>OJKJ01000193.1_pt1 | contig 43691 bp, 38 predicted proteins | sample 1596491 | NCBI WGS metagenome assembly OJKJ01 (sample SAMEA4350160, study PRJEB24818) | metagenome | biome: human; feature: gut; material: faeces | place: Denmark | collected 2013-09
AGCAAAAGCCGCGCCGCAGTCAGCAGCCCTTTGATCAGCCCCGACGCCCCATCGGGGATCTGATTCTGCAGAAAGTGGCGGAAATTTTCACTCCCCTGATCCCGGCCATCGCGGCGTCGGGGCTGATCAAAGGGCTGCTGACTGCGGCGCGGCTTTTGCTGGAGCGCTACGGCATCGATCTGGCGGCCACGGACACCTACGTGATTTTGAACGCGGCCAGCCAGGTGATTTTCTATTTTATGCCCATTTTTTTGGCAATGACCTGTGCAAAGGCTTTCCGCTGCAACCGGGTGATGGCCATGGTGGTGGGCGCCTCGCTGGTGTATCCACAGATGGATGCGCTGATCCAGAACACGGAGCAGGCCACCACCATTTTCGGCCTACCGGTGCTGAAAAACGCCTGGCAGATCGGTTCCTCGGTCAAGGTGTTCTCCTACACAGAGTCCGTTATCCCCATCATCCTTGCCATTTTGTGTATGGCGGTTCTGGAGCGGTGGCTCACCCGCGTCATCCCGGAGATCGTCCGGCTGATTGCGGTGCCCGGGCTGGAGCTGCTTGTGATTCTGCCGCTCACCCTGGTGGTTTTGGGACCTGTGGGAATTTACGTGGGCAACGGGATTCAGTATCTCTACGACACGATGATGGGCTTCAGCACGGTTCTGGGCGGCGCGCTGGTGGGCGGGCTCTGGGGCGTCTGCGTCATTTTCGGAGCGCATCGGGCGCTGCTTCCCATCGGGCTCAACGATGTGGCGGTGAACGGGCGGCAGAACCTGCTGGCGTTTGCCGGTGCGGCCAATTTCGCCCAGGGCGGGGCTGCCCTGGGGGTGTGCCTGAAAACCGGAAACCGGGAGCTGAGACAGATCGCAGCCTCCGCAGCCCTGACCGCCTCGGTGGTGGGCGTGACCGAGCCTGCGATCTACGGCTGCAACCTGCGGTTAAAAAAGCCCATGGTCTGCGCGGTGATCTGCGGGGCGGTGGGCGGCGCGGTCATGGGAATCGGAAATGTCTACGGCGACGCTTTTGCCAACAACGGCGTGCTGACGGTCTTTACCTACGCGGCCTATGGCATGACGAGGTTCGCTTTTTACCTGGCGGGCATCGGAGCGGCCTTTTTCGGGGCGGCAGCGCTCACCTACCTGGTGGGATTTGAGGAACTGCCGGCCTCAGACCGGGAACAAAATGGAGAATGAGAGGGCAGATGGTGACAGAATATAAGGTACGAAAATTTCCGGAACATTTCCTGTGGGGCGCGTCCTCCTCGGCCTTTCAGATCGAAGGCGCGGCGGAGGAGGATGGCAAGGGGCAGACGGTGGCGGATGTCAATGCCGCAAAGCGCGCCCATCTCCAGGCGGACACCCGGGTGGCTAGCGACTTTTACCACCGGTTTCAGGAGGATATTGAGCTATTCGCCCGGCTGGGGCTGAAGGCGTACCGGTTTTCCCTGTCCTGGGCCAGGATTATTCCCGACGGGGACGGCCCGGTCAATGAGGCCGGACTGGAATTCTACGACCAGGTCATCGACCGGCTGAAATATCACGGCATCGAACCGCTTGTGACGTTGTACCATTTTGACCTTCCCTACCGCCTGGTGGAGCAATACAATGGCTGGGAGAGCCGGGAATGCGTCCACGCCTTTGAGCGGTACGCGAGAATCTGTTTTGCGCGTTACGGGAACCGGGTGAAATACTGGCAGGTGCACAATGAGCAGAATCTGATGATCCGGGTGGACGAGCGCATGAATATCCGGGCAGAGGATCCCTGGGAGGCGGACCAGCAGCGGGCGCAGATGGACTACCACATGTTTTTGGCCCACGCCCTGGCCGTCCGGGCCTGCCGGGAGCTGGCGCCTGGCGCGTTTGTGGGTCCGGCCATATCCTCCACCTGCACCTACCCCGCCACCCCGGATCCCAGGGATGTGTGGGCCGCCCGCAGCAACGACCGGTTCAAGACGGAGTATGCCCTGGAAATGTACACGACCGGGCGTTATCCGGGTTATTACCTGCGCTATCTCCAGGAGCGGAATATCATGCCGGAGACCAGGTCCGGGGACGGGGCGCTGCTTGCAGGCGCAAGGATCGACTATCTGGGGGTAAACTACTACCGGACCCTGTGCGCCTCCTACCTTCCGGCCGATCCGTCCCACCCGGCGGGGCAACGGCAGTTTCGGGGCAACGAGGTGGATTTCGACCAGTTCGGATATTTCCGGGACGAGCGAAATCCTTTTCTGGAGGCCAGCGAGTACGGCGCGCAGATCGATCCTATGGGACTGCGTCTAGTGCTCAACGAGTATTACCGGAAATACCGCCTGCCCATGATCATCACGGAAAACGGTCTGGGAGCCGCCGACGTGCTGAGCGCGGACGGACAGGTGCACGATCCCGGCCGGATCGCCTATTTGAAGAGCCATATAAATGCCTGCGCGGACGCCATCGCGGACGGGGTGGAGCTCTTCGGATACTGTCCCTGGTCCGTCATGGACCTTTTGAGCTCCCACCAGGGCTTTAAAAAGCGTTACGGCCTGATCTATGTGAACCGCGACGACCGGGAGCTGCGGGACCTGCGCAGGATTCCCAAGGACAGCTTTTACTGGTACCAGAATGTAATCCGCAACAACGGGCTGTGAACGATAGGCCGCAACCACGCGTTGTCTGAGCATACAAAACGCTCGGACAGCGCGTTTTTTGCGATTTTTGAAAAATGGAGCTCCGGGCCGGAACCGGACGCGCCCTTCCGTCATAGAATGAATTACAGAATCAGCCGGCGCGCTGAGGAATCGTAATGGCATAAAGGAAACAGGCCGCGGGCGGCAGCGCGCGGGCCGGGCCGCATAAGCGGCAGCAGGTGGATCAGGCGGCATCTGCGGGACAATGGTTTTTTTGATTGTTCCGCGGATGCCTTTTTGCACCTGTAAACTGCTGTATTTCTGCGAAAAAGCGGCGGAACTTGACGTTGGGAGGGAGATTGGATGAACTTAATTGGAAGGAAACGGAAAATTCGAAGCGGAAGGCAGACTGCGATGTATGTGTCGCGGGTCAGCATAGCGATCAATCTTGTGCTGTCCGCGTTTAAGCTGTTCGCGGGCGTGGCCGCGCATTCCGGAGCCATGATTTCCGACGGGATTCACACGGCTTCGGATGTGCTCAGCACCTTGATTGTGATGGCCGGGGTGGCGATGGCGGACCGCCAGTCCGACAAGGAACACCCCTACGGCCACGAGCGAATGGAATGTGTGGCCGCCGTCCTGCTGGCCGCGGTGCTGTTTGCCACCGGGGCGGGAGTGGGCATCGAGGCGGTGAAAACCGTTGTGGTCCAGAGCGCGGGCGGTCTGGCGGTTCCGGGCCGGCTGGCATTGATTGCGGCGGTGGTATCCATTGTGGTGAAAGAGTGGATGTACTGGTATACCAGGGCTGCGGCCAGGAAGATCGATTCCCAGGCGCTGATGGCGGACGCCTGGCATCATCGCTCGGACGCCCTTTCCTCCGTGGGCGCCCTGGTGGGAATCGCCGGGGCCAGGATGGGCATCGCGGTGTTGGACCCGGTGGCCAGCCTGGTGATCTGCATCTTTATTGTGAAGGCCGCGGCGGGGATTTTCCGGGACGCGGTGGACCGGATGGTGGATAAATCCTGCGATGACGGGACGGTGGAGGCCATGCGCAGGGTGGCGCTGGAGACGGAACCGGTTCTGGGCGTCGACGATATCCGCACCCGCATGTTCGGGCCGCGGGTTTATGTGGACATTGAGATTTCCGCGGACCCGTCTCTGCGTTTGGACCAGGCCCACGGCATCGCCCACCAGGTGCACGACGCCATCGAGGCGGAATTTCCCCAGGTCAAACACTGCATGGTCCATGTGAACCCCTATGCCGGGGAGCTGGAGGAGGGGGAAACTTAAAAAAGGACCGGTCAGCCGACCAGTCCCATTTCCCTGAGAACAAACACCCACAAAAAGATTGTGATCACGGATACCGCGGTGCTCAAAACCACGAACTCGCCGGCCAGCTCGCCGTCTCCGCCCATATTCTCCGCCATGGAGTAGGAGGAGGCGGCGATGGGGGTGGCGAACATGGTGAAGAGGACGAAGCGCTCCAGGCTGTCAAAGCCCAAAGCCAGCGCCAGGGCGAAGATCACGGCGGGCAGCAGCACCAGTTTGACCGCCAGCGCAGGCACCAGATACCTGGCATTGCCGCGGATGGAGGAAAAATGCATGGTGCCGCCCAGCACGAAGAGGGCTAAGGGGGTGGTCAGGTCCGCAAACTGCCCCACGGGCTTCTCCACACAGGCGGGCAGGCGCAGCCCCAGAATAAAGGCCACAAATCCCGCGGCAGCGCCCAGAATCAGCGGGTTTGTGCACACATTTTTCAGCAGAACCGCCGGGCGTGGCTTTCCGCCGCGGAAGAGCTCCAAAATGAACACTGCGGTCACGTTGTAGATGGGAATGACGATGGCGATCATCATGGACGCCAGGGTGGTGCCTCCCGCGCCGTAGATGCTGGCGGTCAGGGGAATGCCAAAGAGCACGAAGTTGCTGCGGTAGATGGCCTGGATAATCACACCGCGTTTGGGATTTTCCCGGACCAGCCGGGGGACGGTAAGGAGCAGGACAACCTGCAGGATCAGAATACCGGCGACGGCAAATACCACCAGCTTGGGGTTTAATGTAAAACCGGTCTCGATTTTGTACAGATTGTTGAACATCAGGATCGGAAAAAATGCCTTAAATACCAGCTGGTTCAACCGGCCGAGGAAGGTCTCGTCGGCCAGGCCGCTGCGCCGGACTCCGTAGCCGAAGGAAATGTAGATCAGGAAGGGGACGACGGCGTTTACCGCCACTAGAAAGCTGCTCATCTGTGAATTCTCCATTTTCTAACGTCTCGTTTCGTGGCGGTGAGGGAACCGCACGGTTACATAGGTTTATTATAGAAGCTGCGGGGAGAAACTGCAATCTGTTTTTTGAAGAGCGTGGAGCGCGCAGATACCACTTTTTACTTTGCAAAACACCGCGGTGATGGTAAGATAGATAGGACACATGGCCGGAGCGGGGGACAAACGCGACGGTCAGAAGGAGGACAGGTGATGACAGGACATTTTAAAATCGTATTCAGCGATATCGACGGGACGCTGCTGGACAGCCAAAACCGGGTGCCGGTAAAGACCAGGGAAGCGATCCTTGAGCTGGAACAGCGGGGGATTCCGTTTGTGCTGATCTCGGCGCGCAGCCCGGAGGGGATGGAGCCGATTAAGCGGGAGCTGGGGAATCATGCGCCGATGGTGAGCTATTGCAGTGGACAGATTTTAGATGCGGATGGAAATATACTCTCAGAAAAGATGATTCAATTCGAGCGGGCGGTTGCACTGAAGGACATGTTTGACCGGGAATATCCGCAGCTTAGCTGTAGTACCTATGGTGGCAGCAAATGGATTGTGGATGACGATCAAAATGCGTGGGTGCGCGGTGAGGAGGCGATCACCGGCCTCAAGGCCTCCGTAGGATCTGTGACGGAACAGTTTGCGGCAATGGGTGGTGTACATAAATTTTTACTGATGGGAGAACCTCGGGAAATCCGCAGCGCGCAGGAGCGAATCCGCCAGGTATGCCCGGATTTGTTTATGGTGGCTTCCAAGCCTGAATATTTAGAGATTATGGAGGGGACGGTAAAAAAGTCAGCAGGTCTTTGCTGGCTCTGTTCCCATTTTGGAATTCCGGTTGAGGAGTCTATCGCGTTTGGCGACGGTTTAAACGACGTAGATATGCTCCAGGCCGCAGGAAGAGGCTACGCCATGGCCAACGCCCCCGCGGAAGTGCGGGAGCGCGTGGCCCATACAGCCCCGGACAATGATCACGAGGGGATTCTGGCCGTTTTGCAGGAGCTTTTTGACCTGTGACCGCGGCCGGAACCCGCAGTAAAACAGAGGGAGGATGTATCACATGAACGACACGGAAACATTGTTGGAGCAATGGTCCCCGCTCTGCAACATGCAGGCGTTTGTGGAAGCCAATGACAGCACAGTCTATTTCTATCTCTGGGTCTATCCGGGCACGGAGATGGCGGAGATCAGAAGCTGCTGGGTGTGCAACCGCCGGCCTGCCATGGAAGAGATGGATTACGCCGCCATGGACAGCGGGGAAGCGCCCCGGATGCCGCTGGAATACGTGGACCACGATCCCGGGGGCATAGAGCTGGATCGGGACAGGCTGTCCATCGTCTGGTTCGAGGAGGGGGACGCTGCCTTTCTTTTCGAGGGCGGGCGGATGATTGCGGCGATTCCAGGCTGGGCGGGAGAGAAGTTCCCGGGGTACTCTCTGTTTGCCAAGGGGGTTGGACCCTTTGCCTGGGAGCTGAAAACGGCCCTTCCGGCGCTGTCTTTGAGGGCAGACCGCAGCCGCGCTTACTGGGAGGCTATGGCGGGGGATTATTTCCAGGAGCTTCAGGGGGAACAGCTGGCGGCGCTGGAAGACTATTTCGGGCCCCACCGGCAGTATTTCGCCATCGACGGCGGACAGTTCCCGCCCCGGGTGCTGGTCACCGGGGAGAAGGGCGGGAACCGCTACGCCTTCACCCTGGGAAACGGCGCGCTGTCCCAGCCGAAGATAGAGCAGTATTTCCAGGAGGATTCGTGGAAATACCGCCGGTTCGAGCTGGGGATCGCGTTTCCGCCCGGCACGGACGAGGGCAGGGCGCGGGCCATGCTCAGCTACGTGGCGGCCCAGGCGGCCCTTCCCTGGCGGGAGATCGGATGGCTGGGGCACGGGCACACGATTCCCTGCGAGGCTGCGCCGGGTTACGCCGCCGTACTGCTGCTGAATCCCGCCCTGTGCCCGGTGGACCGCGGACCGTCCTACCCGGATTTTATGGGCGAGCCGGTGAACCTGCTGTGGGTCATGCTGCTGACGGCCGGGGAGTATGAGGACGTGATGAAACATGGAGAAGAGGGGATTCTCGCCCGAAAGGGCGGGGAGGCGGCAGGGTGGAACCTGATCTAGGATATAAGTAAATCGAGAGAATTTAAGCGCCGTCCGGCAGCTGAAATCCAGCTGCCGGACGGCGCTTATTTTGAACGCAATGGGCCGCTGGAGCAGCCTGCGGGCGCTTGTTGCCGGATCATTTCACCGCGCCCTCCCTTTTTTTAACAAATATATTTCATGCTGGAAATCTACATTCCCCAGCCCCGCAACGTGGAAAATTTTGTCCTCTTTTTTGGGCAAAAATTAATTCTTTACCAGATATGCTAGAATGCTGCTAAGCTTTGTTTTAAAGGGTTTTCAAAGCGTTTTTCCTGTGTTAGAATCCCCATCGAAATGGTTCCGCCGGGGAGCGGGACCGGATAGAAGCAATCATCAGGAGGGATGAAACTATGAGGAGGAAACTGACAAAAGTATTGTCACTGGCCTGCTGCGCTTGCGTGTCTGACCTTAAGCGGCTGCGGGAGCACCCAGGAAAAGAGAACCATCCGGATCGGCCACAACCAGTCCACCAACCATCCGACCCACCTCGCACTCACGGCGTTTCAGGATTTTATCAATGAAAAGCTGGGGGACAAGTACGTGGTGGAGGTGTACCCCAGCGAGCTTTTGGGGTCCCAGACGGACATGGTGCAGCTGACACAGACCGGAGCCATCGACTTCTGTGTGGCCAGCAATGCCATACTGGAGACATTCAGCAAGAACTATGAGATTTTCAATCTGCCCTATCTGTTCGCCAGCCCGGAGGCCTACCACAAGGCCATGGACGACCCGGACGTGACGGAGCCGATTTTCGATTCCACCAAGAAGGCGGGCTTCACGGCCGTGACCTGGCTGGACGCGGGCACCCGGAACTTCTACACCATCAACAAACCCATTGAGAAGCCCGGGGATTTGAAGGGACTTAAAATCCGCGTGCAGCAGTCCCCGACCAACATCGAAATGATGCGGCTGCTGGGCGGTTCCGCCACGCCCATGGGCTTCGGCGACGTCTACACGGCGCTTCAGTCCGGGATCATCGACGGGGCGGAGAACAATGAGATGGCCCTGACCGACAACGGCCACGGCGATATCTGCAAATACTATTCCTACGACATGCACCAGATGGTGCCGGACATCCTGATCGGCAACAACGCCTTCATGGAAAGCCTGTCCGAGGAGGACCGGGCCGTGTTCGAGGAGGGCTTTAAGCTGGTGAACCAGGTGGAGCGGGAAGAGTGGGTGAAGGCCGTGGAGAACGCCAAGGAGCGGGCGCAGAACGACCAGCAGGTGCAGTTTGTGTACCCGGACCAGCAGCCCTTTGTGGAGGCGTGCAGGCCGCTGCACGAGACCGTGATCGGCAACAATCCGGCGCTGCAGCCCATCTATGATCAGATTCAGGTCTACAATCTTCAGTATCCGGCGGATACAAAGACAGGGGGGGACAAGTGATGAAACAGTTGCGAAACGCATTGACACATTTACTGAACGGCCTGGCGGGTCTGAGCTTTTTGGCCATGGTCGTTCTGACCTGCTGGCAGGTTGTCACACGGTATCTGCTGCAAAATCCCTCCTCCTGGTCCGAGGAACTGGTGTCTTATCTGTTCGCCTGGATGGCCCTGCTGGGAGCCAGCCTGGTGACCAGCGAGCGGGGACACATGAATATTCCGGTCATCGTGGAGCGGATGCCCGGCGGCCTTAAAATGGCATTTTCCATCTTTGCGGAGCTGGTGGCTTTCGCCTTCTCCGCCGTCATCCTGGTGTTCGGCGGCGTCCAGATCACCAGCCTGGCCATGGGACAGATGACTTCCTCCCTCGGGGTTGCCATCGGCGTGTTCTACATCGTGCTGCCGCTGTGCGGAGTGCTGAACATGGTTTACACCGCTATGAATATCTACGACATCGTCAAGGGAAATATCCCCGTTCTGCCCACCAGCGAGGAGGACAGCCTGGTGGACAATCTGAAAAAGGAGGAGGCGTAAATTATGGCAATGGAGTCTTTGGCAATCATTATACTTGTGTTGGCGGTGCTGCTGATCGCAGGGGTCCCGATCTCCTATGCGATCGGAATTTCCGCCCTGGCCGCCATCGTACAGATGGTATCGCTGGACGTGTCCGTGCTGACCGCGGCCCAGAGAACCTTTGTGGGCATGAGCAAATTCAGCCTGACGGCCATCCCCTTTTTCGTACTGGCGGGCAACCTGATGAACCAGGGCGGCATCGCCAAACGGCTGGTGGACTTTGTGCTGGCCATCTTAGGCAAGCTTCCCGGTGCCCTGCTGGTGACCAACGTGGGCGCCAACGCGCTGTTTGGCGCGATCTCCGGTTCCGCCTCCGCAGCCGCGGCAGCCGTGGGCAGCATGGTCCAGGAGGGGGAGGACAAACAGGGTTATGAGCGGGCCGTCTGCGCCGCAACCAACGGATCAAGCGCCCCATCGGGCCTTCTGATCCCGCCCAGCAACGCGCTCATCACCTACTCCCTGGTTTCCGGGGGAACCTCCGTGGCCGCCCTGTTTCTGGCCGGGTACATCCCGGGAATTCTCTGGGCCATCTGCTGTGTGGTGGTGGCGGTGATCATTGCCCGCAAGAAGGGGTATGCGGGCACTCCGGGGAAATTTGACTGGAAGCAGCTGGGAATCGCCACCTTAAAGGCGATCCCCGCCCTGTCCCTGATCGTGGTGGTTATCGGCGGAATCATCGCAGGAGTGTTTACCGCCACCGAGGGCTCGGCAATCGCCGTGGTCTACGCCCTGGTTCTGGGCATCTGCTACCGGAACATTACCTGGAAGAGCTTTTGGAAAATTCTGGTAGACAGCGCCAAGATGAGCGGAATGATCGTGTTCCTCATCGGCGTGTCCAATATCCTGGGATGGGTGATGGCCTTCACCCAGATTCCCCAGGCCATCAGCGCGGCGCTTTTGGGCATGACCAACAGCCCGGTGATCATCCTGCTGATCATGAACGTGATCCTGCTGATCGCGGGCACCTTTATGGACGTGACGCCCGCCATCCTGATCTTCACCCCGCTGTTTCTGCCCATCGTCAGGACCTTTGGCATGCACCCCGTGCAGTTCGGCCTGATCCTGGTGTACAACCTGTGCATCGGAAACATCACGCCCCCGGTGGGCAACACCCTGTTCGTGGCCATCAAGGTGGGAAAAACCTCCCTGGCCAAGGTGATGCCCTATATGTTGATGTACTACGCCTCCATCCTGGTGGGCCTGGTGTTAGTGACCTACATACCGGCGGTCAGCATGGCGCTTCCGACCATGGCCGGGCTGATCAAATAATCATCCATAAAAAATGTTTGCCCGTCTGCCGTGAAAAGCAGGCGGGCAAATTGCGATGCTAATGAAAGAGCGCAACGGCGCAGTAGACCAGAAGAAGGGCCATCACGGTATTGACCGGTTTGGCGTGCCTGGAAAAGAATTTGCAGAACGCGGCGCCAAACATTGCCCATATAAAACAACCGGAGGCTCCGATCAGAGAGAGTATGACGGCGAACCCGGCCAAGGACAGCGTTGTTTGGTATACGGGCAGTATGTACAGGGACATCGCCGTGATCGCATAGATATAGATTTTAGGATTCGCGAACTGGAGTACCATACCCGAGAGGAAGCCGGTTTCCTTTCCGCCTCCGGTCTCCAGGTCGGCGGAGCTTTTCCAGACTTTCCGGGCCAGATACAGCATGTAGGCCGCGCCCAGTATCTGCATGACGAGTTTCACTTTCGGAAGCAGCGAATAGAGCGTTGCGCTGAAGGCCGTGCAGAGGAACATAACCGCTGTAAAACCGGCCACAATCCCAAAGAGAAAGCGGAGGCTCCGCCGGAAACCCAGCCGGATGGCATTGCTCATCGCGAGGAGGTTATTCGCTCCCGGCGTGTAGGCGGTGATAAAACAGTAAATTAAAAAATCGTATAAATGAAACATATCTGACCCCTTTCTGATGAGTTCATGGACGCGCATTCCCTACGCGGTTTCCCTTTACAAATAGGATTTGAAATTGTATAATGGTACAAAAAGAATATTATATCGCACATGTACGATATAATAATACAATATGTGCAATATAATGTCAATAGAGAGGAGTGCTTTTTTGGATCAGATGAATCAAATCGTCGCTAAAAATATAAAAAGGCTTCGGGAAGAGAGAAAGCTGAGCATGGACGAGCTATCGAAGCTGAGCGGCGTCAGCAAAAGCATGCTTGCGCAGATTGAGCGGGGCGGCGGCAATCCGACCATATCCACCCTGTGGAAGATTTCAAATGGAATGAAGGTGCCCTTCGACGCGCTCACCGTGCGCCCCAAAAGCCCGTATGAACTGGTTAAAACATCGGACCTGCAGCCGCTGCTGGAGGACGGGGGAAAGGTGAAAAATTACTCCATTTTTCCGGATGATGAAAACCGCAGGTTCGCGGTGTACTATCTGGAATTGGAGGAGGGGAGCTATTGGGAGTCGGAACCGCATCTGAAAGGGGCCGCGGAGTTTATTACCATATTTTCAGGAAAAATTGAAATCTGCACCGGAGGCCGGAGCTTTCAGGTGGAGAAAGGGGAAAGCATACGGTTTAAGGCCGACGCCGTCCATTCCTATAAAAATATCGGAGCGGAACCGGTGTTGCTGCACATGATTATTTACAATCCCTGACAATCGTTTGGAGAAAAACGCTATGAACCTATATTTTGCCCCCATGGAGGGGCTGACAGGATACGTGTACCGGAACGCCCACCGCGCCTGCTTCGGCGGAGTGGACAAATATTTCACCCCCTTTTTGTCGCCCAATCAGAACCACAAATTTACTGCGAAAGAGGAGAAGGACGTTCTGCCGGAGCACAACCAGGGGATTCCCCTGGTGCCCCAGATTCTTACCAACCGCGCTGAGGACTTTATCTGGGCCGCAGGCGAGATGAAGGCCAGAGGCTACCGGGAGGTGAACTTAAACCTGGGTTGCCCCTCCGGCACCGTGGTCTCCAAGTACAAAGGGGCCGGTTTTTTGGCCAGACAGGAGGCGTTAAACCGCTTTCTGGACCAGATTTTTCAGGAGGTGGACCTGGAAATCTCCGTCAAGACCCGGATCGGCATCGCCGCGCCGGAGGAATTTCCCGATCTTATGGAGATTTTTAACCGCTATCCCATCCGCGAGCTGACCGTGCACCCCAGGCTGCGGACGGATTTTTATAAAAATACTCCGGACTGGGAGTCCTTCGGGTACGCGGTGAAGGAGAGCAGGGCGCCCCTGTGCTACAATGGGGACGTCTTTACCGCAGAGGCATTTCGCAGCGCGGCGGCCCGGTTCCCGTCTGTGGGAAACGTTATGCTGGGCCGCGGGCTTCTGGCCAATCCGGCCCTGGCGGAGCGGATAAGAGGCGTGGAAGAAGCGCCCCTGACCTCCTCCCGTCTGGCGGCTTTCCACCAGGCATTGTACGAGGGTTATTGCCTTGCGATCCCGGAGGAGCGCAATGTGCTGTTCAAAATGAAGGAAATGTGGACCTATCTGATCTGTATGTTCCCGGAGGCGGACCGGTACGGAAAGAAGATCAAGAAAGCGAAGTCGGCGGGAGAGTACGAGGCTGCGGTGGCCGCGCTGCTTCGGGAGCGGGAGCCGGATCCGCGGGCGGGATACCGGACTGCCCTCTGAGAAGCGTTTGAAAACAGTTCACAAAAATTTTCCATTTCGCCCATTGTAATTTACCGCATTACAGTGTTATACTGTTTTTAAATTTTTGCAACAGTTCAGATGGTGGGAAACTTCACATCGGCTGCCTGAGCTGTTACGAATTTTTGCCAAAAGGAAACGCACAAGAAAGGGAAGATGAGACGTGACAATCAGAATCGGAATTTTAGGCTATGGTAATCTGGGAAAAGGCGTGGAGTGCGCGGTGAAGCACAATCCGGACATGGAGCTGGCGGCGGTGTTTACCCGGCGCGATCCGGCGGGCGTGAAGATTCTCACTCCCGGCGTGAAGGTGCTGCCGGTGGAGGCGGCTGTGGGAATGAAGGACCAGATCGACGTGATGATCCTCTGCGGCGGCAGCGCCACCGACCTGCCGGTGCAGACGCCCGGGTTCGCCCGGCACTTCAACGTGGGGGACAGCTTTGACACCCACGCCAATATCCCGCAGCATTTCGAGGCTGTGGACGCGGCGGCCGGGGAGAGCGGCCACGTGGGCATCATTTCCGTGGGCTGGGATCCGGGAATGTTCTCCTTAAACCGCCTGCTGGCGGGCGCGGTGCTGCCGGAGGGCAGGGACTACACCTTCTGGGGTAAGGGCGTGAGCCAGGGGCATTCCGACGCCATCCGCCGGATTCCGGGGGTGAAGGACGCCAGGCAGTACACCGTACCCGTGGACAGCGCCTTAGCGTCGGTCCGGGCCGGGGAGAACCCGGAGCTCACCACCCGCCAGAAGCACACCCGCGACTGCTACGTGGTGGCAGAGGAGGGAGCCGACTTAAAGCGCATCGAGGAAGAGATCGTGAACATGCCCAACTACTTTGCGGACTATGACACCACGGTGCATTTTATCAGCGAGGAGGAGCTGCAGCGCGACCACAGCGGGATTCCCCACGGCGGTTTCGTGATCCGCAGCGGGCACACCGGCTGGGACAGCGAGCACAGCCATGTGATCGAGTACAGCCTGAAGCTGGACTCCAACCCGGAGTTCACCGCCTCGGTGATCGTCGCTTACGCCCGTGCGGCTTACCGCATGGCCGCGGAGGGACAGAAGGGCTGCAAGACCGTGTTCGACGTGGCCCCGGCCTATTTAAGCCCAATGGACGGCGCGGAATTGAGAAAGCATCTGCTGTGACACGGCGCCTGTCCTACCTGCGCCGGAACGCCGGATCTCCGGCGTTTTCACGAAATTCCGCACACCCCCTTGCAATTTCCCGGCACATCCCTCATAATGGAATTATCAGAAAATGAAAGCGAGTGATAGCCGATGGATATTGAATTGTCGGAGGATATCGCCCCGGAGTATTTGGAGGATGTGTGGAACATCCTCACAAACAGCGAATTTTTGCGGCTGAGCCAGTACGTCCATCACCATTGGACCAACCGGTTCATGCACAGTCTCAACGTATCCTACCTGTCCTGGCTGATTGCCGGGAAGCTGGGCTGTGATGCGCGGGCGGCCGCCAGGGCCGGCCTGCTGCACGACTTCTGTCCCTACGACTTTAAGGCGGTGACGCCCACGGGAGAATCCCAGGCGTACTACCACCCCAAAGCCGCGGCAAAGAACAGCGAAGCGCTCTTTGGCATCAGCGACCGGGAGCGGGAAGCGATTTTGAGCCACATGTTCCCTCTGGGGCCTCTTCCAAGGAATCGGGAGGCATGGATCATCACGCTGGCGGACAAAGTCTGCGCCACGATGGAGGGCTGCCATATTGCCATCGCGCTGGCCAGACGCGGACGCGTAACCGTGGTGCCTGCCTGACCATGTAAGACAAACGTCAAAAAGCTGCCGCACAGAGTTCTGTACGGCGGCTTTTTGACGTTTGAAGGCGGAGAACCGGCCCGGGTACTGTGATTGTGCACAACGCCCGGCCTGGGGAATTTCGTGAAAAACCGCCTATTACAGGGAGGTTTGGAATCTGGTATAATTTATAAGGGAACGCATCCCTTATCGAATGGAAGCGGTAACCGATGGTCACAAGAGCGGCGTAAGATTGGAAAGGTGATGAAATGTTTGAAAAAGGAGATTTGATTCTCTATGAAACCGCAGGCGTATGCAGGATCGAGGAGATTTCCCGGCTGGAGTTCCTGAAAAATGACCGGGTGTATTATTCGCTTGTTCCGGTGTTTGAAAAAGACTCGGTGATCTATGTGCCGGTCGACAATGAGAAGGTGAAGATGAGGCCCATCATGACCCGGGAGGAGGCGGAAGCCTTCATCGAACAGCTTCCCGGCATCGAGGGGCGCAGGGACATCGGCGAAAAGGAAAAAGCCCAGGTATACAAGCAGATTCTGCTTTCCGGGAACCACCGGGAGCTGGCCGCAATGATCAAGGGAATTTTTGAGGTGGGACAGGTCAGAAAGGGCAAGGGAAACCGCCTGGCCGTCCGGGACGAGGAGAATATGAAGCGGGCGCAGAAGCTGCTCTACGGGGAGCTGGCCGCGGCGCTGGGGATGCACCCGGACCAGATGCCCGCATATATCGGGGAACGCCTGGAAAGCCCCGCTGTGATTTGAATAGAAGCTGACAATAAATGGAAATAAGAACCGCCGGCGGATTCGGCGCGCAGATGCGCGGAATCTCCGGCGTTTTTTTGTGCGCAGATGGGCAGAACCTCCCCTAACCAGGATTTGCCTCTAAAGTCTCCCCTTCCCCCTCTCAAAAACTAAAAAATATTGTTAATTAAAACTCGAAACTAAAAATATTTTTGACCATTTGCACAAGAAAACGTCGCACGATTATGCATGAAAAACTAAAAAACACTGAATTCAATGCGCTTTTTCGCTGCGATAGATAAATAACAAACGAAAAATTCTGTTATTGACAAAAAATTTATACCCGATATAATGAAAACAGAAATTGATTGGGAATTGTTACCGGTCCGGGTTGCCCAGGGCGGCCGGACGAAGAGAAAGAAAAGGAGGATCAGCTATGCAGCATTTGAGAAGAATGGAAGACCGGGTTGTACTTTTGACAGGTGGCGGCGGCGGAATCGCCAGGGGCGTGGCCCGGGCGTTTGCGGATGAGGGCGCCAAGATGATACTGACGGATATTTTTCCGGGCGGAATGGAGCGGACCAAGGCGGAGCTGGAACACGATTTCGGCACCGAGGTATTTACCTGCGTGGCGGACGGTTCCAAGGAGGACGAGGTAAAGGAAGCGGTGGAAAAGGGCGCGGCCCATTTTGGCAAGCTGAATGTGCTGATCAACAGCGCCCAGACCTCCGCCTCGGGGCTGACCCTGGTGGAGCACACCCAGGCCGACTTTGACAAGGCCATTTACTCCGGCCTGTACGCCACATTTTTCTACATGAAATACGCCTTCCCATTCCTCAAGGAGACCAAGGGATCGGTGATCAACTTCGCCTCCGGCGCGGGCATCTCCGGGAAACCGGGACAGAGCTCCTACGCCGCAGCCAAGGAGGGCATCCGCGGCCTTTCCCGCGTGGCCGCCAACGAGTGGGGCGCCTACGATATCAACGTAAACGTGGTGCTTCCGTTGGTGATGACCGACAAGCTGGCGCAGTGGGGACAGGAAAATCCGGAGATGTTCCGGAAGAATCTGGATGAGATTCCGTTAGGCCGTTACGGCGACGCCCAGAAGGACATCGGCAAGGTCTGCGTGTTCCTGGCCAGCTACGACGCCAAGTACATAACCGGCGATACGCTGTTCATCCAGGGCGGCGTGGGGATGAAGCCTTAAGCGTCTCCGGCCTTGGCGGAGAAGGGCTCGCGCATGAAGCTGATAAAGTCCTTTAGCACCGGCTGGTCCTTCAGCGATTTATAATACAGGCCGTAGGAGAGCACCCCGGCGTCCTCCACGGGGACGTAAATCAGGCGCGGGTGGCGCATGGCGGCCACGTCCGGCAGCAGGGTAAAGCCCAGGCCGGCCTCCACTAACGTCAGGGCGCAGGCGGGATTTTCCGTAAAATACAGCTCCTCCGGCGGGTGGTAGCCGATGAGCTGCCCCTGAACCCGGGCGATGGCCGCCGGATTCTTGCCCGGCTCGCACAAAACCATTCCGCCCTGGCGCAGTTCCTCCAGGTACAGGCGGCTGCGGTCTGCAAAGGGATGGGAGGGAGCGATCACACAGGAGACAGGCACCTTTGCCAGTTCGAGAAAGGTGCCCGGCTCCTTTTTTACGTGCTCCGCCTGAAAGCTCATCATCACATTTATGGATTCCTCATCCAGCAGGTTCTGCAGGGAGCTGAAGGGGATCAGATTGATGTACGGGTGCACCTGGGGATATCGTTCGCGCATCTTTTGCAGCACAGGGGGAAGCAGGGCCAGCTCCAGGGCGCTGTGGCAGCCGATGCCGAAAAAACGCACCTCCTCCCGGGCCTGGTGGGCCAGCTTAGCCTTGGCCCCGTAGGTCATGTTGAGGATGTTCTTGGCGTCCGCCAGAAAACTCCAGCCCTCGGGGGTCAGTTTTACGGAGCGGGTGGTGCGGATAAAGAGCTTTGCATCCAGCTCACCCTCCAGGGAAACGATCTGGTGGGTTACCGCGGGCTGGGTGATGTGCAGAATGGATGCGGCCCGGGCGAAATTCAGGTTCTCCGCCACGGTTACAAAACACTCCAGTTGTGTGGTGTTCATGACAATACCTCCCATATTTTTCCAATCAATGTTCCAACGGCAAATCTGCCAAAATCCCTTATAATAAAAGAACTTCATAAACATTAATAAAAGTTTTTTATTAATAATAACATTTTTTGATTTCACTTTCAAGAAGCTTTGGTGTAAAACAGTTCATGTGCGAATTGTTTACATCCGAACAATCCGGCCGGGCCAACCGGTTCTGCCGGACAGAAAGGAAGGCGGCAAATGGATCAAATGGAAGGACGGCGGGCTCTGCGCCTGTTGAAAAAAGTGAATCTGGGGCTGGAATCCTCCATCAACGCGGGGATGGCCGAGATGGATCTGACGGCGGCCCAGTGCGACGTCCTGGGCTATCTGGAGGAGCACAGGGGGAAGGCCGTGTACTCCACGGATCTCCACCGGGACTTAGGCGTCTCCCGCGCCGCGGTCTGCGCTCTGATCAAAAAGCTGAGGGCCAAGGGGTTTGTGACCCTCACCGCCGAACCGTCGGATGACCGGCAAAAACGCATAGAACCCACCGGCAGGTCCGGCCTGCTCCACCAGAAAATGGAGCGCAGGGTGGACCGCGTGGTGCGGCAGATTTACCGTGATTTCACGGAGGATGAGGCAGAAGCCTTTACCGGGCTTTTGCAGCGAATGTATGAAAACGTTCAAACCATGATAAAAGAGGAGGCAGATTTATGATAATGACCTTACTGGGCCAGGTGAAGCAGTACCGCAGAGACTCCATCCTGACCCCGGTGTTCACCGCCCTGGAGGTGCTGATGGAGGTGTTGATCCCATTCATCACCGCATCGCTGATTGACCAGGGAATCGAAGCCGGAAATATGCCCAAGGTGCTCCAATACGGCGGCCTGATGCTCGCCATCGCATTTTGCAGCCTGGCCTGCGGCGCCCTGGCCGGAACCTTTGCAGCCAGCGCGGCCTCGGGCTTTGCCTGCAATCTGCGGGACGGGATGTACGAAAATATCCAGCGGTTTTCATTTTCCAACATTGACAAATTCAGTACCGCAGGTCTGGTGACCCGCATGACCACGGATGTGACCAACGTGCAGAACTCCTACCAGATGATTCTGAGGATCGCGGTGCGCGCGCCCTTTATGCTGCTGTGCAGCATGGCCATGTGCTTTGCGACCAACGCCAGATTGAGCCTGGTGTTCGTGGCCGCCATCATTGTGCTGGGCTGCGTGCTGGCCCTCATCGTGAAGTGCACCACGAAAATTTTCGACGTGGTGTTCCGCAAATACGACGCGTTAAACGCCAGCGTGCAGGAAAATGTGTCCGCCATCCGCGTGGTGAAGGCATTTGTCCGCGAGGACCACGAGAACCGGAAATTTACCGACGCGGCCGGGCAGCTTTATCAAATGTTCGTGAAGGCCGAGTCCATTTTGGCCTTCAACAACCCCACTATGATGCTGGTGATTTACGGCTGCGTGCTGTCGCTGTCCTGGTTCGGCGCCCACCTGGTGGTGGGAGGCGATATGACCACCGGCCAGCTGACCAGCATGTTCAGCTACATCATGAGCATTCTGATGTCGCTGATGATGCTCTCCATGATTTTCGTGATGGTGACCATGAGCGCGGCCAGCGGGCGGCGGATTGCGGAAATTCTGGAGGAACAGCCGGACCTGGTAAACCCGGACCGGCCCATTACGGAGATTCCCGATGGGTCCATCGATTTCGACCACGTGAGCTTTTCCTACAAGCATGGCGGCAGCGGCAAGGAAACGCTGGCGGACATTGACCTGCACATCCGCTCCGGCGAGACCGTGGGCGTGATTGGTGGAACCGGCTGCGGCAAATCCAGCCTGGTGAACCTGATCAGCCGCCTCTACGACGTGACCCAGGGCAGCGTGCGGGTGGGCGGAATCGACGTGCGCCGCTATGATATGGAGGCGCTCCGGGACCAGGTGGCCGTGGTGCTGCAGAAAAATGTACTGTTCACCGGCACCATCCTGGACAATCTGCGCTGGGGAAATGAACAGGCCACCCGGCAGGAGTGCGAGGAGGTCTGCCGTCTGGCCTGCGCAGACGAGTTCATAAGCCGCCTTCCCGACGGATATGACACCCACATTGAGCAGGGCGGCTCCAACGTCTCCGGCGGGCAGAAGCAGCGCCTGTGCATCGCCAGAGCCCTTTTGAAAAAGCCCAGGGTATTGATTCTGGACGACTCCACCAGCGCGGTGGACACGGCAACGGACGCCAGGATACGCGCGGCATTTGCCGAGCACATCCCCGGAACCACCAAGATCATCATCGCCCAGCGCGTTTCCAGCGTGGAACACGCGGACCGCATTCTGGTGCTGAACGAAGGGCGCATAAGCGGATTTGACACCCACGAAAACCTGTTGTCGGGTAATATCATTTACCGGGAAATTTATGAGACACAGATGAAGGGCGGCGGCGATTTCGACCAGCCCGGAGGAATTGGAAAGGAAGGCGAGGAAAATGGCTGAGCGCAGGATGAAAACCATAGGCGGGCCGAAAGGCGCGGCGGCTCCGGGAGGAGGTAAAGGCGCGGCCAATCCACTCCCGGTGATGAAACGGGTGTTGGCTTATATGCTGAAATCTTATAAATTCCATTTTATGGCAGCGGTTGTCTGCATTTTGGGGGCCGCTCTGGCAACCCAGCGGGGAATCCTGTTTATGCAGGTGCTGATCGACGACTACATTCTGCCGCTGGCAGGAACCGGTAATCCCCAGTTCGGGCCGCTGGCGGCGGCGCTGCTTTCCCTGGCGAGCACGTATCTGCTGGGAATTCTCTGTTCCTACGGTTACAACCGGATCATGGTCAGCGTGAGCCAGGGCACCATGCGCAACCTGCGGGTGGAGCTGTTCACCCACATGGAATCGCTGCCCATCAAATATTTCGACACCCACGCCCACGGCGACATCATGTCCATCTACACCAACGACGTGGACACCCTGCGGCAGCTTTTGAGCCAGAGTATCCCTCAGGTGATCAACTCGGCCATGACCATTGTGATCGCGTTTGTCAGCATGCTGACTCTGGATGTGCCGCTGACCCTGGTCACCCTCTGTATGGTGGCGGTGATGCTCTTTACCACCTCCCGCTTAAGCGGAAAGTCCGGCGTGTACTTCGGGCGGCAGCAGCGGGACATCGGGGCGGTCAACGGCTACATTGAGGAAATGATGGAGGGGCAGAAGGTGGTCAAGGTATTCTGTCACGAGGAGAAGGCGCTGGAGGATTTCAGACGGATCAACGACCAGCTGCGGGACAGCGCCAACAACGCCAACAAGTTCGCCAACATCATGATGCCCATCAACGCCAACCTGGGAAACATCAGCTACGTGCTCTGCGCCGTGGTGGGGGCGGCGTTAGCCATCAAAGGATTAAACGGCCTGACCCTGGGAGCCTTGGTATCCTTTCTGACCCTGAACAAAAACTTTACCCAGCCCATCACCCAGATCAGCCAGCAGATGAACAGCATTGTCATGGCCATGGCCGGAGCGGAGCGGGTGTTTGACCTGTTGGATGAGACGCCGGAGACCGACGACGGCTATGTGGAGCTGGTCAACGCCAAATACCGGCAGGACGGCAGTCTGACAGAGACAGAGGAGCGCACCGGAATCTGGGCGTGGCGCCATCCCCACCAGGCGGACGGCACCGTCACCTACACCAAGCTGGAGGGCGATGTAACGTTTAACGACGTGGATTTCGGTTACGATGAGAACAAGATCGTGCTCCACAACATCAAGCTGTTCGCCACCCCGGGCCAGAAGATCGCCTTTGTGGGCTCCACCGGCGCGGGAAAGACCACGATCACCAACCTGATCAACCGCTTTTACGACATCCAGGACGGGAAAATCCGCTACGACGGCATCAACATCAACAAGATCCGCAAGGCGGACCTGCGGCGTTCCCTGGGAATGGTGCTTCAGGACACCCATCTGTTCACCGGAACGGTCATGGACAATATCCGCTACGGCCGCCTGGACGCCACGGACCAGGAGTGTATCGCGGCCGCAAGGCTGGCCAACGCGGACGGCTTCATCCGCCGTCTGCCGGACGGTTACGACACCGTGCTGACCGGGGACGGAGCCAATTTAAGCCAGGGACAGCGGCAGCTGTTGTCCATCGCCAGGGCGGCGGTGGCCGACCCGCCGGTGCTGATCCTGGATGAGGCAACCTCCTCCATCGACACCCGCACCGAGACCCTGGTGCAGCAGGGAATGGACCGTCTGATGGCGGGCCGGACCACCTTTGTCATCGCTCACCGCCTGTCCACCATCCGCAATTCGGACTGCATCATGGTGCTGGAACAGGGCCGGATCATCGAGCGAGGAAGCCATGCGCAGCTGATCGCGGAGGGCGGAAGATATTATCAGCTGTACACGGGCAAGCTGGCGGCAAAGACGGCGTAAGGAGGAAAGCGGGCTGCGGTTGCGGCGGTCCCTGCATATTTTTCTTATTTTTGTATAGTCTGGCTCTTTTTGGCACATACTGTAATTGCATATAAAAGGAGGTAATGACTATGGGAAATAAAGCGCTTGACTACACCGCCCTGACGGTCAGCCTGATCGGAGCCGTCAACTGGGGCCTGATTGGATTTTTTAATTTCAATCTGGTGTCCTGGATCTTCGGTTCCGGCACCTGGTTCAGCCGGATCATCTATGGCGTAGTCGGAATCTGCGGCCTGTACCTGCTCACGTTTTTCTCACGGAGCGGCGACCAGTAGCGCCAAACGCACCAGCATAAACGCACAGAGACCGCGTCTCCCCGATACAGAGGGGGGTACGCGGTCTCTTCGTTGATTTTCGGTACATCATCAATGGTTCTAGTTGTTCGGCAATCGAAAACCGTCGCCTGGCTTACGCCAGCATTCCGGCCACTCCCGCCACCAGCATGCACAGCACGAAACCGCAGAGCGTGGGGATGAGGAAGGAGGCGATCACCCATTTCCAGCCGCCCGTCTCCTTGCGGATCGTCAAAAGGGTGGTGGAACAGGGCCAGTGCATCAGGGAGAACAGCATGGTGCAGACCGCTGTAACCCAGGTCCAGCCGTTGGCCACCAGCAGTTCCTTTAACTGGGTCAGGCTGTCGAATTCCAGCAGGCTGCCCTGGGCCATGTAGGCCATGATAATGATGGGGATCACAATCTCATTTGCCGGAAGCCCCAGGATGAAGGCCATCAGAATCACGCCGTCCAGGCCCATGAGCCTTGCAAAGGGGTCCAGGAACGCGGAACAGTGGGCCAGAAGGCTTAAATCGCCTACATACACGTTGGCCATGATCCAGATCAGCAGGCCCGCCGGTGCGGCCACCACGATGGCCCGGCCCAGGACGAAGAGGGTGCGGTCAAAAATCGAGCGCACGATCACCTTGCCGATCTGCGGGCGGCGGTAGGGCGGCAGCTCCAGGGTGAAGGAGGAGGGAACGCCCTTTAACACGGTCATGGACAGGGCCTTGGACACCGCGAAGGTCATAAGGATTCCGAACAGAATCAGCAGGGTCAGCAGCAGGGAGGAGAGCAGGGTATTTCCGGCTCCGCCCGCCACGCCCACAAAAAACATGGAGATAATGGCGATCAGGGTGGGAAACCGGCCGTTGCAGGGCACAAAGTTGTTGGTGACCATGGCGATCAGCCGTTCCCTGGGGGAGTCGATGATCCGGCAGCCCACGATGCCCGCCGCGTTGCAGCCGAAGCCCATGCACATGGTCAGCGCCTGTTTGCCGCAGGCGTGGCAGCATTTGAAGGGTTTATCCAGGTTGTAGGCGATGCGGGGCAGATAACCGGAATCTTCCAGCAGGGTGAACATGGGGAAGAAAATGGCCATGGGCGGCAGCATCACCGACACCACCCATGCCAACACCCGGTAAATGCCGAGGACCAGCATCCCGGTGAGCCATTCCGGAGCTCCGATGTAGTGAAAGACGTCCAGCAGCCGGTCCTGCACCTTAAACAGCAGGTCGGAGAGCAGGGCGGAGGGATAGTTGGCGCCGGTGATGGTGATCCAGAATACCAGGGCCAGCAGCGCCAGCATAATGGGGTATCCGGCCCATTTGCTGGTGAGCACCTTATCCAGCCGGCGGTCCCCGTCGTTGTAGCCCTCCTTCTGGAAATGTACGGCCTTCCGGCTCACGGCTTCCGCCGCCTTCACCAGCCCGGAAACGATCTTATCCTTCAACTGCTCCGGCCGGAGGCCGCCCGCCTTCAGATAGTCCCTGGCCGCCTCCACTCCTGCAGCCACCGCCGGGTATTCCAAAATGTCAAAACCTAAGTAGGCTTTCAACTCATCCATCAGGGACTTGTCGTAATCCAGGAGCTTTAAAGCCAGCCAGCGGGGGCTTAAAGCTGCGGGGGAATCGCAGCAGGGAGAAATCGCGGCGGCCTCGGCCACTTCCCCAACAGCCGCGTTCCCGGTTTCGTCTGAGGCCTCTTCGATATTCCGGGCTTCAGCGCTGGCCGCCCTATCCCGGGTTGCCTCATCCTGGGCTGCCACCTCCCCAGCTGCCACCTCCCCAGATGCCGCCTCTCCGGCTTCCGCCGCCGTATCCGATCCGCCCACGGGACTTTTCCCGCACACCGCGGCGCGGATCGCGGGCTCCGCGATGCGGATGGCCTGCTCGATCAGAGGATCGTACTGTACTTTAAACGGCGTGAGCGCGGTCTCCCGGTCCACCAGGTCATCCAGCTGATCCATCATCCGGTCCAGGGATTTCTTCTTCCGGGCCACGGTTCCGGCCACCGGGACGCCCAGTTCATCCGACAGGGCGTTTAAGTCAATGGAAATGTGTTTGCGCTTCGCCTCATCCAACAGGTTGACGCAGACCAGCACACGGTCCGAGATTTCCATGGTCTGGAGCACCAGGTTTAAGTTGCGCTCCAGGCAGGTGGCGTCGCACACCACCACCACGGCGTCGCTTTTGCCGAAGCAGATGAAATTTCTGGCCACCTCTTCCTCAGCGGAATGGGCCATCAAGGAATAGGTTCCGGGAATATCCACCAGCACGTACCCGTGACGCCCGGTTTTGCACCAGCCCTGGGCGTTGGACACGGTTTTTCCCGGCCAGTTTCCGGTATGCTGGTTCATTCCCGTAAGGTTGTTGAACAGAGTGCTTTTGCCCACATTGGGATTGCCGGCGATCGCCACTACTTTATCTGTCGGTGCCTGTTTGCGGATCTCCAGGCCGGAATCGACAGCGCCCATTCCGACCGAAGTGTTGGTCAGCCCCATAGTTATAAACTCCTTTTTCTAATAATATTTTGTAACAGTTCAGACGACGGGAAAATTGGTACGGGAAGCCGGGTCAGGCTCGCTTGTAAGTAGATTTTCGCGCCAATTTTCCGCCGTCTGAACGGTTGCAATAACTTAGCATATTAAGCCTGCACCAGAATGTTGCGGCAATCTTCGGAACGGATCGCGATCACCGCGCCGCGGATCAGATAGGCGCAGGGATCGCCGGCCGGGCTTCTGCCAAGGCACTCCACCTCGGTGTTTTCCACCAGTCCGATGTCCAGAAGCCTTCTGCGGATGCTCCCCGTGGAGACAAGTTCCTTCACTGTGGCCTTTTGGCCGGGTTTTATATCGTTTAACGAATGAATTTTATTCATAAATAAGCCACCTCAAAATAGATTTAGGATAAGGAAACATTTTTCCTAATGTTATAGTATTGCAGGAGGAGCACATTGGTTACAGATCCCAATCAAAAAGTGCCGCAAAATAAGGACAGCGGTTTTTATACCATGAAGGAATACCAGCAGGCCGGGGCCGAGGGGCTCACCTCATCCATGGAGGATTACCTGGAAATGTTATGCCGCCTGCAGCGGGAGGGGCGCCCCCTGCGGGTCAACGTCCTGGCGGAGAGCCTTCACGTCAGGCCCTCCTCCGCTTCCAAGATGCTGGGAAATCTAAAAGGCCTTGGCTACATCGATTTTCAGAAATACGGGGCTGTGGAGGTCACGGAAAAGGGGCTGCGGGAGGGCGAATACCTGCTGCACCGCCACCAGGTCCTGCACCGCTTTTTCTGCGCCCTCAACGGCACGGAGGATGAACTGGAGCAGGTGGAAAAGGTGGAGCATTTCATGGACCGGGTTACGGTGGGGAACCTGGAGCGGCTGTTGGGGAAAATGGAGGGAAGATAGAGGTACACCCGATAAATTCCCGGCCAATACTCTGGAAAAAATCTACAGGCCATTGTATAATAGAAGCATCTTTTTATATTCCCAAGAGAAAGGAGCATGACAATGGCCAAACTGCTGTATCAGGGACATGGAAGTTTTCGCCTCGTTTCGGAGAAGGGAACCGTGGTCTACGTGGACCCCTATGTGGGGGAGGGGTATGATATGGAGGCGGACCTGGTGTTGGTGACCCATGAGCACCACGACCACAACGCGGTGGAGCTGGTCACGGTGAAGGAGGGCGGCCGTGTGCTGCGCGCCGCCGATATGCTGGAGGAAGGGCGCTACCAGACCCGGGTTCTGGGGGATATCACCGTTCACGCGGTGCCCGCCTACAACAAGAATCACGACCGCAGCGCCTGCGTGGGTTACCTGATCGGCGTGGATCACAAGCGGATTTACGCGGCGGGGGATACCTCCACCACGGATTTCATGGAAAAGCTGGCGGGGGAGCACCTGGACTACGCCCTGCTGCCCATCGACGGCGTCTACAATATGGACGGCCGCGAGGCATCCCGCTGCGCTGACATCATCCGGGCAAAGCACGCGATTCCCATCCATATGAAGCCGGGCGGGCTGTTCGACCGGGCGGTGGCGGAGACCTTCCAGGCCGAGGGCCGCATCATTCTGGAGCCGGGGGAATGCATCACGCTGGAATAGCAACGCGGCAACCCGCAGGTAAAAGCCCGGGCAGACAGCGACATGCAGCGATCCGCGGCCCACAAGGCCGGCCGCGGCAGGATAAGGAGGAGAATATGGCAAAATATGTAATGGCATTGGATGCGGGGACAACCAGTAACCGGTGCATTTTATTCGACGAGCATGGGACCATGTGCAGCGTGGCTCAGAAAGAGTTCACCCAGTATTTTCCAAAACCCGGCTGGGTGGAGCATGACGCCGGGGAAATCTGGTCCACCCAGCTGGGGGTGGCGGTGGAGGCTATGTCCAAGATCGGCGCCACGGCCGGGGACATCGCCGCCATCGGCATCACCAACCAGCGGGAGACCACCATTGTGTGGGACAAGGAGACCGGGGAGCCGGTGTACCGGGCGATTGTCTGGCAGTGCCGCCGGACCTCCGCCTACTGTGACTCCCTCAAGGACAAAGGGCTGGTGGACCGCTTCCGGGCAAAGACGGGTCTGGTGATCGACGCCTATTTCTCGGGCACAAAGCTGAAATGGATTCTGGACCATGTGGAGGGAGTACGGGAACGGGCCGAGCGGGGCGAGCTGCTGTTTGGAACGGTGGAGACCTGGCTGATCTGGAAGCTGACCAGGGGCCGCGTCCATGTGACCGACTACTCCAACGCCTCCCGCACCATGTTGTTCAACATCAACACCCTGGAGTGGGACGAGGAAATTCTGCGGGAGCTTAATATTCCCCGCTGCATGCTTCCCAAGGCCATGCCCTCCAGCTGCGTTTACGGGGAGACCGATCCCCAGTTTTTCGGAGGCCCCATCCCCCTCGGCGGCGCGGCGGGAGACCAGCAGGCGGCGTTGTTCGGCCAGACCTGCTTCAATCCGGGCGAGGCGAAAAATACATACGGCACCGGCTGTTTCCTGTTGATGAATACCGGGGAGAAGCCCGTGTTTTCCAGGAACGGCCTGGTGACCACCATCGCCTGGGGACTGGACGGCAAGGTGAATTACGCCCTGGAGGGCTCCATCTTTGTGGCGGGCGCGGCCATCCAGTGGCTGAGGGACGAGCTGAAGCTCATCGAGTCGGCCGCGGATTCCGAGTATATGGCGAAAAAGGTGAAGGACACGGCGGGCTGTTACGTGGTGCCCGCATTTACCGGCCTGGGAGCGCCCCACTGGGACCAGTACGCCAGAGGCGCCATCGTGGGTCTGACCAGAGGGGTGAACAAATACCACATTATCCGGGCGACGCTGGATTCCCTGTGTTACCAGACAAACGACGTTCTGACCGCAATGAAGGCGGATTCCGGCATCGAGCTGGCGTCCCTTAAAGTGGACGGCGGAGCCAGCGCCAACAATTATCTGATGCAGACCCAGGCCGATATCATCGCAGCCCCGGTAAACCGGCCGCAGTGCGTGGAGACCACCGCAATGGGCGCGGCCTACCTGGCGGGTCTGGCCGTGGGCTACTGGGCGGACAAGGAGGACGTGGTGCAAAACTGGGCCATTGACCGCACCTTTACGCCGGAGATCACCGAGGCCCAGCGGACCGCGCGGGTGAACGGCTGGAACCGGGCGGTGAAATGCTCATACGGCTGGGCAAAGGACGAATAGAAGCGCCTGTGGGGCGAAGTCAGGGAAAGGGGACAGTTCAATATGAAAAAATTTATCAACGATCCCTCCATGGTGGAGGAGCAGATGATCCAGGGGATGGTCAAGGCTCATCCGCAGCATCTGCGCAAGCTGGACTGTGGCAATGTGGTGGTCCGGGCGGTGAAAAAAGAAGGCAAGGTAGCCATCATCAGCGGGGGAGGAAGCGGCCATGAGCCGGCCCACGGCGGGTACGTTGGGACCGGCATGCTGGACGCCGCGGTGGCGGGAGCCGTGTTCACCTCCCCCACGCCGGATCAGATTTACGAGGCCATCAAGGAGGTGGCCACGGACGCGGGCGTGCTGATGGTGGTGAAAAACTACACCGGCGACGTGATGAATTTTGAGATGGCGGCTGAGATGGCGGCCGATATGGATGAGATCGAAGTCCGACAGGTGGTCACAAACGACGACGTGGCCGTGAAGGACAGCCTGTACACGGTGGGACGGCGCGGCGTTGCGGGAACCGTATTTGTCCACAAGATCGCCGGAGCGCTGGCCGAAACCGGCGCTTCCCTGGACCAGGTGCAGGAAATGGCCCAGAGGGTTATCGATAACGTGCGCACCATGGGAGCGGCCATCGCCCCCTGCACGGTGCCCGCTGCCGGAACGCCTGGATTTACGCTGGCGGAGGACGAGATGGAGGTGGGCATCGGCATCCACGGGGAGCCGGGAACCCACCGGGAAACGATGGGCACAGCCGACGAGACGGCCGGCATGCTGCTGGAACAGATATTGGGAGATCTGGACTACAGCGGGCGGGAGGTGGCGGTGATGATCAACGGAGCGGGAGCGACGCCCCTGATGGAGCTCTACATCATCAACAACCACGTGGCCGACGTGCTTGCGGCAAAGGGAGTGCGCGTATACCGTACCTTTGTGGGCGAGTATATGACCTCCCTGGAGATGCAGGGCTTTTCCATCAGCCTGCTGCGCCTGGATGATGAGATGAAGGCGCTGCTCGAGGCTCCGGCGGACAGGGCGGCATGGCGATAGGAGGCGGTTGGAAATGGCGGATACAAAAAAGGTGCTGGAGATTTTGAGAGCCATGGGCCGGGCCATTGCCGATGAGAAGGATTACCTGACCCGGCTGGATCAGCCCATCGGCGACAGCGACCACGGGATCAACCTGGACCGCGGTTTTCAGGCGGTGGAGCAGAAACTGCCCGGAATGGAGGGAAAGGACGTCGGCTCCATTTTAAAGGACGTGGGCATGACCCTGGTGTCCACCGTGGGCGGAGCCTCCGGGCCGCTGTACGGATCGGCGTTTATGAAGGCGGGCGCGGCGGCCGCCGGAAAGACGGAGGTGGACGCGGAGGGCTTTCTGGCCATGCTGGATGCGGCGGTGGAGGCCGTTAAAAAGCGGGGCCGCGCGCAGGTGGAGGAGGCGACCATGTTGGATGCCATGTGTCCCTCCCTGGAGGCAATGAAAGAGGCCAGGGCCCGGGGCGAAGGCCCAGGTCCCATGCTGGAAGCCGGCGTGAAGGCGGCTTGGGCGGGAGCGGAGCACACCAAGGATCTGGTTGCCACCAAAGGGCGGGCCAGCTATATGGGCGAGCGGGGACTGGGCCATCAGGACCCGGGGGCCACGTCTTACGCCTATCTGTTGGAGACGATTGCACACTGTATACAAGAAGGATAAAAGGGGGATGGGAAAATGGTAGGTCTGGTTGTAGTATCCCACAGCGAGAATCTTGCGAAGAGCGTGGTGGAGCTCACGGCCCTGATGGCGCCGGCTGCTCCGGTAGCAGCGGCAGGCGGCATGGCCGACGGGGGCTTTGGCACCTGCTTTGAGAAGATCCGCGACGCCATCGAGTCCGTGCGCTCGGAGGACGGCGTGCTGGTGATCATGGATTTGGGCAGCGCCGTGATGACCACGGAGATGGTGGTGGAGCTGTTCGAGGGCCAGAAGGTGGAGATGGTGGACTGTCCGCTGGTGGAAGGGGCTGTGGTGGCCACCATCGACGCGGTGGGCGGAATGAGCTTTGAAGCCATCAAGGAGGATCTGGCCAAGGTCGGCACCACTCCGAAATTTTAGGGAACTAAAAATTCCAACGCGGATTCGCCGGAGAGCGGCCAGGTTCTGTGAGGACCCGGCTGCCGCAGGCGGTCCGCTTTTTTGCTGCGGGAAATATGGGCGGAGGGAATCCGAAATCCGGATTCCCGGATTCCCGAACACGGCCATTATTGCCCTGCACACAGGGGTATGATATACTGAAGCGATACGGCGGCATTTCCGGGCATTTTCAGGAAATGCCGGTCACAAGCGTTAAAGGGCAGGCGCGTTCCTGCCGGGGGGTACGGATGAGACAGTTAATCGGAAACAAAAAATTTTATCAGCGGGTTTTAATGATCGCCGTGCCGATCATGATTCAGAACGGCATCACAAATTTTGTCGGCCTGCTGGACAACATTATGGTGGGAATGGTGGGCACGGAACAGATGACGGGCGTGGCCATTGTGAACCAGCTGCTGTTTGTCTATAATATCAGCATTTTCGGGGTGATCTCCGGCGCAGGAATCTTTGGCGCCCAGTTTTTCGGCGGCGGAAACCATGATGGAGTCCGCCACACCTTTCGGTTTAAAATGATCGCCAGCCTGATTCTGACCGCCGCGGCCCTTGCCCTGCTCCTGTTTCAGGGCGAGGGACTGATTACCATGTATCTCCACGGGGAGGGCAACGAGGCCGCTTTGGGGCTTGCCCTGGGACAGGGGAAAAAGTATCTGGCGGTTATGCTGCTGGGCCTGCTCCCCTTTGGCGTGGAACAGGTTTACATCAGCACCCTGAGGGAGTGCGCGGAGACGGTGATTCCCATGAAAGCGGGAATCGCGGCGGTATTCGTGAACCTGGTGCTGAACTATATTCTGATTTTCGGCAAATTCGGGGCCCCGGCCCTTGGGGTGGTGGGAGCCGCCGTGGCCACCGTGATTTCCCGGTATGTGGAGGCCTCCATCGTCATTATCTGGACGCACCGGCACACCAGGAGAAATCCCTTCATCGCGGGGGCGTACAGGAGCTTTTACATCCCGGCCGGTCTGGTTAAGAGCATTGTGGTCAAGGGCACGCCGCTGATGATTAACGAGGCGCTGTGGGCCGTGGGAATGGCCGCGATCATGCAGTGCTATTCTCTGCGGGGGCTGGAGGCCGTTGCGGGGCTCAACATTTCCTCCACCATCGGCAATGTGTTTAACGTGGTTTACCTGGCCTTCGGAAATGCGGTTTCCATCATTGTGGGACAGCTGTTGGGCGCGGGAAAGATGAAGGAAGCCAGGGAAACGGACACGAAGCTGATCGCGTTCTCCGTGGCGGCCTGCGTCTGCATCGGAGCGATTCTGGCCCTTTTAGCGCCCCTGTTCCCGGAAATCTACAATACCAGCGGGGAAGTAAAAGCGCTGGCGGCTTCATTTATCCGCATCATCGCCATTTGCATGCCCATGGGGGCGTTTATCCACGCATCCTATTTCACGCTGCGCTCCGGCGGAAAAACCGTCGTCACCTTCCTGTTCGACAGCGTGTTCATGTGGCTGGTGAATATTCCCTTCGCCTATGTGCTCAGCAGATACACCGGGCTTCCCATCGTGCCGCTCTATCTGGCCTGCCAAATGATCGACCTGATCAAATGTTTCATCGGCTTCGTATTGGTAAAAAATGGGATTTGGATTCAGAATATTGTGGAACCAAAGCCGTGAGGGCAGGGGAGAAAACGGCGTTTACAGGCAGACAATCCGGGAGGGCTTTCCGTCAGGGGGAGCCCTCCTTTGCGCGCGCCGGGAGGGGACAGGGAGTTACCAATCCCAACGGGCGGGAATATACTAAAAGAAAAAGCAACGGATGGCAATATGCTGAAAATCATTACCTTTGTCCTTGCGCTCTGCACGGACACTTTTGTGGCCAGCCTGGCCTACGGCGCCAACCAGGTGCAGATTTCCTGGCAGAAGGCCGTGGCCTTAAACGGCATCTGCAGCGGCTGCCTGGGGCTGGCGCTGGGCCTGGGAACCCTGATTCAGGTGCTGGTGCCCCAGGAACTGGCCCGGTCGGTGGGGTTTGTCTGTCTGTTTTTCCTGGGAGTGGTAAAGCTTCTGGATTACAGCATCAAGCGATATATCAACAATCATTGTACGCTCAACAAGAATTTCCGTTTTTCCCTGTCGGGGCTGAAAATCATCATCAACATTTACGGGGATCCCATGGCGGCGGACTGGGATAATTCCAAGTCTCTCTCCTGGAAAGAAACGATCTGCCTGGGCTTAGCCATGTCCATCGACTCCCTGGTGGCCGGAACCATGGCCGCGTTTGTGGATCTGCCGGCCCTTCTGACCGTCGGAACCTGCTTTGTAATGGGGATGGCGCTGATGTACGCCGGGCTTTACGCCGGACGCCGTCTGATTGCCAGGGACGGACTGGACCTTTCCTGGCTGTCGGGCCTGCTGTTCATTTTCCTGGCATTTTCAAGGACCAGAGGGGCGTGAGGGGAAGGCTCCGGGACGGCGCAGGCGGGTCCGCACGCTGGGGACAGGATTCAGGATAAATTAAGAAGGCCGTAAAGTTTTTGCAGAGGGTCTATGTTATAATTTAAGAAAATGCAGGGCTGGCCATCAGCCTGGAATCAACCGGGCGGTCGGCGTCGCGGTATTATGATGGAAACACAGTCCCTGCCTTCAACCGGCAGGGGAGAGGCAACAGCGAAAACACGGCGAGGAGGAGACAGATGAGGAAATTATGGACGGCAGTAGCGGCTGCAATATTCTTGACGGCGGCGTTGGGAACGGGAACAGCTTACGGCCACGATGCGGAGTACGGGATGTGGAGTGGGGAACAGAACGGCCTGCTTCTGGGGATTGTGGAGGAAGCGGGGGAGGACTGGGTGGTCTTAAAGGAAGTCAAGGCGCTGCCCAGCGGAGATAAAGGCGGGGTGAACGACCGCCAGCTGCCGCCGGAGGAAGTGCCGGAACGCCTGAAGGTGACGGACCTGAGGCCGTATTTGATCTCGTACAATAAGGTGGAGAAGCCGCAGGCCGGGCAGTGTCTGCTGGTCAGCGCCGATCTGGAAAAAAATGGAGAGTGGAAAGCGCTGTGGCCTCCCTATGAGGTCAGCAGCCTGGATACATCCACTCTGGAATTCCAGACCGATGAGGATAAAAACATGTACGGCGCAGCCTGGGAGCGGTTTGTACATTCCGGAGGGAAGGACTACCGGTTTGCCTTTGAGCACGGAGATTTGTCCGACACCCTTTATTTACAGGTTCCCCGGGACGACGGCACCATGGAAAACCAGATCATTTTCCAGCGGGAAAACAAAATTGAGAGCCAGGCGCCCGACAGCCTGGAAGCGGCGCCGGACAAGGAGACCGCCGCCGTTCAGGAGAGCGCTACAGCCGGACAGACGGAGCCGGAAACCACACCCGCAGCCCAGGCGGCGGGAGCTGAGACCACTCAGGCGGAGGAGACGGGCACGGCGTCCATGGGGCTGGAGACGGTTCTGATCGCGATTGCGGCCGGGTTCTTCGGGGGGATGGTGATCAGCAGGTTGAGAAAAAATAAGAAGCGGTAGGATTGAAAGCAGGATAACCATTAAAACGGCATCGGAGGCCAGAGGCTCTCAGATGCCGTTTTTTGAAATGCTTCCGGTTTTCAAGCGCCGCAAAATGTAGTATACTCTCTGTAAATATTTTGTTATTCAGAAACAGGCGCACTCCGCGCCTGACAAAGGAGTCCCACATGCCAAACATCATCGAAATCACCGATTTTTCCGCCCCGGAGCTGGACGTCTACGCCCGGTACTCGGAAGTACAGCTGTTAAACCGCCACGAGCCGGAAAAAGGTATTTTTATCGCTGAGAGCCCCAAAGTGATCGGGCGCGCCCTGGATGCCGGCTGCGTTCCGGTATCCCTGCTCCTGGAGCGCAAACACGTGGAGGGACAGGGGAAGGAGATCATCAGCCGCTGCGGTGAAATCCCCGTCTACACGGCTGAATTTGACGTGCTGACAAAGCTCACCGGCTTTAAATTGACCCGCGGCATGCTCTGCGCCATGTACCGCCCCGGGCTTCCCGGTGTCGGGGAGGTCTGCCGCGGAGCGCGCCGCATCGCCGTGCTGGAAAATGTAATGAATCCCACCAATATCGGCGCGATTTTCCGCTCAGCCGCCGCTCTCAACATGGACGCGGTGCTGCTGACGCCCGCATGCAGCAATCCCCTGTACCGCAGGGCAATCCGCGTCAGCATGGGCACGGTATTCCAGGTCCCCTGGACCTTTTTTGAGGGCACGGAGTGGCCGCAGCCCGGGATGGAGCTTCTGCGCAGCCTGGGCTTTAAAACCGCGGCTATGGCCCTCAGCGACGACTCCGTCAGAATCGACGATCCGCGGCTTATGGCGGAGGACAGGCTGGCCCTGATTCTGGGAACGGAGGGCGACGGGCTGGCGGAAGAGACCATCGCGGACTGCGACTACACGGTCCGGATCCCCATGTCCCACGGCGTGGACTCGTTAAATGTGGCGGCCGCCAGCGCCGTCGCCTTCTGGCAGCTGGGCCGCCGTCCTACCTAGCCGCCAGCGCCGTCGCCTTCTGGGCCGCCTCCCTACCTGGCCGCCATCATCCGCTTCATATCCGGCACGGCCGCCAGCAGCGGGAACAGGGCGATAGAGATCACCAGCCCGCTGGCGCCCTGGATCAGGTTCGCCGGAACGCTGGCTAAGGCCGCGGCTGTGCCGTAAATAAAGCTCTCGCAGAAACAGTATCCGCCCGCCACCAGGGCAACATCGATCAGACCGCAGACTGCCACCGCAGCCGTGCGGTTTTTTAGATGCCCGGACAGCCGCCGGAAAGCGTGGCCCGCCAGAAAGGCCACCAGTCCCTTGATGACAAATGTGATCGGCACATAGAGAAAATATCCGCCTAACAGATCGGCCATGGCGGAACCCATCCCCGCCGCCAGGAACGCCGCGCCGGGATTTAAAAAGATGCCGCACAGGATTACAACCGCGTCGCCCGGATGGATGTAGCCGCCGGTTCCCGGCGTTGGAATGCGGATTGCCATGGTCGCCACGCAGGCCAGCGCGGCGAACAGGGCGGCGATTACCATTTTTTTCGTCTGTCTCATAATTGATTACCTCCCGGTTTTCTGTAAATGTTGGTATTACGATATCAGAAAAGTGGACCGAACAAAATAGCCAGTTATAGTATAAATAACCAGTCCAGTATGTGGACCAGACTTTGCCGGGCAAAACGCGCTCCCCCGCATTTCCCAGGATACAACGAATAAAAATTAGTGAAGGTGCACAATACTTCATGGAATTTTAACATAAAAAGCAAATTGTTTCACATTTCAGGCCGGAATATGGTATAATCATTCATGATAAGAAACAATGTTGCATATGAACGTAAATTTATTGAATTATTGTTTTAATAAGCATATCATAGAGACAGGAGGAAGAAACATGAAAAGCGTTTTGGTGCGGCTGAACGAATACCAGTTACAGATGACGCCGGCGGAGAGCGAGGTTGTCCAGTACATACTGCATCACCCCGAGAAGGCGGCGGAGCTGTCGGTTCACGAGCTTTCGGCCCGGGCGTTCTCTTCATCGGCGACTATCGTGCGGATGTGCCGCCGGCTGGGGTTCGACGGGTATAAGGAATTGCGGCGTTCGCTCCAGTATGAGCTGGCGGTGCGCAAGCAGTCGGAGCTGGAGAAGCGCGACGAAGTGTCGCGGGAGGATTCCCTGGAACAGATGGTGGATAAGATCACCTACAAGAATATCGTTTCCCTGGAGGAGACGAAAAATCTGGTGGATCTGCCGGTTTTGCAGAAATGTGTGGATCTCCTGTGCGTGGCCCGGAATATCTGCCTGTTCGGAATCGGTTCGTCGCTCTGCGTGGCCCGGGACGCTTATCTGAAATTCCTGCGCCTGGATAAGGCCTGCGTTCTCAACGACGACTGGCACTCCCAACTGCTTCAGGCGCGCAACATGCGGCCGGAGGACGTAGGGCTGTTTATCAGCTATTCCGGCCAGACCGAGGAGCTGATCAAATGCGCGGAGGCGGTGAAAAAATCCGGCGCAAAGATGATTCTGATCACCCGGTTTGCCGCCTCGGCCCTTTCGGACTTAGCCGACTACAACCTATATGTGGCGGCCAATGAATCGCTGTTCCGAAACGGAGCCATGAGCAGCCGGATCAGCCAGCTCAACATGATCGATATCCTGTATACCGCCTACGCGAATACGGATTACGAACGTTCGATGGCGCGTCTCTGCGCGACGCACATTGAGAAACCAAACTATAAAAATGCCAAGGAGGTCAAGCGTTATGCTGGAACTGAATAAACTGACCACGGAGGCCCGCAATCCGGGAACAGCCGGATTGGACACCATGACGCCGCTTGAGATCGCGACGGTGATGAACCGGGAGGACGAACAGGTAGTCGCGGGCGTCCGCAAGGTGCTGCCGGAGGTCGCCGCCGCCATCGGGTGGGTGCAGGAGTCCTTTGAAGCGGGCGGAAAACTGGTCTACATGGGCGCCGGGACATCGGGGCGTCTGGGGGTGCTGGACAGTGTGGAGTGTCCGCCCACCTTTGGGGTTCCGCCGGAAATGGTGGTGGGCCTGATCGCAGGAGGCGACCGGGCGTTTGTGAAGGCCGTGGAGGGGGCTGAGGATTCCGAAGCCCTGGCCCTTGAGGAGCTTAAGGCCCTGCCGTTAAACGGGCGGGACGTGGTGATCGGGATTGCGGCTTCCGGGCGAACGCCCTACGTGATCAGCGGTCTGCAATACGCCAGATCCCTGGGCTGCAAAACCGTGGCTATCGCCTGCAACGCCGGCAGTCTGGTGGGAAAAGCCGCGGACTTGGCCATCGAGCCGGTGGTGGGGCCGGAGGTGCTGACGGGTTCCACCCGCTTAAAGGCAGGAACCGCCCAGAAAATGATTCTCAACATGATTTCCACCGGCGCAATGGTGGGCATCGGAAAGGTCTACCAGAACCTGATGGTGGATGTGATGCAGACCAACGAAAAGCTCCGCGTCCGGGCCAGAAACATCGTGACGGAGGCCACGGGCTGTTCAGAGGAACAGGCCTGCCGTCTGCTGGAGGCAGCGGGCGGAAACGCAAAGACCGCCATCGTGATGGAACTGTTAAACTGTACCGCCAAGGAAGCGGAACAGAATTTGAAACGCGCTCATGGGCACATCCGAAAATGCCTTTGACGGATAGGGGAATGCGGGTCCAATGGGCCTTGCAATGCAAAAAAATAAGAAAGTGAGAGGTGAATTCTATGAGTAATGAAGAGCTCGCAAAGAAAATCGTCGACTTGCTGGGGGGCAAGGATAATATTCTGAACGCGGAAAACTGCATGACGCGAATCCGGGTCAATGTGAAGGACGGGTCCAAGGCGGACCGCCAGGGAATCAAGAACACGCCGGGCGTTCTGGGCGTGGTGGGCGATGAACCCGACTACATCCAGGTGGTGCTGGGCCCGGGCAAGGTGCGGGATGTGATGCAGATCTGCACCACCAAGCTGGGCGTGAAGGAGCAGTCCCCCAGCCAGGAAAGCAAGGGGCAGCCCAAAGGCCAGGTGGGCGACTGGGAAGCCAACAAGAAGGCGGTCAAGAGCAATCAGAAGCACCAGAATCTGATCAACAAGGTGCGGGTCCTGGCGGACATCTTCACCCCCATGATCCCGGCATTTATCGCCTCCGGTATCTGTAACGGACTGGGCAAGGTCATCAAGATTCTGATGACAAACGGCGTGCTGCCGGACGTGGTTGCCGTGGTTGTCATCTACAACATTTTCGTCCTGATCGGCAATGCGTTCCTGTCCTACATGGCCATCTTCACCGGCGTCCGGGCCGCCAAACAGTTCGGCGTCAACGAGATGCTGGGCGGCATGATCGGCGCGGCCTCCTTAAACTCCGTGGTCAACACCATTTCAACGGCCATCGGCTGGTACAACAAGGACGTGGTCAATGATTCCGTTCTGGCCACCGGCGCGGGCGGCATCATCGGCGTTGTCATCGGCGTATGGATTCTGGCCCAGATCGAGCGCTGGGTGCACAAGCACATGCCGGAGGTTCTGGACGTGTCCTTCACGCCTCTGATCTCCATGCTGATCGCAGTACCGTTCTTTGTGCTTCTGGTAATGCCTGTGACCGGCTGGCTTTCCACCCTGGTGTCGGCGTTCCTGAACCTGTTTATCAATTCCACTAACCCCGTGGTCAGCGTGATCGCCGGATATATACTGGCGGCCACCTTCCTGCCTCTGGTGCTGCTGGGGCTGCACAGAGGACTTGTGCCCATCTACGCCATCCAGATTGAATCTCTGGGCGGAACCACCCTGTTCCCGGCGGTGGCCATGGCGGGCGCCGGACAGGTGGGCGCGGCCATTGCCCTTTACATCAAGGCAAAACGCGTGGGCAACCACCGCTTAAACCGTGTTATTGCAGGCGCTCTGCCCGCAGGCATTCTGGGCATCGGCGAACCATTGATTTACGGCGTTACCCTGCCGTTAATGAAACCCTTTATCACAGCCGGTCTGGGAGCCGGTTTCGGCGGAGCCTACGTCATGCTGACCCATGTCATGAGTACGGCCTACAGCCCCTCGGGCCTGCTGGCAGTCACCCATATGCTGCCGGAGTGCATGCTGAATTACCTGATCGGCATGGTCATTGCCTACATTGCAGCCGCGGTGATCACTTACATTTTCATTCCGGTTGAGGATATCGAGAACGCATAGGAGCGAAGTTCATGATTGATTTGCACACCCATACCTGTTGTTCGGACGGGGCCGACAGCGTGGAGGCGCTTCTGCGCCGGGCTGAGGAAATGAAGCTGTCCGTCCTGTCCATCACGGATCACAACACGGTCGCAGCCTACCGCGGCCGCGGAATTTCGGAATACTCCGGGACGCTGATCCCGGGAGTTGAGATCACCTGCATGTACCAGGGCGAGGTGGTGGAAGTCCTGGGCTACGGCTACCGGCTGGCGGACATGGAGGTCGAACTTTCCCGCCATGTGCTGACCTTTGCGGAGAAGCAGAGGCGGGAGTTTGAACTGATCTGCGCGGCCTTGCGCCGGGCGGGAGCGGCCTTTGACCCGGCGGAAATATCCTTTGACCCCACAAAGGAATCCAGCCGGAAAGCCTTTTTGCGCCATCTGAATCAATTTCCGGAGAACCGCCGCTTTTTCAGCAGCGATGAGACCTGGCAGAGCTCTAAGGCGTTTACGCGGGAGGAGATTTACAACCCGGAGAGCCGCCTCTACGTGGACGAAGCGCCCCTGTACCCGGATGTGCGCACCGCGGTGGAGATGATCCACCGCAGCGGAGGGATCGCGTTTCTTGCTCACCTGTACATCTACGCCCACGCGCCGGAATTCCGGCGGCGGCTCTGGGAGATCGTCCGGGAATTCGGCCTGGACGGCGTGGAGTGCGCCCACTCCGCGTTTACGGCGGAGCAGATACTGGATTTAAACGGTTTCTGCCGGGAGCACGGCCTGCTGCGAAGCGGCGGCAGCGATTACCACGGCAGCCGCAAGCCGGGCGTGAGCCTGGGAACCGGGCGCGGGCAGCTGGATATTACGGAGGAATATCTGAAGGAGTGGCCCGGGGATAAACGCCGTGGCTGGGATACAGACGGCATTTTACCGTCTTAGCAGGTGTAAAATTGAAAATATTGTACCCTCAGGGCACGGTTTCGCAGGCAAAGCGGAATCGTGCCCTGTTTTGCCGCCCAGACCCGGGGAAAGACGACAAATTTGTTGGCGGTTAAGATTATTTTGAATCATAAAGAAATAAAATGAATTAAAATGAATCAAAAAGGTTGACAGTGAATCATGGCGATGATATAGTTAATTCATAAGATCCGGCGGAGTTTATACATCTGAAATAAGGAAGAAAGGGGGGAACGCAGGGAAGTGGCAGATCAGATGTGCCGGAGGTATTTGCTGTATTAAAAGAATGTAAACCGCAGAATATGATAATGATCAGGAGGATTCAAAATGGGGGACATAATGAGGTTTCTTTCGCCAAATCTGATTAAGGTTAATATGCAGGCAGAGAGTCGGGATGAGGCGGTTCGTGAACTGGCGGAGTTGCTCTTTCAGGAGCGGGTATTGAAGGACAAAGAACGGTATATTCAGGATGTGTTGGAGCGGGAGGCCCAGGTTTCCACAGATTTGGAAAATGGGGTGGCTTTACCCCACGGTAAGTCGGAAACGGTGCTAAGGCCCGCCGTGGCAATCGGAACATCGGCCAGGGGGATCCGGTTCAGCGGAGAAGGCACGTCCAGCCGGGTCATTTTTCTGATCGCGATGCCGGTTCAGGCGGATGATACCCACATCACCTTGCTCAGCGGCATCACGTCGCGATTGCTGGATAATGCCTGCCTGGAGCGCATTAAGGGCGCGGCAGAACCGGAGGAGATTCTGGCGGCCCTCACGGAAGAGAAGGCTGGCGCAGCGCGCGGCGGCACGGGAAAGTTTCTGATCGGGGTGACGGGCTGTACCGTGGGCGTGGCCCATACATATCTGGCGGCTAAGGCTCTGGAGAAGGCGGCCAGGGAACTTGGCGCGGAAATCAAGGTGGAGACCAACGGCTCCATTGGCACGGAAAATGTGCCGACCAGGGAGGAGATTGAACGGGCGGAGGGAATCATCATCGCCAGCGACAAGGAGACGGATATGGAGCGTTTCCGGGGAAAACGGGTGGTGAACACCAATGTGAAGGAGGGAATCGATCATCCGGAGGAACTGATCCGCATGGTGCTGGATGGGAAAGCGCCCCTGTACGGTAAGGGACAGGCGGAACCTGCAAAAGAGAGGCGTAGCCCTGCGGCGGAAAAGGGGACCGCTCAGGCAGCTTCTGGCGGTAAAATGCTCTATAAGGCGTTGATGAACGGCGTTTCCTTTATGATTCCCTTCGTCGTGATCGGAGGATTGCTCATTGCGATCTCCCTGGCGGTGGGCGGGGAACCTACGCCTCAGGGGCTGGTGATCCCGGAGGGCAGCTTCTGGAATCAGATTTCCGCTGTGGGAAGCGCCGGCTTTACCATGATGATTCCGATTCTGGCGGGCTACATCGCGTATGCCATTGGCGACCGCGCGGCTTTAGCGCCCGGTATGATCGGCGGCTGGATCGCCAACAACGGCTCTTTTTACGGAGCGGATGCGGGTACGGGATTCATCGGCGCCATTGCGGCAGGGCTGCTGGTGGGCTACTTTGTCAGATGGATGAAGCAATTTAATTGGCCGGAGGTGATCAGGCCTCTTGTGCCGATTATGATTATTCCCATCACCGGCTCCCTGTTTATCGCATTTATCTTTATATTTATCATCGGCGCACCCATTGCCTCCCTGATGACTGCGCTCTATTCCATGCTGGAGTCCATGTCTGCGGGAAGCATGATCCTGCTGGGCATTGTGATCGGACTGATGCAGGGCTTTGACATGGGCGGACCCTTCGGAAAAGTGGCATTTATGTTTTCAGTGGGACTGATCGCGGAAGGCCAGCCCCAGTTTATGGGAGCGCAGGCTATGGCGATTCCCGTAGCGCCACTGGGAATGGCGCTGGCCACCTTCCTGGACAAAAAGCATCAGCTGTTCCTGCCTGAGGAGACAGCCAACGGCAAGGCGGCTCTGGCGATGGGACTGGTAGGGATTTCCGAGGGCGCGATTCCCTTCGCGGCCGGGGACCCGCTGGCGGTAATTCCCGCCAACATGATCGGCTCCGCAGTGGCCTGCACCATGGCGTTTCTCTTCGGAATCACAGATTCCGTGGCTCACGGAGGCCCCATTGTACTGATTCTTGGCGCAGTGAACAAACCCCTGATGGGACTGATCTGTATGGCTGCTGGAACGGTGGTGACGGCAATGGTCTGTATGACATTAAAACGGCTTAAATTAAAAAACAGCAGATAGGAGTGTTGACTGTGGCAAGGATAAATATTGATGGCGAGCAGAATGTGGAGGTCAGTATAAAGATTCCCAGCCAGAAGACGCCAAAAGAGCAGCTGGAGATCATGGAGGCCTACACTAGGGCGCATATGGAAAGTGGTGGACTGGACAAAGCCCAGCGGGAATTAGCATGCCTGAGAACCATTTACCCAGCGCTGTTTCGCACCATCGAGGAGAGGGATTTAATCGCAGGCCGCCTGGATTTCCTTCCCATCGGCTTTGGATGTGTGACCAGTATCGGTGGAGTTGGGCATTACTGTGTGTTCCACAAGCTCAGGGAGTTTAAGCAAATGCTGTCTGATCCTCGGGATTTGGCCCGTGTGGACCGTCTCTACGACTACTGGCAGGAGTGGGATGTGAAAACCATTTACTGTCAGGACGTGTTAAACGATACCACAACCGGCCGTTTCATTGACTGCGATTATCCCTTGATGGCCACAGCCAGGCTCAGCGGCATGATGCTGAACTATAAGAAACTTATGCGCCTTGGAGTGGGCGGACTGATGAAGGAGATCGGGGCGCGGATATCAGCTCTTGAGGCAGCTACGGATGCGGACCGGGGTTCCATCTCCTTTTTGCAGGCCGCGCTGGGGACCCTTGAGCTGTTTCAGGAGGTAATCAGGAGGCAGTGCCAGCTGGCGCGCGCCGCCCGAAAAGGGGCTGGGGCCGCCAGACTGCGGGAACTGCAGCTGATGGAGGCGGATCTGGAGGCGATTTGGGAGAATCCGCCGGAGACGTTTCATCAGGCCTTGCAGCTGCTCTGGCTGTACGCGCTCTGCGCCGGGGCCATCAACTACGGCAGGCTGGACGATGCTCTGGGAACTTTTTTGAAGGAAGATCTGAATCAGGGCAGGATTACCCAGGAGGAGGCTTACAGATATTTGAAATCCCTGTGGAGCCTGATCGAGAACCGGAGAACCACGGTCAACGGCAGGATCATTGTGGGCGGGGCCGGAAGGGAGGACCCGGAGGCAGGGGATATCTTCACCAGAATCTGCCTTCGGGTCTGCCGGGACACCCGGTATGTAGAGCCGCAGTTTACCCTGCGCCTGTACCGGGATACGCCCCAGGATATTCTGGATATGGCCTACGACTGCATCGCGGAAGGGGCCACCTATCCCACGCTGTACAACGACGAGGTCAATATTCCGGCGGTGGAGTACGGTATGAGGGTGAACCGGAGTACGGCGGAGCAGTATGTGCCGTTTGGCTGCGGGGAGTTTGTGATACAGGGCAAAAGCGTGGGAACGCCCAATACCCTATTAAACCTTCTGAAGCTGTTGAACATGGCCATGAATCAGGGCGTGGATCCCATGGACGGTATATACAAGGCTGGGCCGGTCAAGCTGGCATCGCCGGGGGAATACCACAGCTTTGAGGCATTTTATAACGATTATAAACGGCTGTTGGACTACTATTTTGACCTCAGTACAGAGGCCCAGTACCACAGCTACGAGGTGATGAACCGGGAGGTATCCTTCCTGTTCACCAGCATCCTGATGGACGACTGCGTGGGCAGAGGAAAGGCGCTGCTTGACGGCGGCGTTGAGATTCTTGGGGGAACCAATGAGACTTACGGCAATATCAACGCCTCTGACGCGCTGTACGCGGTTAAAACCCTGGTATTTGAACAGGGAAAGTACACTCTGGAGCAGGTGAGCCAGGCGCTGCTGACGGATTTTGCGGAAAATGAAGCCATGCGCCGGGCGCTGTGGAGAGCGCCCAAATACGGGAACGATCATGAGGCGTGCGACAATTTGGCAAACGACCTGTTCGAGTACGTGGCAAAAGGCATTCGCCGGAGAGGAATTGACCGGGGCTTGGGATATTATCTGATCGTTATCAGCAATAACCAGACCAACACGGACTGGGGCCATAGAACCAGCGCCTCTGCGGACGGCAGGAAGAGCGGTATGTTCATGAACCCGGCTAATAACCCGCAGGGAGGCGCAGCAAAAAATGGCCCTACGGCGGTTTTTAATTTCCTTGCCCGGTTTCCGGCCCGGGATCACGGCGGGCGCGGCCAGAACCCTTCTCTTTTTAACATCTCCCAGGCCCCCAGACAAGGCGAAAACCCCGTTTGCGGCCTTTTCCTTGAAAAAAAAAAAAA
>OJKJ01000194.1_pt1 | contig 43683 bp, 43 predicted proteins | sample 1596491 | NCBI WGS metagenome assembly OJKJ01 (sample SAMEA4350160, study PRJEB24818) | metagenome | biome: human; feature: gut; material: faeces | place: Denmark | collected 2013-09
TCCTGGTACCGTGTGCAGGTTCGCGAAGCGAATACGCTGACCTGGCCTGCCGAACAGCGGTCCTTATTACATCACGTTCTGCGGCTTCCCGTCCAGATAGCATGCAATATTATCGAATACAATAACCGCCCTCTTATAAAGGGCCTCCTTTGTAGCAAAAGCCACATGAGGCGTGGCAAGCAGCCTGGGCGCTTTCAGAAGCGGATGATCCTCACTGATGGGAGGCTCTGTTTCAAATACATCCACTGCCGCTCCGGCAATCCTTCCCTCTTCCAGGGCTGCCGCCAGCGCCTGGCTGTCCACCACCGGCCCTCTTGCCGTATTGACAAGAATCGCATTGGGCTGCCTCAGACGAAGCTGGGCCTCCCCTATCAGCCCCTTTGTCTGTTCGGTCAGCGGTACATGGGGCGATGCAATATCGCATTCCCGCAAACGAGTATCCATATCCGTCATGGTGACGCCTTCTGTTTCTCTGGGGCTCCTGTTATAACCGTAAACCTCACATCCAAATGCTCTGGCAAGCTGCGCGGTCCTTGTCCCTATTGCGCCCATTCCAATAATGCCGAATTTTTTTCCTTCCAGCTCCTGTCCCACAAGCCCGGTCTTATCCTTTCCCTCGCGGACAGCCTGATTGCACTCAATAATATACCGGTAAAGATTCAGCACCATGCCGAACACAAGCTCCGGCACCGCCGTATTGGAATATCCGGCGCAGTTGCTCACCAGGATTCCTCTTTCCCGGCAGTAATCCATAGCCACATGATCCACACCCGTAAAAGCCACGGAAATCATCTTCAGGTTATCACAGTGCTCCAGTACCTCTTTTTTAAAGGGCAGATTGGAAAAAGCGAGAATATCCGCATCCTTCGCCCGTTCTATCAACGTTTCCGTATCCGTAACGCGGGTATCATAATATACGATTTCCACCTTTCCTTCCAGTTTTTCCTCTGCCAGCGCAAGAAGCTTCTCCTTTTCTACGCCGAGCGGTTCAATAATCACAAGTTTCATCTTTTTTATCCTCCTGTTTTTATGGAGTAAAATGCGCGTCCTCTGAAAAGGAAATGATTTTACTCCTGATTTTAGTTTTGCGGAGCAAAATACAGGTTCCCTGACGGGCAGTTTTTTACTCCATTCATTTAACTGTCAACGCAAACGTATGTAACTGTGAAAATCCTGAACAGTCACACTCAGACATATACAATGTCTGATAATTCCCCGCCGGAAAGCACCGGTTAAAAATTCAGCCGTTCCAGATATTTTTGCTCAAATCCCGGCAATTCCGCCAGATTCAGCACCTCGGCCCTGCGGCACATGGCTTCCGCTTTTTTCCGCAGGGATTCCTCCCCGCCATAAAGGCAGGCTCCCAAAAGCGAGGTATTTCCCACCGCAGTCACCCTTCCCGCCAGCTGCGGAGGGAATAAACCGATCCGGGCCGCCTTTTCCACATCCAGGAAATAACCGAAACCGCCGGCCAGAAAGACTTTGTCAATCCGGGAGGCATCCGTCCCCATAGCTTCCATCAGCAGCTCCACACCCGCGCATACCGCTGCTTTTGCCATCTCTGCCTCCCCATTTTCCGGTACGGCCGCAAGCCGGATTCCAAGACTCAACGCCCTCTGCAGATCCCCTTCCCGCCAGCTGCCAGTCCTACGAACAACAACCTTCACTCCCGCTTCGGAGCAGTCCGTCAGCCGCATGTTTATTTCGTCGCCGTCCACAATCAGCGCACCGGCTCCGGCAAGATCAATGTTTTCTCCGCCAACCGCTCCCGGCGCCCATGTATACCGGCAGCCCAGGCCTTCTGCAAAGCGCCGGACCTGTTCCTGGACCGCTCGCATATCCGGATTGTCTTCACCGGCAATGGAGCGTATTTCCTTATGCTTCATATCTGGCCTGCTCCTTCAAAACAGCCTCCAGTGTTTCCGTGCCGTAGGCCACACGCGCTTCATAATCCATGGGACACATACGGTAGTAAGCCTTTCTCCCCATCTGGATCTGCAGAGCCGGTTTGGACAGAATCATATCGAGATAATACTGGAGCGTCTCCTCAAATGCCTCCTCTTCGGCCACGCAGGTGATCAGTCCATAGGCCATGGCCTCCTCGGTTCCAAACAGTTCTCCCCCGTAAAAGGCCGGAAGCAGACGCTTTTTGGGGATCACGTCGATTGTGTTGATCATAACCATCACCGGAAAACCGCCGTGCAGAATCTCGGGAAAACCAAATTTGACTCCTTTTCTGGCAATGGCGATATCGGACGAGGCTAAAAGATCATTCCCTCCTGCCACGCAGTCCCCTTCCACCGCCGCAATTACCGGCGTGCGGATCTCCATCAACTTTCTCTGCATATCCCGGATCGCCTGAGAATACCGGTCCTTCTCTTCCTTTGAGCTGCCGGCATCCACCCGCCCTCCGGAACAGAAATGCTGCTTGTTCCCCCGCAGTACCACGACCCGGATATCCGCCTCCTGATCCGCCTGCTCCAACGCCTGCCCAATCATCTGCATCGCCTCGCGGTTGATCCGGTTTTCATCCTCCGGCCGGTTCAGATGGATCTGCATAACGTGATCCTTCACCGTTACCTCCACTGGTTTTTTTGTTTCCATCACCGCACACCTCCATGTTCACTATTGATAAGTCCATGATATACATTTATTCTCCTCTTGTCAATATAGAATTTTACATATTTTATTTTTCTGTAAAGTCCCCCTGTATTATTTTTACATTTTTCCTATCATTTGTTTGGTTAATATCACTTTTTTGGTTTATTTTCGCCCTCATTTTAACAAAATTTTATTTTTCATATTTCTTTTATTGACATTTTTATTTTATTTGTTTATCATCAGGTTATAACCCATTTTATTAACCACCGTCAAAAAGGAGGATGTTCTGATGGAACAAACCACACTAAAGCAACTTTTGGAAAAGGGTCCCGTGCTGGCTCCCTGCGTTTATGACTGTCTCTCAGCCAAGATTACGGAGCGTGCCGGTTTTCAGGCCATGTGTCTGAGCGGCGGAGAACTGGCCGCAAGCTATTGCGGGCTGCCGGACATTGGTCTGGTCTCCCTGCAGGAACTGACCGATGCCGTTGGCCGAATCTCCGCCTCCTGCTCCCTTCCCATGATTGTGGACATTGATACCGGCTTTGGAAACGAATTGAACGTCATCCACACCTGCAGGAAAATCGCCAAAGCCGGCGCCATGGCCGTTCACATGGAGGACCAGACCTTTCCCAAACGCTGCGGCCATCTTCAGGGTAAAGAGGTGATTCCTCTGGAGGATTATCTCGGGAAAATCAGAGCCGCAGCTTACGCGCTCAGGGATACCGACTGCCTTCTCATCGCCAGAACCGATGCCTACAATATACTCGGAAAGGAGGCCGCTATCGAACGCGCTACCGCCTCCGTGGAAGCAGGCGCTCATATTACGCTGGTGGAAGGGACGGAAACTCTGGAAGCCATTGAGGAAATCGGCCGCAGGGTACCCGGCTGGAAAATGTTCGGTATGGCCTCAGCCGGAGCCAGTCCCAAGGTCACATATAAGCAGCTGGTGGATTGGGGCTATAACCTGATCACCGTTCACTGCGCGCAGTGGGGGGCAATCAAGGGCATGGAGGAGTTTTCCAGGTCCTGTCTGGAGACCGGGAGCGATATCTTTATTACGGAAATGGACGGCGTGGACAACCGCCCCATCGCATTGTTCAACATGTTCGGTTTACAGGAGTGGATTGAACTCGGCCGGAAATTCAGCCCTAAAATCAATGCCGCTAAGGAATTTGAGACAAAGTCATAAGGAGGTCCCATGATACGCAAATACTCGGATTTGCTGAAGGAACAAAAAAATGCACCGTTTGACGGCACCGGTGAAATCATGGTGCGCAGCCTGCTAAACGGCCCCGATGAGCTCTACCACAAAGGCCGGGTGTTCGCCCACACCACCGTCTATCCCGGTTCCGCCATCGGATATCATGTACACACAGACGAGTCGGAAACCTACTATATCCTGAAGGGAACCGCGCGTTACAACGACAATGGGACAATCACCACGCTGTCCCCTGGTGATGTGGCCCACACGCCTCCCGGAGAAGGCCACGGCATCGAGGCCGCAGGCCCGGAGCCGGTTGAAATGATCGCGCTTATTTTGTACAGCTAACTATCAAATTTCTTCGTCCCGGACCCCTTGCGCCCGGGAATCTGTTGAGTGCAATGAGCCGCAGGCATATTCTGCGGCCCATTGTTTTTTATATTTTCCAGCTATTCCCAAGGCTCTTACATTTTTTTCATATAACCCCAAATTATCACCGTTAGTTAAAAAATATTATCAGTTAAAGCCCTTGACGTGTATACAATGTGCATAATATAATAAATGTTGCAAAAGCAACAGCAATTATCCGCAGCTTATAGTACACTGTCAGCGTGACAACCGAATGGCGACAGCAGGTATTGGAGACAATACGTTTTACAGGAGGGAAAAATTTATGAGAACAGAATGGAACACATTTAACAGCGGCGTATGGGAACGCGAAATTAATGTGCGGGATTTTATTCAGAAAAACTATACGCCCTATGACGGCGACGACACATTTCTGGAAGGCCCCACTGAGAATACAACAGCCCTCTGGGCGCAGGTGATGGAGCTGTCCGCCAAGGAGCTGGCGGCCGGCGGCGTGCTGGACATGGACACCAAGATCATTTCCACCATCACATCTCACGGACCCGGATATTTAGATAAGGAAAAAGAAACCATCGTGGGCTTTCAGACCGACAAGCCCTTTAAGCGGGCCCTGCAGCCCTACGGCGGCATCCGCATGGCGGTGAAGGCCTGCCAGGACAACGGCTATGAGGTGGACCCGGAGATCGTGGAGTTTTTCACCAAACACCGGAAAACCCACAATGCCGGCGTGTTTGACGCCTACACCCCCGAGATGCGCGCCTGCCGCTCCAGCCACATTATCACCGGACTGCCGGACGCTTACGGCCGCGGCCGGATCATCGGCGATTACCGCCGCATCGCGCTTTACGGGGTGGACACCCTGATCGCGGAGAAAAAGGAGGAGAAGGACTCCACCCGCACCATCATGTACTCCGACGTCATCCGGGAGCGGGAGGAGCTGTCCGAGCAGATCCGGGCCCTGGAGGATTTGAAGGAGTTGGGACGGATCTACGGCTACGACCTCTCCCGCCCGGCAATGGACGTGAAGGAGGCCATCCAGTGGACCTACTTCGGCTACCTGGCCGCGGTTAAGGAGCAGAACGGCGCGGCCATGTCCCTGGGACGCACCTCCACCTTCATCGACATTTACGCGGAGCGCGACTTAAAGGCCGGAACCTACACGGAGCGGCAGATTCAGGAGTTTGTGGATCATTTTATTATGAAGCTTCGCCTGATCAAGTTCGCCAGAACGCCCGAGTACAATGAGCTTTTCTCCGGCGACCCCACCTGGGTGACCGAGTCCATCGGCGGCGTGGGCATCGACGGGCGGCACATGGTGACGAAAATGTCTTACCGCTACCTGCACACCTTAAAGAACCTGGGCACTGCCCCGGAGCCGAACCTGACCGTGCTCTGGTCCACCAGACTGCCCATGAATTTCAAGCGCTTCTGCGCCAAGACCTCCATCGAGTCCTCCTCCATCCAGTATGAGAACGACGACCTGATGCGGGTGACCCACGGCGACGATTACGCCATCGCCTGCTGCGTTTCCAGCATGCGCCTTGGCAAGGAAATGCAATTCTTCGGCGCCAGAGCCAACCTTGCCAAGTGCCTGCTCTACGCCATCAACGGCGGCGTGGACGAGATCAGCGGCAAGCAGGTGGGCCCCAAGTTCCGCCCCATCACCTCCGAGTATCTGGATTACGACGAGGTAATGGACCGGTACAAGGATATGATGAAGTGGCTGGCGAAGGTTTACGTGAACGCCCTGAACATTATCCATTACAACCATGACAAATACAGCTATGAGCGCCTTCAGATGGCTCTGCACGACAAGAAGGTGACCCGCTGGTTCGCAACCGGCATCGCCGGCCTATCCGTGGTGGCCGACTCTTTATCCGCCATCAAGTACGCCAAGGTGAAGCCCATCCGCAATGAGAAGGGCGTGGCCGTGGATTATGAGGTGGAGGGTGATTTCCCGAAATATGGAAATAATGACGACCGCGTGGATCAGATCGCGGCGGAGCTGGTGCATACCTTCATGAGCTTTATCAAGGGCAACCACACCTACCGCGGCGGCATCCCCACCACCTCCATTCTGACCATCACCTCCAACGTGGTGTACGGAAAGAACACGGGCGCTACGCCGGACGGCCGCAAGGCGGGCCAGCCCTTCGCGCCGGGCGCCAACCCAATGCACCACCGGGATACCCACGGCGCGGTGGCTTCCCTGGCTTCCGTGGCCAAGCTGCCCTTCCGGGACGCCCAGGACGGCATCTCCAACACCTTCTCCATCATCCCGGGCGCCCTGGGTAAAGACGATCAGGTCTTTATGGGCGACCTGGAGGTGGAGCTGGACGGCTGCACTTCCTGCGGCATGGGCGGCAACCTGTTCGAGGGCCTGGACGCGGAAGCGGACAACGAGGACTCCTGATAAGAAAAGGCGCGGGATGGAAGCCTGGGGCGCGCGGGCCGAAAGCCTGGGGTTCGCGCGCCAGAAGCCTGGACGCAGCTCCGCCCCGGACATCCGGCCCGGCGCAACTGAAACAAACCCTTTAACCATGGACATTACAAGAAAGAGAGGACTTCAATATGGTAAAAGCAAGTGATTCACAGATCGATAACCTGGTAGCACTTTTGGACGGCTACGCCCAGGAGGGCGGCCACCACTTAAATGTCAACGTATTCAGCAAGGAAACTCTGCTGGACGCCCAGGCGCACCCGGAGAAATATCCCCAGCTGACCGTGCGCGTTTCCGGCTACGCCGTGAACTTTAACAAGCTGACCAAGGATCAGCAGGACGAGGTCATTTCCAGAACGTTCCACGGGGAAATCTGATATTGATTCTTTCGCATGATGTCCGGGGGCGCACTGCCTTCGGACTTGTGCGTGAGAGGGAAATGCCTGGTTCGTGCGGCGGGCGCGGTAAGGTGCGGCCATGGCGGGTGAGGCCATCCGCCGCCAGTCAGGACGCGGGCGGGGCATTTTCTGTGCACGCTTTGCAGACGCGAGAGGAGGAGGCTTTTTATGATCGGACGTGTTCATTCCATTGAAAGTTTTGGCACCGTGGACGGCCCCGGCATCCGCATGGTGATCTTTCTGAGCGGGTGTCCCATGCGCTGCCTGTACTGCCACAACCCCGACACATGGGACCCCAAGGGCGGGACTCCCATGACCGTGGAGCAGCTCTTAAACCAGTACGACAACGCCCGGCATTTCTACCGGAAGGGCGGCATCACGGTCAGCGGCGGGGAACCGCTGACGCAGATCGGCTTCGTGACGGAGCTGTTCGAGGAAGCCAAAAAGCGGGGAATCCACACCTGCCTGGATACCTCAGGCGTCACCTTCCGCCCGGACTCCGCCGGTGTGAGGGAGAAATTTGACCGGCTGGCAGCGGTCACCGACCTGGTGCTGCTGGATATCAAGCACATCGACCCCCAGGAGCACTTAAAGCTGTGCGGACAGCCTCAGGACAACATTCTGGCGTTCGCCCGCTATCTGGAACAGAAGCAGATTCCGGTCTGGGTCCGCCATGTAGTGGTTCCGGGAATCACGGACCGCGAAGATTACCTCCACCGCCTCGGGCTGTATCTGGGCACGCTGAAAAATATCAAAGCCCTGGACGTCCTGCCCTACCACGACATGGGAAAGACCAAGTATCAATCCCTGGGAATCCCTTATCCGCTGGAGGACACCAGTCCCCTTCCACCCGCCGGGGCGGCCAAAGCCCGGCAGATCATTCTCAGGGGCATGAGGGAGAGTCGGAATTGCTCATAATTACTGACACAGGTAATATCCCGCGAGGCGTTTTTTGTGAGTGGGCGCAGCAAAAGTCACAGAAAACCCGAGGATAGCGGCGCGGAACGGCGTTTTTGCCGTTTCTGTGCATCGCGTAGCGTGTTACTGTTCGCAGCACCGCGCTTTCCCGCGGTGCTGTGAACAGTAATTGCTCATAATTTTAAACATTGCACCCTGCATTTTCCTCTTGAATATTTATAGAATATAGTATAAAATATAAGAACAATGTACAAAGGGCCTGTCCGGACTCCACTGTTGTGAGAATATTTCCGGAGATGCTCATAATATTAAGGAGGTAATTCCAATGGCATACGTTATCAATGATTCTTGTGTTAGCTGCGGAAGCTGCGCAGCAGAATGTCCCGTAGGCGCTATTTCCGAGGGCGATAGCCAGTACGTTATCGACGCTGATACCTGCATCGATTGCGGTACTTGCGCTGGCACCTGCCCCACCGGAGCTATCAGCGAGGGCTAATAGGCTACATAAGAGCCTCTTCCTGAGGGAAGGGGCTCTTTTCATACGGATAAACGCTTCCGCGGCCATGGCTGCCCCGGCATTTCCGGCGGCGGCGCGGTCTTAGCGGAGTTTTTTTGATCGTTTTAACATCGAATCGGAGGATATGTTATTATGAAAAAGCCACTTATTGCCATCACGCCCTCGCACAACACGGAAAATGACGACATCAGCATGCGCCCTACCTACCTGCGGGCGGTTGCCGCAGCCGGAGGTCTTCCGGTGGTGCTGCCCCTGGAAGGTACTGAGGAGGATATCGCCCAGTATGTGGATACCTGCGACGGCTTCCTGTTTTCCGGCGGCCCGGACCTCCACCCGTTCCTGTTTGGGGAGGATACGCATCAGAACTGTGGTAACGTATCCGCGGCCAGGGATACCATGGAGCAGCAGTTATTTAAACTGGCCTTCAAGGCCAGAAAACCGATTTTGGGCATCTGCCGCGGCATTCAGGAGATCAATGTGTTCCTGGGCGGCGATATCTATCAGGATCTGCCCAGCCAGTATGAAGCGGCATTTCCCATTGCCCACCGCCAGCCCTATTACTACACCACCACCAGCCATCTGGTGGACCTCGTGCCCGGCACCCGCATGGCCGAAATCGCAGGGGGCAAGGCGCAGATCGCGGTGAACAGCATGCATCACCAGGCCGTGCGTTCCCTGGCGCCTGGCCTGACCGTGTCCGCAGTAGCGCGGGACGGTTTGACCGAGGCCGTGGAGATGCAGGACTATCCCTATCTTTTGGCGGTGCAGTGGCATCCGGAATACCTGTCCGGCAAGGACGAGGCCGCCGGCAGACTGTTTGCCAGTTTTGTGGACGCCTGCCGGGTAAAATAAGAGAGAATCGTGTCAAAAATGGACCGCGGGCTGTGCCGGCGGTCCAATGCATCAAGAACGGGGCCGCCCGGCGTCATTTACCGGACGGCCCCCATTTCTATCCCCATTTCAAACGGACTTCTACTTCAGGTCAATGATTTCTCCCGCCATTCCGGCAAACTCCTCCGCCGTCATAGTATTATCAAAGGAAATTATCGTATAGAACACACCGCCGTCCTCCCAGTATATGGTCTGGCTCCTGTTGCGTTGCACCTCGGAAGTTCCGTAGCCGATGTTAAGCTTTCCGGCATCCGCCAGCGCCTGCTCTTCCTCGGAAACCTGGTAGTCCGGCGGCACGAACAGATTCTCCCTGACGGAGAAATACAGCGTACAATCCCCGTGGGTGAAGGTGCTGTCCCCGGTGAGCGGGGCGTCATCCAGTTTTGCCTGGGCTGCGATCAGGCTGATATCTGCCATTCCATTCTTCTTATAATTTACTGTCATGTCGCGGATGGTCTCCACCACATTTCCCTCCGCGTCCCTGGATTCCTGGGACCCGGGCAATGCCGAGGTGAATCCGTAGCCATTGGCAAAGGCCTCGGGTATCTTTGCCTCAAATCCGACTTCCTTTTCCATATCTGCAACCTTGCTGTACTGATATACCGCATCATTCCAGCTGCTATAGGAGGCGATACCGGCGATTTTCCCCGCCGCCACCGCTGTGATGGTTCCAAATACGCACACGGCCGCTGCCACAACCACGATCTTTTTTGCACTCCATTTTCTCATCCTGTTTTCCTCCTCTATTTTCCGATGCACGGAGCGGATCATCCTCTGGGAATCCTGAGAGGACACCCTGACCGTCTCCGCCTGCCTGGAAAGGGCCTGACGGATCTGCTCTTCCATCTGTTCCGCACCTTTATTCCGGCTCGGTAAATTCTGCTTCATAAGGCCGCCTCCTCTCCCAGCATCTGCTGTTCGCTTTCCAGCACCTGTTTTAATTGAGTTCTCGCTGTATACAGTCTTGATTTTACAGTTCCTTCCAGACAGCCCATCACCGAGGCGATCTCTTTGGTGGTCATACCGTTAAAATAGTACAGGACCACCGCGGTCCGCTGCTTGGCCGGAAGCCGTCCGACGGCCTGGTACAATTCCCTGTCCCTGGCATTTCTCATCACTTCCTCCGGCACGGAAGCGGCCGACGGGGTATTTTCCCCGAAGACTTCCTCTACCGGCTGCTCTTTTTTACTCCTGCGGCATATGCGCCACGCCTCCCGGGTCAGGGTCTTGTAGAGCCATCGCTCAAAATACTGCGGCTCGCGGATTCGCCTGCGGTTCAAAAACACCTGTATAAAGGTTTCCTGTACGATGTCCTCGCTGTCTGCATAGCTTCCGGAAATCAGGTACGCCATGCGAAGGGTCCTGGGATAATAACGTTCCATCAGGAGGTCAAACGCCTCCCTGTCGTCCGCAATCATCCGGCGGACCAGTTGCTCGTCCCCGCTGTTCTCCTTCACAGTCATTCCTCCTTTCCGTCCGGCGGCCCGGCGCGTATCCTCCGCCCCGGCCGCGCCGTTTTCGGTGCACCTGTTATATAGAGGCGGTCAATGGGAAAACGGTTCATTTTTATTTAAAATTATTTTTTAAAATGTGTCAAGGGCGCAACTTTTCCCCCATCTCCCCCGTATTGGAAAATCAATCAGATTTATCAGTAGAGCGGAACGGGCGCCGGTGGGGGCCGGGAATTTATATCGGCTGACTTCACGTAAAAACCGCAAAATACGGCAAAAACGGCGCCCGGACTTATGTGTCCTGAGCACCGTTTTTGCCGTTCTATTGATCAGAACCGGTTTCTCCGGGGCGATTCGGCCTATTCCCGGCCGCCTCGTTTTACTCCGCTCTTCTCCGCCTTACTCCGCCTCCATCACCGCTGCCTTCATCTCCCGCACGTACCGGCTTACCGGCTCCACGCAGTCCTCGCCGTACTTTGCCACCAGCTTCACAATGGCGCTGCCCACGATCACGCCGTCCGCGTCCGCTGCCATGCGCCGGGCCTGATCTGGTGTGGAGATTCCAAAACCCACGGCGCAGGGGACATTGTTCGCCTCCTTGACCATTTTCACCATAGCGCCCACGTCGGTGGTGATCTCGCTTCTCACGCCGGTGACGCCCAGGCTGGACACGCAGTAGACAAACCCTTCCGTCTCCCGGGCGATGGCCTTCACGCGCTGGCTGGAGGTGGGAGCCGCCAGGTAGATCAGGGTCATGCCGTGGGCCTTGCAGGCGGGCAGCAACTCCTCCCGCTCCTCAAAGGGCATATCCGGCACGATCAGGGCGTCCACACCGGCTTCCACCGCATGTTCCATGAACCGGTCCGCGCCGTAGACGAACACCGGGTTGATGTAGGTCATGAAAGCCAGCGGCACGTCCGTCTTTGTCCGGACCCGCTTTACCATGTCGAAAATCTTGTCCGTGGTGGTTCCGGCCGCCAGGGCCCGCTGGTCTGCCTCCTGGATCACGATTCCCTCCGCCACCGGGTCGGAGAAGGGAATTCCGATCTCGATGAGGTCCGCCCCGGCCTCCGCCATTGCCACGATCAGCCGTTCCGTCACATCCAGATTTGGATCGCCAGCGGTCACAAACGGGATAAACGCCTTATTCTGAAATACTTCCTGCACTCTATTCATAAATCTCAACCCCCCTGTATCTGGCGATGGCCGCCACATCCTTGTCCCCTCTTCCCGAGAGATTCACCACAATGATCTGATCCGGCTTGAGGGACGGCGCGATTTTGCGGGCGTAGGCCACGGCGTGGGCGCTCTCCACCGCCGGGATGATCCCTTCCATCCTGGAGAGGTACTCGAAGGAGTCCACCGCCTCATCATCCGTCACCGGCACATAGGTTGCCCGGCCCATGTCGTGGAGCCAGGCGTGTTCCGGCCCGATTCCCGGGTAATCCAAGCCCGCGGAGATGGAGTACACCGGCGCGATCTGCCCGTACTCATCCTGGCAGAAATAGGATTTCATCCCGTGGAAAATGCCCTCGCTGCCCGTGGCGATGGTGGCCGCCGTCCGGTCCGTGTCCGCGCCGCGCCCGGCCGCCTCGCAGCCCACCAGCCGCACGCTCTCATCCTGGATGAACTCGTAAAACGCACCCATAGCGTTGCTGCCGCCGCCCACGCAGGCGATCACCATATCCGGCAATTTGCCTTCCTTTTCCCGCAGCTGTTCCTTGATCTCCCGGCTGATCACGCTCTGGAAATCCCGAACCATCGTGGGGAAGGGGTGGGGGCCCATGACGGAGCCGATCACGTAGTGGGTGTCGGAAATGCGGCTGGTCCACTCCCGCAGCGTCTCATTTACCGCGTCCTTTAAGGTCTGGGTGCCGCTGGTCACAGGGTGCACCTTCGCTCCCAGAAGCTCCATGCGGTACACGTTTAAGACCTGACGGTCCGTGTCCTCCTTGCCCATAAACACCTCGCACTCCAGGCCCAGGAGGGCCGCCGCGGTGGCCGTTGCCACGCCGTGCTGGCCCGCCCCCGTCTCCGCGATCACCCGGGTCTTGCCCATCTTTTTGGCAAGCAGCACCTGGCCGATGGCGTTGTTGATCTTGTGGGAACCGGTGTGGTTTAAGTCCTCGCGCTTTAAGTAGATTTTCGCGCCGCCCAGGTCCTTTGTCATTTTCTCCGCGAAATACAGGCGCGACGGGCGGCCGCAGTATTCCTTTAAAAGCTGATCCAGCTCCGCCATAAACTGCGGATTATTTTTATAGTGCTCATAGGCTTCTTCCAGCTCGGCCACGGCGCTCATCAGCGTTTCCGGGATGAACTGCCCGCCGTGAATTCCAAATTTTCCCTTTGACATGTGAATACTCCTTTGGTTTTGTGATGATTGGTGGATGCGTAAAAACGTTTGATGGTTTGATGGGAGCTATCCGCCGGACTGTTTCCCGCTCTGCCGCACCGCCTCCACCATACGGCGGATTTTTTCCGGATCCTTGCGGCCTTCCGTCTCCACCGCGCTGCTGACGTCCAGGCAGTAGGGGCGGCAGTTTTTGGCCTCGTGTACATTTTCCATGGAAATGCCTCCGGCCAGAAAAAACGGTTTTTGGAGCGGCGGGATCAGATTCCAGTCAAATACCCGGCCGCTGCCGCCGTACTGGCCCTTGGTGTAGGTGTCCAGCAGCAGGTACTCGCAGGACAGCTGTTCCGCCCTGAGAATGTCGTCTCCGTTTCGCACCCGCACGGCCTTGATCACCGGAGCCGCGGTTTGGCGCTTCAGCTCCCGGATATAGGCCTCGTCCTCGTCCCCATGGAGCTGGATCATCTGAATCGTGCCAACCTCCGCCAGCCGGACGGCCTCGCTGACGGGAGCGTTCACAAACACTCCCACAGCCTGGATCCGCGGGTCCAGCGCCCGCTTCAAAGACGCCGCCCAGGTGGCTCCAACCTGCCGTCTGCTCTGCGCAAAAACAAACCCGATATAATCCGGTCTGACCCGGTTGACCGCCTCCATATCCCCAATGCGGCTGAGGCCGCAGATTTTGATGCGGCAGCCCTTGTTGGCATCGTTCATGAAAATCCCTCTCTGTTCTTTGTGGGAAACGGCCATTTTCCTCCGCCGCTCCGCCATCTTCCTAAATTCCGCTTTCTTTCTATAAAATACAGCCCCGGCGCAGTTCCTTTAACGCGGCCGTCTTATCCTTTGCCCGCATGAGCGTCTCCCCGATCAGCACCGCATCCACTCTGGCCTCGGCCAGCCGCCGGATATCCGCTGCCGTCCGGATCCCGCTCTCCGCCACAAATACGGTATCCTTTGGCACCAGCCGCCTCAGGCGCAGGGCGTTGGAAAAGTCCACCTCAAAGGTTTTCAGATTCCGGTTGTTGATTCCGATGATTCGCGCCCCGGCTTCCGCCGCCATGGCCACTTCCCCGTCGTCATGGGCTTCCACCAGCGCGGCCAGCCCCAGCTCGCCGCAAAGACTGTGGTAGCGTTTCAGCTTATCTTCCTTCAGCAGGGAGCAGATGAGCAGTACCGCAGACGCGCCCAGCAGTTTTGCGTCGTAAATCTGGTACTCGTCGACCACAAAATCCTTGCGCAGCAGGGGAAGCTTTACCTGGCGGTGGATTTCCTCCAGATACATGCTGCAGCCCTGAAAATACTCCGACTCCGTCAGCACGGAAATGGCGTCGGCGCCCGCCCGCTCGTAATCGGAGGCGATTTCCTTGTAATGAAATTCTTCCGCAATGACGCCCTTGGACGGGGAAGCTTTTTTGACCTCGCAGATGAAGGACATTCCGGGCTTTCGGAGGGCGGCTTCGAAGGGGTTGGGGGCGAAAGGCGCGGAGGACGGCAGCGATACGGGGGCCGGGTGGGACTGTTCCGCCCTCGTCATCTCCAACGCCATTTCCCTTACCCGCTCCAAGGGCCTTTCTATCTTTTCCTGTTCCACCCGCCTCCGGGTGGACGCTGCGATCTGTTCCAGAATCATGACGCCTTCACCGCCCCTTTCTCGCCCTTTGCGGCTTCCTGGGTAGCTTTTACGAATGCCACCATCTTCATCATAGCCGCGCCGGAATCGATCAGATCCTGAGCGGTTTTCACGCAGCCCGCGATGGTGCAGTCGTCGATCCCAAGGTACAGGCTCAGCGCCGCGTTGAGTACCGCCACATCCCGCTTGGGCCCGGTCAGGCTGCCGGACAGGATGCCCTTTGTGATCTGTGCGTTCTCCTCCGGCGAGCCGCCCAGCAGGTCCTTTAACTCGCACCGCTTCAGGCCGAACTGTTCCGGCGCGATTTCGTAGGCGGTCAACTGCCCAAAGCGGATTTCGCACACATGGGTGGGACCGGTGATCGTGGCCTCGTCCAGTCCGTCGCCTCCGCAGACCACCATACCCCGTTTCACGCCCAGATTAGCCAGAACCTGGGCCAACGGCTCCACCAGAGCCGGGTCGTACACGCCCAGAAGCTGCATGGAGGCGTTTGCCGGATTTGCCAGGGGCCCCAGAATATTGAAAATGCTTCGGATACCGATCTCACGCCGCACCGGCGCCGCATACTTCATGGAGGCGTGATAGGCCGGGGCGAAGAGGAAACACATACCGGTGGCCTCCAGCACCTGCTCCGCCTGGTCCGCGCTGAGGCTTAGGCATGCCCCCAGCTTCTCCAGCACATCCGCTGCGCCGCTCTTGCTGGACACGCTGCGGTTTCCGTGTTTCGCCACCTTCACGCCGCCCGCTGCCGCGATAAACGCGCTGGTGGTGGAAATATTAAAGGTCCCCACCTCGTCGCCGCCGGTTCCCACAATGTCCATTACCGGGAACGGCGGGTTCAGCCGTACCGCTTTTTCCCGCATCACCGTGGCGCAGGCGGTGATCTCGTCGATGGTCTCGCCCTTCATCCGCAGCGCCGTCAGAAACGCGGATATCTGGGCCTGGGTGGCGTCTCCGCTCATAATTTCGTCCATCACTTCCTTCGCTCCCTCGTAATCCAGGTTCTGTCCCTCTACCAACTGGTGAATTGCCTTCTGAATCATACTCCTGTCCTCCTCTATGCGATCTCAAGAAAATTTTCCAATATTTTACTTCCCTCCGGAGTCATAATGGACTCCGGGTGAAACTGCAGGCCGTACACCGGGTATTTCCGGTGGCGCACCGCCATAATCTCACGGCCTTCCGCGTCCTCGGCCACCGCCTCCAGCTCCTCCGGCAGACTGGCCGGTTCCGCCACCAGGGAGTGGTACCGCGCCGCCAGAAATTCCTCCGGCAGCCCGTAAAACAGCGGGCATTCTCCGGCTGCGGAGTTCAGGTCCGTCCTCTGAATCCGGCTCTGTTTCCCGTGCATCAGGTGCTCCGCCCTCATGATCCGGCCTCCGAAGGCCTCGCAGATTCCCTGATGGCCCAGGCAGACGCCCAGGATGGGCAGTTCGCCCGCCAGCTCCCGTACCGCCTGCTCCAGGATTCCAGCGCTCTCCGGATATCCCGGACCGGGCGAGAGAACCAGGTGATCCGGTTTCATGGCCCGGATCTCATGGATGGTCACCGCGTCGTTTCGCACCACCTGGATATCCGGCCGGATCTGTCCCAGCATCTGGACTAAATTGTAGGAAAAACTGTCGTAATTATCGATTAACAGGATCATTCCTCGTTCACCTCGTTTCCTCTCAGGATGGCGTTTATCACAGCGCCCGCCTTGTTGGCCGACTCCTCGTACTCCCGCTCCGGCACGCTGTCCGCCACTATGCCGCCCCCGGCCTGCACCGTCACCTGACCGTCCCGGCTCACCGCCATGCGGATGGCGATGCAGGTGTCCAGATTGCCGGTGAAATCCAGGTATCCTAAGGCCCCGCCGTAGATGCCCCGGGGCGCTTCCTCCATCTCCTCAATGATCTGGCAGGCCCGGATTTTCGGCGCCCCGGACAGGGTTCCCGCCGGCAGCAGGGCTTCCACCGCGGAGCAGCCGTCGCAGTCCGGCCGGATGTCTCCCTCCACCTGGGAGCAGATGTGCATGATCCGGGAATACCGGTGGATCATCTGATATTCCGTCACCTCCACGGTGCCGAACCGGGCGATCCGCCCGATATCGTTCCGGCCCAGGTCCACCAGCATATTGTGCTCGGCCAGCTCCTTCTCGTCGGCCAAAAGCTCCCGTTCCAGCTCCCGGTCCGCCTCCTCTGTGGCCCCTCTGGGCCGGGACCCGGCCACAGGAAAGGTGGTCAGACGGCCGTCCTGCAGCCGCACCAGGGTTTCCGGGGAGGCGCTGATGATCTCCTGCCCGTCGATTCCCATGAACACCATGTAGGGCGACGGGTTGGTGGTCCGCAGCACCCGGTAGGCGTTTAGCAGACTTCCCTCAAAGGGGCTGGTAAACTGCCTGGAGATCACGGCCTGGAAAATGTCGCCGTTTCGGATGTACTCCTTGGTTTTCTCCACCCTGCGGCAATATTCCTCTTTGGAAAAGCTGCTGGCAAAGCCCTTTGCTCTGCCCGGCTCGCTCTCCGGCAGCGGGCTGGAATCCCGGATCATACGAACGATGGCTTCTATCCGGCCGCAGGCCTTTCCGTAAGCTCCCAGCAGCGTTTCCGGGGCTTTATCCCCCGTCTCCATGTTGACCACCACCGATATTTTCTGCTTTAAGTGGTCGTAGGCGATCACTTCGTCGAACAGCATCAGGTCAAAATCCTGTTCCCCGCCCCGGCTGATGGTCAGAGTCGGCTCCGCGTAACCGATCATGGCATATGCGAAATATCCCACAAAACCGCCGGTGAACGGCGGCATGCCCTTGATCCTTGGGGAGCGCCTGGTCTTTAAAATCTCCCGCAGGATATCGTAGGGACGGTTCGCCTCAGTCTCTGTCTTCGTGCCGTCCGCCTGTTCGGTGACGATCCGGCCGTTTTTCAGGGTAACCCGCAGCACCGGGTCGCAGCCGAGGAAGGAATAGCGTCCCCATTTTTCTCCGCCCTCCACGCTCTCCAGCAGGAAAAACCGCCTGCTCCTTCCCGCAATACGCCGCAGCAGGGTGATGGGCGTCACCACATCCGCGTATATTTCCCGGCAGACAGGGATGGTATCGTATTCCTGCGCCAGCCTCAGTATCTCTTCACATCCAGGTATCATTGTTTTGCTCCTTTCCGGTCCTGCGGTTACGGGGCGGGGATGGGATTTTTAAAAATAAAAAAGCTTCTGCCGCCTGCCGCTACACTTACACTTGTAGTCAGCAGGGACAAAAGCTTTAAAACTTCTGCGGTACCACCCTGATTGGCGTCGTCCGTTCCTGGAAATTAAAAAACATCGGGTTTACAATTACAAACCTGATGCTGTGCCTGGAACAGGACATAAACGCCCGCTCTGTAACGCACCATCATGCGTTCTCCCTGGTAACGGTGGGACACCCGTCATGCCATACTCCCGGTTTCAACTCATCCGGTTTCCAGCCGCCCTCGCAAGTCCATTCGGATCCTAAGCTAACGCTTCCTCACACCAGCCGGAAGCTCTCTGCGCATAGCCTTAACATCTTACTTACTCTTGCTCATCGGTTTAACTTGTTCCCCATTATAGCCAGCGAACGGAGAATTGTCAATACTCTTTTTTTAATTTTTGTAATTTTTAAATATCACCTTAGAATCTTTGTTTTTATCAGGCGGATTGCTCATCCGGCACCGGTTCTGGGATAAGATTGTAAAACAGTGCTGGGGCAGGGGGATTTTCTGTTGCAAAGTCCGCATGCCTGTGCTATGATCGGATCTATCTGCGGAAGGTTCCTTCCGCGTATGCGTTCAACGCCGCATTTTGCGGCATCCCGGCGGGCTCCGCCAACATTTTCAGCACACAGACCAGCGTAGGGAGGGATGACCTATGATTTAAGTTGTCATTGAATTCGGACATGAATTTTCGTATAATGAAAGGAGAATACGGTGACAAAAGTAAACAAAAAATATAAAGACAGATTGTTCCGCCTTGTATTCGGCGACCGCAGGCGTCTGCTGGATCTGTACAACGCCCTGAACGGAAGCCACTACGAGGACCCGGATGCCCTGGAAATCACCACATTGGACGATGCGGTCTACTTATCCATGAAAAACGACCTGTCCTTTCTGGTCAACGGCGTGCTGAACCTGTACGAGCATCAGAGTACCTACAACCCCAACATGCCGGTCCGCGGTTTCTTTTACCTGGCCGACGTGTACCGGAAATATGTGGTGGAGTACAAGCTGAACCTGTACGGAAGCCGCCTGGCCAAACTGCCCTCTCCAAAATACCTGGTATTTTACAATGGGCGGAAGGAAGAGCCGGACCGGAAGGTATTAAGGCTGTCGGATGCGTTTCAGGGCGGGCGGAATGCCGAACCCTGCCTGGAGCTCTGCGCGGTGATGCTGAACATCAATCTGGGGCGCAACCAGGAACTCATGGAGCGCTGCAGGACGCTTAAAGAGTACGCCCAGTTCGTGGACCGGGTCCGCCGGATGATCGCTGAGACCGGCGCGCTGGAGAGCGCCGTGGACCGCGCGGTAAAGGACTGCATCCGGGACGGTATTCTGGAGAACTTTCTGTCCAGCCACAGAGCGGAGGTGTTGGACGTGATACTCACCGATTACAACGAACAGGAGTATATTGCAATGGAGCGCGAGGAAGCGTGGGAAGATGGGAAGTCCGAAGGGCTTACTGAAGGGCTCTCCGAGGGGCTTTCCGTCAGCCGGGAAGCCATTCTGGACCTGCTTGGCGAGCACGGCGAAGTCCCTGAGGAGCTTCGCGCCAGGATCTGCGCGGAGTCCGATAAGGAGACGTTGAAGCGGTGGACAAAGCTGGCGGCTAAGGCGGAATCTTTGGAAGTTTTTGCCAGCAAGTACGACAGCTGAAATCTGCCCGCACACAGCACAGAGGCCGCGCAATCCGGACCTGAATCCAAATTGCGCGGCCATGTAATATCACGCTTATGTCTGTTTTTATCGCAACAATCTTCGCCGGCCGGTCCCCGGGTCTCCCGGAACCGTTTTACGGCGTCTGATTTTTATTTCTGATTCGCAGCCCACTCATCAATCTGCTTCTGCATATCCTCAATGATCTTCTGAAGCCCGGCGTCATAGAGCTTCTGGTTCATCTCCGCGACCGTCTGGTCCACGTCGGCGGCGGAGCCGGTGAACAGCTGGGGCAGGTACTGGGCCGTGATGTTCATGACGGAGGCGTATTCTGTCTTGACGTTCTCATTGTTGAAGCTGAAGCCCACCAGCACGGACGGCTTGGAGGCGTCGTTGAAGGCGCGGTACTGATCCCAAAGGTCGCGGGCCTGGGGATCCACGGTGTACATGATCAGCTCGTTGCCCAGAGTGTAGTAGTCCGTGGTGTATTTGCTGGACGCATCCAACAGCTTGATGGACGTGTCGGAGGTTTTCTCATAGTGAACGCCCTCGATGCCGTAGGTCAGCAGGTTCTTGATCTCCGGGTCTGTGTTCAGCAGTTCCAGGAACTTCACGGCCTCCGCCGGGTGCTTGCTGTTGGCGGAAACAGCCTGGAGAGAACCGATACAGGACGTGGTGGAGTAATAGTTCTCATAGCGGGGTCTGCACACCACCTCGTAGCCGGCCTGGTTGCCCCAGATCTCCTCAGCGCCCGGGCAGTACCAGCCAACGTAGATCAGGCGGTTTTTCAGCTTCTGCTTGTTGGTGGCCGCATCCTGGTTGATGTAGCCCTTCTCAAAGTAATCCCGGATGGTGCGCAGGTTGTTTAACACATCCTCCTGCTCAAAGGGATTGACCACCTTGCGGCTCTCGTCGTCGTAGCGCACATAGGCGGGCAGCTCTCTGGCGGCCGGGATGTCGTAGTGGTCGATGATGCCGGGGATGTCGCTGGCCCGCAGGGGAAGGGGAACGATCTCCGGTTCATTTTCCTTGATGGTCTTTAACAGGGGCTCCAGGGAAGCCAGATCGCTGACGCTGTCGATGTCCAGATTGTATTTGTCCACCAGTTCCTTGGTGAAAGCCCAAACAGGCGCGTAGGGCAGCTCCTTGTTGGCCGGAACGCCGTAAATCTTCCCGTCCACGGCAACGCCGTCCCAGAACCGGCTGTCCACCGCCTCCCTCAGGGCCTTGTTGTCACCATCCAGATAGGGTGTCAGATCCAGGTAAGCGCCTTTTCTGGCGTTGATGGCATAGCTGTTGGCCCAATCGCAGGTAAAGCAGATGTCATAGGGCTCGCCGGAGTTGATCACCGAGGTCATTTTCTCGTCGTAATCCGCGTTGGAGATGAAGCGGATATCCACAGTTGCGCCGATTTTTTCCTTCAGAATGGGATTCACTTTGTCCAGGACCATCTGCAGGTCGTCGGGCTGGTCGCCCTCGGTATACCAAAGCAGGGTTACATCCTCTTTTCCGCCGTCCGACGCGCCGCCGGAAGCCCCGGTAGAACATCCGGTGAGCGCCAGAGAAGCCGCCATACACCCACAGAGAGCTGCTGATAATACTTTTTTCATAACGAATTTTCCTCCTTCTATTCTTTTACCGACCCTACGGTCAGTCCACTGACAAAATACCTCTGGAAAAACGGATAAGCGCAGGCGATGGGCAGCGTGGCGATCACCACAATGGCCATCTTCGCGGTCTCGCTGGGAAGCCGGGACAGGGCCGAATCCAGCCCCATACTGCCTCTGCCGGCATTCTGGGCGATAAACTCGATGTTGCGCTCGATCTTCATGAGCAGATACTGGAGCGGGTAAAGGCTCTTGCTGTCGATGTAGAGCAGGGCGTTTTTCCAGTCGTTCCAGTAGGTGAGCGTTAAAAACAGCGCCACCGTAGCCAGCCCGGGAAGGGAAATGGGCAGCACAATGTCCGTAAATATCTTGAACTGGGACGCCCCGTCTATTTTCGCGGACTCGATCAGCGCGTCCGGCACGCTGGTGGCGAAAAACGTCCGCAGCACGATGATGTTGAAGGGCGTCACCGCCACCGGAAGCACCAGGGCCAGGAAATTATTTTTCAAATGCAGGAAATTGGCCACCACCAAATAGGTGGATACCAGGCCGCCGTTGAAGAACATGGTTGCGACCAGAATCCCGGTAAACAGCTTCCGGTAGCGGAAGGTCTTGCGGCTCAGCACATAGGCGTAGGTGCTGGTCAGCGCCATTCCAATGGCCACGCCGGTTACGGTCACCAGCGCCGACATTCCCAAAGAGTGCATGACCTGGCCGCCGCTCTGGAACACAAATTCATAGGCCCCTGTGGACCACTCATCTGGGCGGAAGCTGTAGCCGTTGACCATGACGGAGTGCTCGGAACTGAACGAGATAATGATCACGAACACCAGCGGAGCCAGACACAGGATCGAGAGCAGGATGAAAACAAGGTGAAACGCCGTGTTCGCGCCCTTTCCGATGTGGTTAAACTTTGTCTCCCCGTCCTGGATTTCAGTTGTATCTGTTTTCATAAACACACCTCCCTAGAACAGCGCGTTCTCGTTGTCAACCCTGGACACCAGCCAGTTGGAGCCCAGTAGCATAATCATACCCATCACTGACTGGAACAGGGCTGCGGCCGCGCTCATGCCGATCTCGCCCATCCCCATCATGGCGTGGTACACATAGGTGTCGATCACGTTGGTCACGCTGTAGAGCGCCCCGGAATCCCTTGGAATCTGGTAGAACAGACCGAAGGACGCGTTGAAAATCTTTCCGGTGGCCATGATCATCATGATCACCACGATGGAGCGCAGCAGCGGCAGCGTGATGAACTTGATCTGCTGCCATTTGGTGGCCCCGTCTATGACGGCCGCCTCGTAGAAGGTGGTGTCGATGCCCGCCAGGCTGGCCAGGTAAATCACCGTACCATATCCCATTTCCTTCCAGGTGCGGATGAAGATCAGCAGGAAGGGCCAAGGTTTGGTGTTGGTATACCAGCTCACCGGAGTTCCGCCGGACTGGGTGATCATGTGGTTGATAATCCCTTTATCCGGGCTTAAAAACGCGTACAGGAAGCTGCCGACCACCACCCAGGACAGGAAATAGGGCAGGAACAGAATGGTCTGGTACGCCTTGGCCGCCCTGCGGCTGCGGATCTCGTGGAGCATCAGCGCAAATGTGACCGGCACCGCCACGTCCAGCACGATAAAGCAGAGATTGTACAGCAGCGTGTTCCTCGTGATGGTAAATGCCTCGTTGGTGGAAAACAGGAACTCGAAATTCTTAAATCCTACCCACGGGCTGTTTAAGAAGCTGTTGATGAATCCGCCTCCTGAAATGTGGAAGTTCTTAAATGCGATCAGCACTCCCAGCATGGGCAGAAACGAGAACAGTAAAAACCATACCAGCGTGGGCGTTGCCATGATCATCAGTTCCAGATCGTCCCTTGTGAGCCGTTTCTTTTTCTTCACCTGACTCCCTCCCAACTAAAATTTGTATTGCGGCAGATAGGCCTGGTTGGCGCTTAGCATCTCGTCCAGACACTTTTGGGATGTGGTGTAATCCCCCATCAGCGGATGGACCACCATGGCCCTGAGCGCTGCCGTCCGGTCCCCCGTAAGTCCCGCGTTTACGGTCTGACGCTCGTATTCCTTCACCGTCTCCATCATAGTTTTGATGTGCGTGTTGTCGATTTTTCTCAGGGGCAGCGGATGGGCGCCGTCCCGGTCGATGGCGCAGGCCACCTCGATCACGTCGTCCGGCTCCAGGAAATCCAGGGTGTCCCCGTTCCTCACGTTGACGATGTTCACATTTCCCGTGTTGTTATACAGGTCGTGAACCAGGTTCACCGCCACCTCCGAATACCGGTGGCCGCCCCGCTTGTTAAGCAGCTCCGGCTTGCGGCACAGGGTTTTCTCGGAATACAGGGCAAGCAGCTGTTCCTCGATCTCCATGCACTCCTCGCCCCGGCATTTTCCGCTGTCCAGATTGTGCTTTTTCTTGTGCTCCCGATCGTAAAAATATTCCAGGTAGGGGGAATAGACGGCCCCGGCCACCGCGGTGATCTCCCGGTCCAGGTCAGAGGGCGGAATGTTGTTCATGCGCTCGCTCTTGACGCCCTGGCGGATGGCCTCTTCTGTAATATCCCGGCCGTCCTGCTCGATATGATAGATCCAGCTCAAATGGTTCAGCCCCACGTAGTCCATGGTGAGCTCCCCGTCCGGGATCTGCTCCCGCACGCTGGAGGTCATATTGATGGGCACGTTGCAGAGCCCGATGATCCGCTTAAATCCGTGTTTCATCACAGCCTCGGTGATGATTCCCGACGGGTTTGTAAAGTTGATGATAAATGCCTCAGGCGCCAGCTCCCTCACCCGGTCCGCGATATGGCACATCACCGGGATGGTTCTCTGGGCCTTCATAAAACCGCCGATCCCGGTGGTCTCCTGGCCCAGCAGGCCGTATTTTGGCGGTATGGTCTCATCCAGAATCCTGGCCGGAAGTTTGCCCACCCGGATCTGGGTGATCACGTAATCCGCGTCCCGGACGGCTTCGTCCAGATCGGCGGTCAGTATGGCCTCGGAGTCCATTTTCTCCTCGCGGAGCATACGGATGCACAGCTCCCCCACGATGGTGCGTTTCCGGTCGTCAATGTCCATAAACATGAACTGGCGGACCGGCAGCGTCTCCCGAAGCCGGATAAATCCGTCGATCAGTTCCGGCGTGTAGGTGCTCCCCGAACCGATAATTGCTATTTTCAATCCTTGCTTTTCCGACATGTTCATTCCCTCCCTGTCTATGTCAGGCGGGCTGCTGATGGTCCGCTTGGCTGTCCTTTGATGATAAATGATTGTTTCACTGCTGTTCTGGTGTTTATTTCCAGAAATTAAAGCGTATTAACTTTTAGGTCTTAAAAATAAATAGCGATTTGCTATTTTCTCTCGGTGCGGCAGGAGGCGTAATCCATTTTTAAAAAACGCCGCCTGCCGCCGTATGGTTGACCGTCATACCGTTGTGAAGGATTCGCTACACGGGATGACGCTTGTGATCCGTATGCGTTGTATATTCAGCCAGGTCAATCTGCCCGCCATGGGGCCGTGGATTCGCGTACCACCAGTTTGGGCTTCAGCCGGTAGATCAGCTGCTTTGGCCGTTCGCCGCCAATCCAGATCATCAGCTGTTTAATGGCGCATTCCGCCAGCGCGGAAACCGGCTGGGCCACGATGGTGAGGGCCGGAATGTATTCCTGGGCCATTGGCTCGTCGTCGAATCCGCAGACCGAGACATCCTGGGGCACCCGGTAGCCGTGCTCCCGCAGCGCCGTGATCACGCCCAGAGCCAGGTTACAGTCGGCCGCGAAAATCGCAGGCGGCACCACGCCCTGCCCGATCCAGGCCGTCATGATCCGATAGCCGTCGGCAAAGCAGAACTGGCCCCGCTCCGAGCGGACAACGGAAAGCCCTTCCCCGGCCAGGGCGGCCTGAAGCCCGTGTTCCCGCTCCGAGCTGTTGACCAGCTCCCTGGGGCCGCCGATAAAGCCGACGCGCCGGTGTCCCAGGTCGAGGAAATGCCGACCCACCTGATAGCCGCCGTCGAAATTGTCCACCAGAATACAACTGTAATCCGCGTTCCGGTTCTGGCTGTCCAGCACCACAAAAGGCACCTTCTGGCTCTTGAGCCGGGGGACGAACTCATCCTCCATGCCGGGCGCCAGCAGCATCATGCCGTCCACGCGCTGCTGCTGTAAAATGTAATCGCAGCCCTGGTTGGCGGTGATGGAAATGGCCAGAAACAGATTGTGGCTGATCAGGCCGTTGTTCACTTCCTGGACAATCTGGCTGAAAAACGGGTCCTGAAGTCCCGGCGTGATCATGCCGATGATTCCGGTGGTTCCACGGGCCAGGGTCCGGGCCGCCGCGTTTGGTATGTATCCCAGCGCCTCGATGGCTTCCATGACCTTCTGACGGTTGTATTCCCGCACGCTGGGCGAGTGATTCAAGACTCTGGAAACCGTCACAGTTGACAACCCGCAGTACCGCGCCACGTCCTCCAGGCTCACCTGCTGCTTCTCTCCCATGTAGTCCCCTCTTTTCTCCAAAAGTTAATGCGCTTTAATTTCTGCTTTTACTATACACCTTTTTGAGGAAAGTGCAAGAGGGATTGCACTTTTTCGGCAGATTGATAGGAATTTGCGGGGTATTTTTGTGCACATTCACGTTTTCCAGGAGTTTTGCGGGGATAGCATTGGAAAATGTCTTGGTATTTAAGGATATATTCGGGATTGCCCGGGATCATGACAGGGGGCAGGGGTTTCCCGGTGTTAGTTGGAGTATGTTCCGGTGGTTTTTGGTATGCGGGGTTTGCAGCGGGATCTCAGACATGGGGGTGGACTGTGGAGATCCCGAAACTATGGTTAAGTTCTTTTTTAATTATCGCAGATTCCCAGGCGCTTTCTCCCCCGTCACCGCGCCGTCATGCTCCAGAATGCGGCCAAGGTGCTGAAACGCCCCGGATTTGCACAGCGCTCCGATCAGCAGGGCGGCGATCACGGTGCCGCACAGGGTGCTGGACAGAAACGGGATCACATAGAAGAACACGGCTACCTCCTTGCCCATGAGCATGGACGCTACGGGAAAACACATGATCGCTCCCAGGATTCCGGTGCCGAACACCTCACCCGCATAGGCCATCGTCAGCTTATGGCTGTGCCGGTAGAGCACGCCGCACAGATAGGCGCCCACCATGCTGCCCGGGAAGGCCAGCAGACTTCCGGTGCCCATGAGGTTGCGGATCAGCGATGTACAGAACGCCATGCCCACGCCGTACCAGGGGCCTAAAAATACTCCTGCCATCACATTGCACAGATGCTGGATGGGAAAACATTTGGATGCGCCGATGGGGACGGCAAAGGTGGAAAGGGACACGGCTACCGCCGTCAGCATGGCGCTTACGGCCAGTTTCTTTGAGTTGATTTTCATGATTTTTTGCTCCTTTTGTGGGTTTTCAGGGGAGGCCAGGGGATCGCAGGCTGGCAATGGTACGCGGGGGCTGCATCGCCGAGCCATGGCAGCCAACCAGTGCCTGCAGGCTGCGCCAGTGGCCCATTGCATTCAACAAAAAATCCAGGCCGCATCAGCCTGGATTTTGATTTTTGCATCGTAAACTACTGCAAATCACACTATTTCCCTACGCTGGCATTACCCGATCAGGTTCTAACGGTCGAAGTTCGATTACTTCCTCTCAGCCTGCTACACAAGCTCCCTATTGTCGTTTAGAATAGCACTACATTAACTCAATGTCAAGATGAAATGTCTCAACATTTAAAACTCCTTTACTTATCTCCATCAGCCACTCATCTGCCTTTTTTCCTCCCCCGCTCCTATAACAGCCTAACCGGATTTTCAAATAACCGCACCCGGATTTCCACTCGGTTCTTTTCATTCCTGACTCCGGCGTCCATCTCACAGTACCGGTAGATTCTCTCTGGATACGAGAAATTATTTCGTTTCTCTCATCCCCCTGCCTGTTCGTTTTGAATATCATTTACAAAAATCCCCATTTTATAGCCCCCTTAATTTCACTTTTTTTGTATACCCAATTTTTACACAATAATTCCATGTAGCGAAAATTTGTATTCTCGCTTTTAATACATCTATTAAAAATATCAGGAGGTATCGCTTTATGAAAAAACAACCCCACTCAAGGAATTAATCAGTACCAATGAAATCCTGGTCATGCCGGGCGCTTATGATTGTCTGTCGGCGATCATGATCCAGAATGCCGGTTTCAAGGCCGTTCAGATGTCTGGATACGGTTTCGCCGCCTGCCTGCTGGGTCAGCCCGACTGCAGCCTGCTCACCTTCACGGAGGTTTTAAACCACACACCATGCTGGAACGCCACCTGCAAAGGCGGGGCCCCACTATAAACTGCATAAACGAGCTGACCCAGCCCGATATCCATTACCGGCTCTGCGCCGAGGACTACCCCGCCAGCTTCTGCCTGACCATGTACCTGCCGGGCGTCTACCAGCTCAACCAGCTGGGCGGTTCCGGCTCCCGGCTCCATGTGTTCCCCATTAAGGACTTCAAGCAGGTGAACCCCCTGTCCCTGATTTACCACAAAGACATGATCTTCCCCTCCTACACCCAGGATTTCATGAAGCTGATCCAGGAAATATGCGACCGCTACGCGGCCTTCCCGCAGCCGTAATTCCTTGTAACAGTACATTCTCGCCCGGAGAGCTTATTTATATCATAGAGTACTCTCCTATTACGCAAAAAAAGAATCCCGGACCGACTGTCATTGTCAATCCGGGATTCCCTTACTATTTTCTTGCCATCTCTCTTTTTTGTCAAAGGTTCTTCCCAAACCCTTCCAGATATGCCCTCACTCCCTCTTCTATGGACATTCCGTTCATACAGTTAATCCCCCACAAGACGCCCCATAAAACAAAGGGCAACGCCAGGATTATTCCAATAACTGCCAGCGCGCGGTACTTCTGTTTTTTCGTAATACACAGTGCTCCCAAAACGATTGCAGCCAGGCTGAGTGCCACCGGAATCACGACCGCCCCCGACACAAAAAGATTCACAATACCGGATGAAATCTCACTGGAATCAGACTTCATTCCCACAACTATCAGACACAAAATACCGACCACCCAGGCCGTGGCCGTTATCACCAATGATACAATTCCGTACTTTTGCTTCATATGATTTTCTCCTTTTGATCTACATAATTTTCTATAACACATTGCAGTATCCGTCATCTGTATAAACTATTTTATATACATATCAATTATAAAGGATACCATCTCCTCCGCAGATATGGCATTTTCCCACCTCTTCCGGAGTGCCGTTCGTACAAGCCGAACAAGGGTACACAGAGGACATATCATATTGGCTGCGGTAGTATCCCGATCCACCACAGATCTTACAGATTCCTGTTGAACTGCAGGCCGTACAAAATACTACCTCTTCATATGGCGGAGCCGTAGGTTCTGCTTCCCGTTTAGCCGCGCGTTTGCTTTCGTTTCCCATGACTTCAAGATACGTGGATTCCGATATTACTCCGGCTCCGTCACAAGTCTGACAAGCACCCGGATTTCTCTTGCACACTGCACAATCTTTTGTTTCTCCTGTGATACTGTTATAATAAGTTCCTTTTCCGTCGCATACCCTGCATTCTTTTGAGCCATTGCAACGAGGGCATACATAAGTGGCCTCTTGCTCCTGTTCCTGCCTCTCTTCTGTTTTAGAACGGCTCTCCCCAGCGGTAGCAACTGTCCTCTCTTTATCAGAATCATCTCTCCATGGTTTTGCATCCACGATCCACATCAAAACCAAAGCTGCCAACAGAATTACCTTCCAATTTTTCATATGATTCCTCCGTGCCAAAGCGTTTTTGCGCAGACACGCGAACCAAATGTCAGATCCGGGTCTGCGATTCACTCTGCGGCGCTTCGGCTATTTCCTTATGATTGTTCGTATCTGTTCAGTACCTTCACAGATACGAGCAAAAATCCATTTAAAATCGACTTCGTCGATGGGATTTTTGCCAGCAAGCTTAGGTTTTCATACGGTCAGCGCAGCAAGTGCGCAGACCTGCTGAACAGTTACGATTGTTCTAATTTCCAACGATCTTAAACGATTCATTCTGAGATCCTGGATAAGAAATATCTCCTGTTTTTTGCAAGTCCCATTTTTAGAGGGAGGGCGCACGCAAATGTGATAAGAAAATCTCTGTTCCGGTTACTGTCATTTTATTGCTGTTCAAATATTTTCTGCTGAATTCATCCCCTATCTTTTTCTTTAAAGCTCCCTTGCGATCATTCCCCCTTTGCCGCCAGCAGATTCCCATCCTCATCGTATATCCATGGCCCCCATAGCGGATTCTGGCTACGCACAGGGATTTTGCCCCGTCAGACGGTTTAAGTACTCTCGACCCGATTTATCATGATACAGCAGGACCCGGGGCCATGCGGTTATGAACGTTCCGTTCGGTGTCTTTGTGGCGATCTGCTTTCTGATGTAACTTTTGTTTTCCATTATAACAAACTTACGTTATATTAACAACTATATTCCGTCATATTGTTTGTCATTCCATCTTCACACAACATCTTTTCCCTATAAAATTAAGAACGAATTCCGCCTGCGGTAGGTCGCTTCAGCGACATGGTTCCTTACCACCGCCATGCGTTCCCATAGCTGGCACAACTGGCATAGAAAAGCTTATTATGTAATAAAAAACAGAGGGAGAACCGGCCTTTCTCAGCCGGTTCTCCCTCTGCCTGTCATTTAAAATATCCCATCTGCCGGGAAATGTCCCCGGCGCATTCCAGCACGCTCTGTACCTTTTCCGCCATCTCCTCGTCGATGATCCGGGCGGTGGGCCCGGAAATGGAGATGGCGGCGATCATTTTCCCCTTTGCGTTGTACACCGGGGCCGCGATGGCCGAAAGCCCCACCTCCCGCTCGCCGTTGGACACCCAGTAGCCCCGCTCGCGCACCTTGTCCACGTCGGGCTTCACGGCCTCATAGTCCTCTCCCAGAAGCTCCATAAGCTCCCGGTCCTCCATGCCGGACATCAGAACCTTTCCCGTGGCCCCGTTGGGAAGGTGCAGCCGTTCCCCCACCGTGATGACCCGGCGCAACAGCTGCTTGCTCTCCACCCGGTCGATACAGATTCCGGAGGCCCCGTCCCGCACGTAAAGGCTGGCGCTCTCGTTGATCCGGTCGCGGATCTTCACCAGATACTCGTAGGCCTTCTCCCGCAGCCCGTCGTCGGACCGGTTCTCCGCCAGGCTCCCCAGGTAAGCGATCCGCGCCCCCAGGGAGTACCGCTTGGTATCCTCGTTGCGGGACAGATAGTCCCGCCGCTCCAGGCCCCTTATAATGCGGTGGGCCGTGCTGGCGGACAGTCCCGTTTTCTCCACCACATCCGTCAGGTTCAGACTCTCTTTGAGGTCCAAAACCGCGTCCAACGTGGCGTGAAGCCCGCGCTGGAGAGTCCGATGATGGCTCCGTACCAGATTAGGGTGTCCCAAGCGCCCTTGCTCTGGCGCACGTCGTTCCATGTCATACATCCGAAGATCAGGCACATGGTCAAAAACAGGATAGCCACGGCTGTGGCGTTAAAGCCGGTAATTCCGGTTGTTGCCCACAAAAGCACGGCGCCCACAAAGAACGCGGTCAAAAACTTTTCCCGGACCGTCATCCGCCCCAGGTCTTTCAGCCCTTCCCGGGAGATTTCCTTATAGTTCTCCACCTTGCGGATCTCCGGCGTGAACAGCTTGTAAAGGATAAAGGGATTGATCAGCACCAGGCACACGCCGGGGAAGCCTGCGCCTCGGGATCTCCTACGCCCGCGGAAACCTGTTCGCCTCCCGCGTCCTGCCCATCTACCACCGGAAGTACCCTGCGGTGGACCTGACGCTGGTGGAGGGTAATTCCGCCGAGCTGTGCGGATTTCTGGAAAATGGCAGAGTGGACGTGATCGTGAACTTTTCCCCATCCTGCTGCTGGACATCGCCACCCTCTGCTCCCTGTGCCGCCAGAACATGGGCGTCACCTTCTGCTCGGAGATGTACGCCAGGCAGATGGGGGACACCTCCGGGCTGACCCTTCTGCCCATGGCGGACGATCTGTCCCTGGGCGAGCTGGTGATCGCTTACCTGGACGGGCCCGCGGTCTCTCCTGTGTTGAGGGATTTTGTGGAGCTGGCCGCAGCCTTTTTCGCTGAGCCGGGGGCGGGGTTAGATAAGGCGGAATAAACAGCCGTTACGCTCTCCATATCATGAGTTCTATTATTTTCTGGATGTTTTCCCGCTTTGTTATGTTTTAGTACAAAGGGCGCGTGTTCGCGCACACCTCCCTGGAGCCGGGCGGTTCCATCGGCTACCACGTCCACGAGGGCGAATCCGAGACCTACTATATCCTAAACGGAACGGCGGAATTCTCGGACAACGGAAACATCGTGACCCTGAAGGCCGGGGACGTGGCGTACACGCCGGATGGCGAAGGGCACGGGATTCGGAATGTAGGGGAGGATACGCTGCATTTTATTGCGCTTATATTATATAAGTAAGAAAATATCCCCCCAATCCCCGCCATCTGCAAAAACCACTCTGGCAGAAACCGGCAAAAGCTGTTAAAATAAAGCTATATACACCTGCACATCAGATTAAGTTTTAACGCCCCGGGAGTGCCTATGAAAAAAGACAAATTAGTAGTGGAAGAAATTGTAAAATACATGCAGCAGCAGATCAAGGATGGCGCATGGGCCGTCAACACCAAGATTCCCTCCGAGAATGAGCTGTGCAGCAGGCTGGGAGTAGGGCGTGGGAGCGTCCGGGCGGCCATACAGCGTTTTAATGTGCTGGGCATACTGGAAAGCCAGCACGGGAGGGGTACGTTTGTGCGCTCCATTGACATTTCCCTGTTTGGCAAGGGCCATTATCTGGATACCGCCCTGCTGACCGATATGGTCACCATACGCCAGGCCCGATCCCTGATTGAGCCGGAGCTGGCCTACGAGGCGGCCGCCAACGCAACGCCCGAATTAATAGCGGACCTCAACCTGCTGAACCAGCAGTTGAAGGCCGCGGTGGGGAACCAGGAACTGTTCGCCCGGCTGGATGCGCAGTTTCACATGACACTGGCGGAATTTATCGACAACCCCATTATCTCCAATGTAATGGGCCAGCTGTTGGATCAGACCGTCTGCCTCAATATTAACCGGGTATTCGGTTATTACGGCGGCATCTATTATCACCCAAAGATCGCGGAGGCCATTGCCCAGCGAAGCTGCGAGCAGGCCCGCAACATTATGAAAACCCATATGGTCAGCGAACTGTTCGACCCCAAGGAACATAGAAAAAACGCCATATCACTGTGACATGGCGTTTTTTTCTGTTTAAGGCGGGACGTCTGCCCCTTATCCAATCAATGTAGGAAGGAAGGTGGAAATCTGCGGAACATAAGCGACCAGCATCATCACGATAAAGAATAGGAGGATGAGCGGCCACATATCCTTTACCAGCTTTGCCAGCGACACATTTCCCACGGAGCTGGCGATAAACAGCGTGGCCCCTACCGGAGGAGTGATTCCGCCGAAGATAAAGGTAAGAACCATCACCATTCCAAAGTGAATGGGATCGAATCCAAAGCTTGCGGCCAGCGGCTGGAAGATGGGAACCATGATGATGGCCGCAGGCGTGGTATCCATAAAGCAGCCGATACACATCATAGCCAGGATCATAAGAAACATTACAATATAGGGGTTGGTGGTCACGCCCGAAATCAGCATGCTGAGCTTATTCGGAAGCTGCAGAATCGCGATACAGTAGCTGAATACGCTGGTGGACGCGAAAATCAGCGAGCTCTGTCCAACCGTGAACGCGGTGGACTTAATGGTTTCAATCAAATCATTAAAGCGGAATTCCTTATAATAAAATACGCCGATGATCACACCATACAGACCGGCCACAGCGCCCGCCTCGGTGGCGGTGAACACGCCGGAGAGGGTTCCGCCGATGATGATCAGAGGCATGATCATGGCGGGGATGGCGTCCTTGGCAGCGGCCAGAAGGCGTCTGCCATTGAATGCGGGCCGATAGTTGCCGTCACAGTTTTGCGGGTCCCGTTTGGCCTTGGCGTAACAGTAAAGCATCTGTGTTCCGCAGACCAGAATCCCCGGAATCATACCCGCCACAAACAGTTTTCCACAGGAAATACCGGTGATGGACGAGTAGAGCACCATCAGTATAGAGGGCGGTATAATGGAACCGATGGTGGCGGAGGCGCAGGTAATGGCTGTGGCATAGGAACGGCTGTACCCGGCCTCGGTCATTCCCGCGATCTCCATAACACCCAGAGACGCCACGTCGGCTGAGGTGGAGCCGGAAATTCCCGCGAACATGGTGGAGGCCAGAACATTCACCAGGGCCAGGCCGCCGGCCAGAAAACCTACGATTTCCGAGGCAAAATTAAAAATTCTTCTGGTGATTCCGCAGCGGTTCATGATTTCCCCCGCAAATATATAAAGAGGAATCGCCATCAGGGAAAAGGAATCCGCCCCGGCGAACATGCGCTGGGGTATGGTTAAAAGGTCCGCGCCCCGGCTCAATAAGTAAAACATGGAGGAAAGTCCCATAACAGCGGCCACAGGGATTCCCATGAGCAGCATAGCAAAAAAGGATATTAATAAAATACTCATGACAAAGCATCCTCCTCTTCCTCTATCGTTCTTGATTTCTTCTTAAGTCCCTTTTGATAAAGCACCATATTGACAATGGACTCCAGACAAATTCCGGCGCTGCCGAAGGCCATGATAAAGTACGGAACAGCCATGGGAATCTGCATGGCAGATGATTTCACGTTCACGTTAGCCAGCGCCATTTCACAGGTATAGGCGGTCACAATGGCAAAAAAGATTGCCATAAACAGCCGTCCCACCTGTTCAACCAGACATCTGAACTTTTCCGGGAACATTCCGGTGAAAAAATCAACCTGAATATGCCGGTCCTCTTTTGTGGTGAAGATCGCTCCAAGGAATATGATTGACACAAAACAGTAGCGTCCCATTTCCACTGAAAATGTAATCGGATTGTTGAAGAAATAGCGCGTGATTACATTCAGGTTTGTGATGCCGAACATCATGAGAAACAGAATAATGATAAAAAACATCAGAATATTATCAATTATCACTGTAAGCTTCTTTAATTGCTCCCACATAATATTTTGTTCTATGATGCAAACATAACAGCCACATCATATTTCCTTTCTGTAAATTTTGTTCCCGGACAGCGCCTGGGTAAAATACCGGGCGGACAGCGCTGGCTGCCCGCCCGACAAGAGATACCGTAATGCTTATTTGGATTTCTGAACCAGGTCGAACAGGGTCTTGGCTTCCTCTGACTGCATAAACGGATAGGATGTGTAGTCAATCTTGGCTCTCATGGACTCGACATCGGTCTCGATGAATTCCATGCCTTTTTCCTTCAGCTGCTCGCGGTAGGCTGCGTCGCTTGTTTTGGTGGACTCCAGACCGTAGCGGGATGCTCTGAGGCCGGCCTCTAACAGTAAGTTCTGCTCATCCTCGTTCAGTGAATCGAAAACTTTGGCGGACATTGAGAATGTGGTCGGGGCGTTCAGGTGGTTTGTCATGTTGAAATACTTGGCAACCTCGAAGAACGAGTTGTTCAGGCAGGTGTCCGGCGTGTTCTCAAGGCCGCTGACAACGCCTGTATCGATTGCGGTGTAAACCTCGCCCATGGGGAGGGGTGTGGGGGCCGCGCCCATCATCTTGAAGGTGTCAACATACAGGGAGGACTCCGGAACACGGATCTTCATGCCGGCAATGTCGTCCACGCTGTTGAGAGGCTTTGTGGTGTACATGTTGCGGAATGCCATTACATAGTATCCAAGGTTCTTAACCTTTGCCACATCCAGGAACTGCTGGGATGTGTACTGGCCTGCTTCACCCTCAAATACCTTCTGAACCTGATCGTAATCCTCATACATATAAGGCAGAATCGCCGCGCCCACCTGAGGAATCGAGTTTACATAGAACTCAACCGCGATAATCGCCATGTCCAGGGTGCCTGCCGTAAGCGCCTCCAGGTTCTGGGCCTCGCTTCCCAGAGCGGAACCTTCATATACATCGACCTTGATCTTACCGCCGGAAAGCTCTCCCACGGTGTCCGCGAAGTTATGGGTCACATCTGCAAGGGCGCTTCCAGAGGACGCGGTGGTCGACAGCGAGAATGTGTGCTCCCCAACATTGTCAAGATTAAAGGTATAGGTGGTGTCTGCCGCTGCTTCCGTATCTTTGGCTGCTTCGGTGTCCTTAGCCGCCTCGGTGTCTTTGGCCGCTTCCGTGTCCTTCGGGGCCTCCGTCTCAACCTTTGATTCAGGCGCTTTTGATTCCGGAGCTTTGGTGTTGCCCAGACATCCGGTCAATGAGGACACTACCAGTGTGGTTGCCAGTAACGCTGCAATTCTCTTTTTCATAGTTTCATTCTCCCTTTGATTAAATTCCAGCCGCTTAACAGCCGTTTTCTTAAGTGGTACGAAAATCAACTTGTATTACAACTATTAGCATTATTACATGTTTTGCATAGTGTTGTCAACAATTTTAGGCATATTTTTGTGCACTTTGTGAAAATTAACTTGTTTTAATATCCAAACATGTTATTTTGCACAAATTTGTTCGGAAAATATAGGTTATGATTGACTTTTTGTTTTTTAGTGATTACTATTACCTTAACTTCAACTTGTATTACAACTATAAAAACAGAAATCCACGATGATATAAGGAGGATGCGAATGGCTATAATAATCAGGGATGTGCGTACGATTGCCACGGCTCCCGATGGAATTAACCTCCTGGTGGTTAAAATCGAGACGTCCGAACCCGGTTTATATGGGATCGGCTGTTCCACATTTTGCTACCGGTACGCGACGGTACAGCATTTAATTGAAACATACCTGAAACCGCTTCTGATCGGACGCCCGGTTCAGGGGATCACGGATTTATGGCAGCTGATGCACCAGAACGGTTACTGGAGAAGCGGGCCGATTGAGAATAACGCCATATCCGGTATTGATATGGCCCTCTGGGATATCAAGGGCAAGATGGCGGACATGCCGGTTTACGACCTGTTCGGCGGAAAGGTCCGGGCGGGCGTTCCGGTTTACACTCACGCGGACGGCCGGGATCTTCCCGAGCTCTGCGAACAGATTGACCGTTGGATCGAACAGGGTTTTAAGCACATACGGTGCCAGATCAACTGCTATGGCGGGAATGGATATGAGTCCGCGCCCGCGGGGGCGGCTAAAGGCGGACAGCCCGGCGTATACATTGACAGCAACGGGTATATGAGGCAGACGGTCGCAATGTTTGAACAGCTCCGCGTCCGGTACGGGGAGGAAATTGAATTTGTCCATGACGTCCATGAGCGGATCCATCCTTCTAAAGCCCGGGAGTTCTGCCGCGCCTTAGACCCTTATCATTTATTCTTTATCGAAGATGTGGTCGCGCCGGAACAGGTGGGATGGCTGCGGGAGATTCACAATTACTGCGCAACGCCCCTTGCCCTGGGCGAGCTGTATGTCAATGACAACGAGTGGCGGACATCGGTGGTGGAGCACAGCGTTGACTTTGTCCGGGCCCATATTTCCGATATCGGCGGGATCACGCCCGCCCGGCGTATGGCCGCCTTTGCGGAGCCCTGCGGCGTCAGGACCTGCTGGCACGGCCCCAGCGACATGTCGCCCGTTGCCAAAGCCGCCAACATCCACCTGGACCTGGCCTCGCCCAATTTTGGCCTTCAGGAGTGGAGCATTGGCAACATAGCCGGATTCCTGGCCGCGGGAGAGTATCACGAAGGCGCTCTGGAGGAGGTATTTACCGGAACACCGGAGTACGGCGGCGACGGCTTTGTGTACGCCAGCGAACGGCCGGGGCTGGGGGTTGATATCAATGAGGAGGCGGCGGCCAAATACCCCTGCCGCGTGGATGTTCCCACATGGACGCAGACACGCAACCAGGACGGTTCGCTGCAGACACCATAAACAAATCACGAGGAGAAAGAATTATGCTGAGAAGTCAGAAAATCCGTGAACTGGCGCCGGAGATGGATCCGCTGCGCCTGGGAATGGGATGGAAACTGGATGATCTCGAGAAACCGCAGATACTGATTGAAAGCACCTATGGCAACAGCCATCCGGGATCCAGCCACCTGAACCGGTTTGTGGAGGAAGCGGTGAGAGGCGTTGACGAAAACGGCGGAAAGGCCGCCCGGTATTTCGCCACCGACATGTGCGACGGAATGGGGCAGGGGCACGACGGCATCAACTATTCCCTGGCCCACAGGGACGCCATTGTAAACCTAGTGGAGGTGCAGGCCAACGCCACTACCTTTGACGGCGGCGTGTTTATCGCCAGCTGCGACAAGGCCATGCCCGCCATGCTGATGAGTATTGGACGCTTAAAGGAAATGAGCGCGATTATGGTGACCGGAGGGGTGATGGAAGCATTTGCCCTGCCCCCCGAATACACCGAGAACGACCCGGGCTGCGCCATCAATGAGCTGCTGACCCTGGAACAGATCGGCAAATTCAGCGCCCAGTATGAGCGCAGCGAGATTCCCGCTGAACAGCTGACCTATTATAAGCAGCACGCCTGCCCGAGCTGCGGCGCCTGTTCCTTCATGGGCACCGCCTCCACCATGCAGGTGATGGCGGAGTCCCTGGGATTAATGCTGCCCGGAACCGCCCTGATGCCCGCCACTGCGCCGGAACTGCAGAAGGCGGCTTACGAGGCCGGGAAACAGTTACTGGAGTTGGTAAAAAAAGGAATTACCGCGGCGGATATCGTCACATTAAAGAGCTTTGAAAACGCCATTATGGTCCACGCCGCCATCTCGGGATCCACCAACGCGGTGATGCATATTCCGGCCATTGCCCATGAGTTCGGAATTGAGATAGACGCGGACACATTCGACCGGCTTCACCGTGGCGCCCATTATCTGCTCAATATCCGCCCCGCAGGCGACTGGCCCGCCCAGTATTTCTACTACGCGGGAGGCGTTCCCAGGGTGATGGAGGAGATCAAAGATATGCTCCATCTGGACGTGATGACCGTCACGGGCAAAACGCTGGGCGAGAATCTGGAGGATTTGAAGAAAACCGGATACTATGAGCACTGCGATGAGATACTCAGAAGCAAGAGCCAGGCCATCCACAGGGAAATCAAGAGGACGGACATTATCCGTGATTTCGACCATGCCATCGGCACCAACGGCAGCATTGCCATTTTAAAGGGCAATCTGGCGCCGGAAGGCTCCGTGATTAAACACACGGCCTGCCCGCCCGCCATGTTCAACAGCCGTCTGAACGCCCGTCCATTTGACAGCGAGGAGGAGGCGATTGACGCGATCCTTCACGGCAAGGTCAAGCCGGGAGACGCGGTCTTTATCCGCTATGAGGGTCCCAGAGGCAGCGGCATGCCGGAAATGTTCTATACCGGCGAAGCCATCTGTTCGGATCCCGTGCTGGCTGCCAGCGTGGCCCTGATCACAGACGGCCGGTTCTCCGGCGCGTCCCGCGGCCCGGTGATCGGCCATGTATCCCCGGAGGCGGCCGCGGGCGGCCCCATCGCTCTTGTTGAAGAAGGGGATCTGATTGAACTGAATCTGGAACAGCGCTCCCTGAATATCGTGGGGGTAAAGGGCCAGGAAAAGACGCCGGAGGAGATGGAGACGATTCTTGCCGAGCGCCGGAAGCACTGGAAGGGATTTGAAAGTAAGTATACAAAGGGCATTTTAAAGCTCTTCGCCCAGCACGCGGTCAGCGCTATGAAGGGCGCGTATATGGATTAAGAAAAATACAGGCGGCCCGGCCAAATGGCGGGACCGCCAAATTGGTGAGGAGGGGCGCGGTCAACGCCCCTCCTCTCACACGTCTCTCAGTTTCTCCGCCGCAATCTCAATCTGCCCGGCGTTTGCCTCCCAGTAAAATGTGATCTCCACAATCTTCTCCCCCCAGCACACAAGGTAGCTGTCCAGGGCGATGTCGCCGCTGTACCGGCGGTAAACCTCGTTGGCGCCCCACAGCGCTGGATCCTGGGGTTCATAGCGGTAATAATCCCTGAACTCCTCCGGTCCGCGCCGGTCTGCGTAGCGCTCCATCAGGCTATCCCGGCAGAGGTCAAAAATAGCCGGCACCTTGACTTTGGTGATGGTGTACTCTAAATCCGTCAGATGTTTCTCCCCCAGCTTTCCCCGCTGTCTCGCTTCATACTGGGACAGAAAAACAGAGCTGCGCTCCGTCCACTCCCGGGAATAACCGCTGCTGTCCGTCTCCATCATGTCCTCTATGGTCAGCGGCAGCGGATCGTCATACAGATACCAGGTCTGGCCGTGAAATTCATAGGCGCCCGCAGGCTCCTTCTCCGTCCTTCCGCTTCCCACGAACCGGGTCACGAAATAGGTGAGACCGCCCATTAGGGCAAAGGACAGCACAAAGCAGGAGGCGATTGTCACGGTGCGGTTGATCCCCGCACGCACCTTTTTGTGCTTCAGCAGCACTTTCACACCGTTGACCAAGACCATCAGAACCGCCATATACAGCAGCGCGGCAATTCCGATCATCCGCTGTCTCCCACCCGCCATGGACAGCATCCAGAAAACCAGGGCGCACAGCATAAGGATCAGGATCACCCATTTGAAGCCCCGATATCTGCGGGTTTCCAAAAACTCCCCGTTTTGCTCCGCGGCCTTTTTCGCACGGTGATACCAGTGGTAATACGCCCAGATTTCCGCGCCGCACAGAACCAGCATAAGCGTCCAGCAGCTGCCGGTAAATAAGCTTGAGTTGCTGCTGAGAACGTAAAGGGGATTGGTAATCAGAGTATGGATCAATAGGCCTGCGTTGAGCAGCGAAACCGCCAACAGAAGCAGCTGGGACGGCAGGTAGTTCTTTTTCATGGCCTTGTGGATGGTCTGCACCTGCACCAGGGCGTCCGTTTCCATGGGAACCGGATTTTCCCGCTCGTTTACAAAGATCTGCATCTGCGCCCAGGATACAACGTGCTTCCACCCCGCCATTTCACAGAACTCCCGGAAGGTGCGCTGCTGCTCGGACGGCTCCGGGTCGAAATCAGAGGCCTGCGGAAAATAGGTGACTGCAAAATGCAGCTCAGCCGGGGAAATCCGCCGGTAGCGCCAGGTGAAATTCGAGCAGCTCTCCAGCATCCAGCCCCGGGCGGCCATCTTTTCCAGATGCCGCGCAATTCCCGCGGGATCATAAAACGTGACATTCTCCATCCGCCGCATGGTATTTTTCATAAGCCGTCTCCTCCTTGTCCCGCAAAATGCTCATAGTCCGACGTCAGGGTCAAAAGCCGCTGCTGCTCATCCCACAGCGCCTTCTTCCCGGCCTCCGTAATCACGTAACTGCGCTTGCGCCCTTCAGCCCTCGTCTCCCGGATCATGCCCGCCTCCAAAAAATTTTCCAGCAGATTGTACAGGGTTCCGGGACCCACGCTGACCCGACCGCCTGTCATCTGCGTCACCTTCTCCATAATGTCCATGCCGCAGCACTCCTGGTAAAGGCAGAGCAGAATGTAAAACATCTGCTCCGTGAGCGTCTGAAATTTTGCCCTCGGCATAATCGCCCACCTCCATGTATCGAATATCGATATTTGTGATCTCAGTATATTATCGTATATCGATATTGTCAATGGGGCGGTGGAATTCGTAAGATATATAAAAGAGAATGTAAAGCAAACCGGCAAAGGATAAAGCCGCTTATCCCCTGCCGGTTTGGTTGGAACATATGTGATTCGGTTATCCTGCGGGGCAGACCCATTTTCCGTACTTTTTTTCAGATTTACTGTAGCGGAAACACAAACGGCACATACACCACAAACAGGATAAACCGTATAATACAGAGCACAAATCCCATTTTCAGGTAATCCTTCATCTTGTAGCCGCCCGCCTCGTAGGCCATGGTCATGGCCGGAGCCGCCATGGGGGTCAGGTAGCAGTTGCTGGAGCCCTCCTGGCAGGAAAGCATCAGGGCGCGGGCGTCGAATCCGTTCTGCACGCAGATCAGGGCCGCCAGGGTCTTGAAGGCGTTGTTTACCGCGGAGTTGGTCACAAACTGGGTCAGCACGAAGCAGACGATGTACATGGAAACCATGGTCATAAAGGGACTCATGTTGCCGGTCAGCTTGTTAAAGGTGTCCGCCAGCAGCACGTCCGCTCCGGTGGTCTTAAGGGCCGTGGACAGCGGCATGGTGCCGATGGTGATGAAGATAACCGGGTTGCTCATGGCCTTGATGGCCTCGCGGTCATTGATGACGCCGCTCAGAACCAGAACCATAGCGCCCACGCAGGCCGGATACCAGGTATTGATTTTAAGGATCGCGCAGGTCATGATACCCAGAATCGTAGCCCCGAAAATAACTGCGGTCAGCTTCTCCTGTCCCGGCGTCATGCCACCGCCCCGGTTCTTGCCGGCTCCCGGCGTGGAAGCGTTCGCCTCTGCCGCGGTGGGCACATTGCCCAGATCCGGTGCCATTTTCACGGTCAGCCAGATGATCGCCGGAGTCAGGAAGATAATTGCCGGAGCCTTGACGACCATATTAGTAAAATATGTAAATGTGCCTGTTCCGCCCAGATTCTCCACGATGGTGTTCTGAGCCAGGTAGCCGCCCGCGTTTCCGCCGATGGGAATAAATCCGGCCCACAGCTGCGCCAGGCAGGCGGAGGCGAACACAAATTTACTGAGCGGCCGCTTCTGCTCCGCACAGATACCCACGATCATGGGAATCATGATGGTCATAATGGCGGTGGCGTTGACCACGCAGCTGAGTAAAATGATCGGAACCGAGATGCCCAGCATGATCTTGAAATCCGAGGATTCGCCTCTGATCAGCGTCTTGCTGAGCCGGCTCACGATGCTGGTCTTGCCCACGGCCGCGCCTACCACGAACATGGCGGCCATCATCACGATGGAGCTGTTTAGCATGCCGCCCCAGGCCGCCTTGAAATCCAGTACCCCCGTGATTTCCAGCGCAATGGGAATCATCATGGCCGCGACGTGGATTTTAACCTTGCCCGACAGAATCAGGGCAATAAACAGCAGAAATATGATCAAAACGATGGTAATTTGTGGTGTCATATCATTGGTCCCCCTCTATATTTGAAATTACCGGTCTACCACGGAGCCGTCTTCGTGGAGATTGATCCCCCCGTAGCTCCCCTGGAACGGAAATACAGTGTCAATGTCGTCGATCAGTTCGATTCCCAGGCCCGGGCCCTCCGGCAGTCTGATGTATCCATTTTCCACATGGAAGGGCGTCTTCATCTCCTTATCCAGGCGGCAGACGCCGTTGGCCATGGGATATTCCTGCACTTCGAAGTTGGGAATACAGGCGTCCAGCTGCAGGCAGGCCGCAGTGGATACCGGGCCCAGCGGATTGTGGGGAATGACGTAAACCCCGCGCACTTCCGCCTCCGCGGCGATCTTCTTGCCCGCGGTGAGACCTCCACTTACGCACATGTCCGGGCGGATGTAGCGGACGTCGGTGGTGGTCATCAGGGAGTCGAACTCCGCCGGGTTGATAAAGCGCTCCCCGGTCGCCACCGGGATGTCGCAGCCGCGGATCACCTGGCGCATAGCCTCCAGATTATCCGGGATGGGGTCCTCGTAAAAGTAGGGGCGATAGGGCCTCAACACCCGGCCCAGCTCAATGGCCTCCGCCGGTCGCATTCCCCGGTGGCACTCGATGGCCACGTCCACATTCCAGCCCACCGCCTCGCGGACCGCCTTCATGATTCCCTCCACCCGGGTCACCAGGCTGGTAAAATTCTCCCCGCAGCGCCCGTTCTCATCCTTGGGGTGTCCGATGGAAAACCGGATGGACTGAAAGCCCTGATCCGCCAGCTTCTTCGCCTCCGCCGCCATCCCCCTGGCGTCTCTCGCCCTGGCGTTAACGTAAATTTTAATTTTCTCCCGGACTTTGCCGCCCATCAGCTCATAGCAGGGGACTTGGAAATATTTTCCTTTTAAATCCCACAGCGCAATGTCGATTCCCGACAGGGCGGACTGGGTGACGGAACCCCGGAAGTGCAGGTTTCTGGACAGTGCGTTCCAGATAAATTCCGTCCGCAGCGGGTCCTGGCCCAAGATCATTTTCTCCATCTGCTTTAAAACGCTGACCGTGGCCTCCTGGTACGCCCACGCGCCGCATTCTCCCAGCCCGGCTAATCCCTCGTCTGTATGTACCTTCACAAACAGGTATCTGCCTCCCGCCAGAATCGGTTCGATCCCAGTGATTTTCATCTCGTTTCCTCCATTTTCAATTCATCTCAGCTTACAAACTTTATGAACCATCCATCGGCCGATTGGATTGTGCATGTTGTCTGTTTTGTTGGTGCTTTGTGTAATATGATTATATAGTTTGGTTAGGAGATTTGTAAAATCAGAAAAACCTTGGCATCCTAACATTTGTT
>OJKJ01000199.1_pt1 | contig 43178 bp, 41 predicted proteins | sample 1596491 | NCBI WGS metagenome assembly OJKJ01 (sample SAMEA4350160, study PRJEB24818) | metagenome | biome: human; feature: gut; material: faeces | place: Denmark | collected 2013-09
ATTAGTAACTTCGCCGTTAAATATCAATAATTAAAATAAACACTTAAATAGATGTTCATAATTAGATGATTTATAAATGAGTAATTAGAATATAAATAAAAAAAGAAATGATGAATATTAATTTAACATTCAGTTATAATAAATGCATGAAGTTAATTAACTTTCCATTAAAAGAAAATTAATTAACTTCATAAAAAGAAGAGTTATATACAAGAGCCAGATTGTATAATGTCAACAGCACAACGTTTACCATTCGCAAATTGGCATACTGCAGTTTGTGACCCATTTAATTCTAATGTGAGTGCGGGCAACCCACCCGCTGACATACAAGCTTCTTGTGCACCGGGGCCTAAATTGACCACTTGTTGAGCATACTGACTCGCAGAATGTTCCACCGATTTATCCACGTTTGAACTACCACACGCAGATAACATGACAGATATAACGCCAATAAGTGACATTGCTATTATTGGCTGAAAAAAATGATTAACCCTATGCCTCATTCCCTGCTTCTCCTATCATGCTACCTGAACATTTTGCACCAACTGTTTAGTGCCCGCCGCTTTTTGAAAATAAATTGATGACTAAAACACCAATAATAATTAATAGCATACCAATAATTGCAGGTAAATCGAGTTTTTGGTTGTAAATATAAATTGCAGCGACGGAAACCAACACGATCCCTAAACCTGACCAAATTGCATAAGCAATACCCAATGGCATTGTTTTTACTACCTGCGAAAGCCCCCAAAAAGAGACAGCATAGCCAACAATAACAATCAAAGACGGCCAAAAACGACTAAAACCATCAGATGCTTTCAATGTTGTCGTCGCAATGACTTCTGCAATAATAGACATCAACAAAAAACCCAAACCCTTCATCGCCTTTCCTTATTATTAGAATTAGTAATAATGAAACTTATTATTTTCCTATATACAACAAAAAAGCTCTGTCTATCCTGAAAATGACACAGAGCTTTTATATCTACTTCATGGTGCTAAGACGAGTTAATGATTTGTAGCTACGTCTATTCTATCAGTAAGAGATTCACTATAGCGCTTGAATAGATAAACACATAAAGCAAAGGCTATCAGACCGATCGTACCACCAATATAACCAATTTTAGTCATCCCGAAATGAACAATAACTTGGTTACCTAACAGCGCACCAGCGCCAATACCAATATTAAAAATTCCAGAGAAAATTGACATTGCCAAGTCAGTAGCATCTGGAGATAAATCAATCACCTTAACTTGCATCCCTAAGCCAATGCACATCATCGCCATTCCCCAGAACACTGATAACATAACCAAAGACCAAACATCTCTACCTAATGGCATCAGCAATAATAAACAAATCGTCATAAATGCGATTGCTGCAGGTAAAAATGATAATGAAAACTTGCTGCTGTAACGACTAAATATTACGCTTCCGAAAATACCGGCACCACCAAAAATCAGTAGTAGTAAAGTAGCAAAATTTTGGCTTTGCAATGCAACCTCTCGAACAAAAGGTTCAATATAGCTGTAAGCTGTAAAATGTGCGGTAACAGCTAAAACAGTTAATGCGAACATTCCTACGAGTGCAGGCCGTTGGAATAGCATAGGAACACTTTTTAACGAACCAGAATGTTCACTTGGTAAACGAGGTAAAAAACGGATCAACACAACCATAGTAAACAATGCAATGATACCAATACCTAAAAACGTCGCCCGCCAGCCTAAAAACTGCCCAACCACTCGACCAAGGGGAAGCCCTAATACTGTCGCTAAAGCGGTCCCCGTTGCTAATAACCCAAGAGCTTGGGCTTTTTTACCTGCAGGAGCAACCCGAATAGCTAAAGATGCAGTAATTGACCAAAATACCGCATGGGATAATGCAACGCCAATACGCCCTGCTATTAGAATATCAAAACTCCACGCAAACCCTGAAATAATGTGGCTAATAACAAAAATAACGAATAAAAAAGCTAATAATTTGCGACGCTCTATTTTACTGGTTAATAGCATTAAAGGTAACGACATCAAAGCCACAACCCACGCGTAGATTGTTATCATCAATCCAGTATGTGCGACCGTCATATCAAAGCTTTTTGCAATATCACTGAGTAATGCTACAGGCACAAACTCTGTTGTGTTAAAAACAAATGCAGCGACCGCTAATGCTATTACACGGATCCAAGCTGTTTTTCTAGAAACTTGCGTCATATTTCTCTTAGCCTTTACTTTCCCACAAATAACATACACAACGGTTTAATTGTGCGTAAAAATTGCTGCGAAAGGATATTGGTATTTCATACAGGATTGAGTTGTCACTAAGCAAGCTAGGTTGCTAATAACTCTTTTTATGTGAATTGTATCACATTTTTTCATTACTCATAAAGGCTCCTCTTTGCCTAATTGGCAAGAACAATATCATGTCTGCTTATTTTTATTCTCTCGACTATTCTGTTTCATTATTCGTTCAAATTTAAGTCATTTATCTGAATATTTATTACATTCAGTTATCTGAAAATACATCGTATTACTTTCTATGCTACAATCTCACTATTATTTTTTATGCTTAAAGGACCGCTTTAATGAAAAACCATTTTCCTACTGAACCTAACGTTAATACCTTAGCAGATGAAGTTACTTGCCTAAAAAACTTATTAACGCATATGCTAAAAGCTATCGGCCAAGCTGATGCAGGTAAGATTTTGGTCAAGATGCAACGTGAAGTTGCACAAATGGAAGACGAAAAACAGGCAGAAACCTATAAAAATACGTTAGAACAGATAAAAACAGCGTATCGCCAATAGATTATTTAGCGATAAATGCTATTTTAAGGATATACATGCTATAAAGTGGTTTAAACTGCACAAATAACTAAGTTTTAATCATGAAAATCATCTATCTTTGTTCATGAATTAAACCATTCTTTATTCATTTAGCTCCCCCTTCAGAACCCTATGAAGGGGGCTTTTTTTTTCTACAACTTATGTATTATTCCGTTTATAAATATCTTGGCAATGCTGAATATATTCATCGACTGTTGTATCGTCGGTTTGCTTATCCCAACTTTTCTGTTCTTCAAAAGCCCACACTTCAAACGTTTGCCCAAAGTTAGCGCCTGACATACCAACTTGCTTATAAATCCGATGGTAAAAACCTTGCTCAGAACGGTAGATCTCAAATTTAAACGGAACTAACCTAGCGGGATTTGTCGTTGTCAAAAAATCATTACCAAACAATAACGTTTTCTCCAGAATATCCATTCTATCCCCTTGTTTAATTTATAAAATACGCATGGTTTACAACTTCTCTTCTAAGCATAGCGCATTTAACGCCATCCCGTAATTTTACCTATAAAAATAGATGATTTATATATTACCTATCGATAGGCTTGATGAATGAGAGGAGAGATATTAATGAAATAATAAGCTTCACTATTAAAATGAAGCTTATTATCAATAGGTTATGATTTATTGTCGTACAACTGTTTTGCCATATCAATGCTGTCTGCGTTCACATCTTTTATATGGTCACGTGTTAACCGATAAACAACAGGGCTTAAAAGTAACAAGGCAATCAAATTAGGGATCGCCATCATGGCATTTAGTGTATCTGCCAACAACCAAACAAAATCAAGTGATTGTGTTGCGCCGATAGGTAAAGCAATCAGCCATAAAACTCTGTACGGCTTTATTGCTCGCAACCCAAATAAATATTGCACACATTTTTCGCCATAAAAGCTCCAACCCAGAATAGTGGTAAATGCAAACACGGCTAATGCGATAGCAACAATATAATTTCCACCGGGAATTGCCGTTTGGAATGATGATGCGGTTAATGTCGCGCCTGTTTCACTGGTCAGCCAACCACCAGTAATAATGATAGTTAACCCTGTGACAGAGCACACAATGATAGTGTCAATAAATGTCCCTAACATCGCAATGAGTCCTTGGCGAATAGGGTTTTGTGTTTTTGCAGCGGCATGAGCGATAGGCGCACTCCCCAAACCTGCTTCATTGGAAAATACGCCTCGTGCAACCCCAAAGCGTATTGCAGCCCATACAGCAGCCCCCGCAAACCCACCTTGTGCAGCAACAGGGTTAAAAGCCGAGGTAACAACCAGAGAAAGTGCCGCAGGGATCTCAGTAAAATAAATACCAAGCACAATGACCCCCGCGCCAAAATAGGCAACAGTCATAAATGGGACAAGTTTTCCTGCAACATCAGAAATACGTCGCAGCCCACCAATCAATACCGCACCAACTAATAAAACTAAAGCCCCTGCGGTCAACCATTTATGCACGCCAAAGTTACTTTCTAGCACATCTGCCACTGAGTTCGCTTGTACCGTATTGCCGATACCAAAACTGGCACATGCACCGAAAAAGGCAAACAGTGTTCCCAGCCAAATCCATTTAGGGCCTAATCCATTTTTAATGTAGTACATTGGGCCACCAATATATTGGCCATATTTATCGACTTCACGAAAACGAACAGCTAACACCGCCTCAGAATATTTTGTTGCCATTCCTACCAATGCCGTCATCCACATCCAGAATAACGCTCCCGGCCCTCCCATGACCACTGCGGTTGCAACTCCGGCAATATTCCCTGTACCAATCGTTGCCGATAACGCTGTCATTAATGCATTAAAAGGCGATATTTGTCCCTCACCCCGTGATTCATTCTTTTGAAACAATAACTTAAAACCTGTCCCAATTTTTCTTATCGGTAAAAATGCAAGCCGGATTTGCATATAAATACCAACGCCTAAGATCCCAACCAGCATTGGTACTCCCCAAACCACTCCATTTAGTTCACTTAACCACGTAGTTATCAAATCCATCCTACCCCCAATTAATTCATATTAATTAACAAAACAATCGAATTCATAACAATTCCTTATCAATCTAATAAAGATTAAAAGTAAAATAAAAGCGAACAAATTTTCAGTAATTCATCATTTAAAATAAAAGATTGTGAGTAAGCTCACTTGTGATTTATCGATTACAGTTATTAATACAATTTATTGCGAGTCAGAATTAGAATTGAGTTTGTTAGCTATGAATGGGTATTTTGAGGGAGCATATTTATCATATTGTATAGATAAAAAATGCCCAGTAATTAAATTATTACTGGGCAGATACTAAAATCGTTGTCTATTTAAAGCTAACTTTAGACTATTATTTAGGCTATTTTAAATATTCACCTGAGCGCAATGCTTCAATACGTTTGTCTAATGGTGGGTGTGATAAAAATAATTCACTGAATGCTTTACCACGACCATTGATGCAAAACGCCATCAAACGGCCTTCTTCTTGTGGCTCATAGCTCGTTTTCAACCGTTGCAATGCAGCTATCATCTTTTCACGGCCGACTAATTTTGCAGAACCTGCGTCCGCATGGAACTCACGATAACGAGAGAACCACATAGTAATGATGCTTGCCAAAATACCGAAGACGATTTCAAGTACCATGGAAACCGCAAAATAAACCATTGGGTTACCATTACTACTTTCACTTTCGTTATCACTGTTGGACATAAAGCCTGCCGCAACCTGTGCGATAATACGTGAAATAAAGATGACGAACGTGTTCACCACACCTTGTAATAAGGTCATCGTCACCATGTCACCATTCGCGATATGGCTAATTTCATGAGCGATAACAGCTTCCGCCTCATCACGGCTCATATTCTCTAATAGCCCAGTACTTACTGCAACAAGCGAAGCATCACGGCGAGCCCCTGTTGCAAACGCGTTAATATCTGGAGCATGATAAATAGCCACTTGTGGCATCTGAATTCCAACTTGTTTTGCTTGACGCTCAACAGTTGATACTAACCACTGTTCTGTTTGGTTACGTGGAGTTTCAATAACCTCACCACCCACTGATTTTAAAGCCATCCATTTGGACATCAATAGTGAAATGAAAGCACCACCAAAGCCAAATAGGCCAGCCATGATCATGAGGCCTTGGACACTACTACCTCTGATCCCAGTTAAGCTTAGGATTATCCCAAACACAAACATAACCGCTAAGTTTGTGAGTAAGAATAAAGCAATTCTCATCATTTTTTATGTATTCCTTGGTAAAAACAAATATACGTAGAATTTACTTTATAAATAAGGTTTTTTCACACTTTTTCAAGTGCATTAACGCGAAAACCCTAAAAAATAACATAACTTTACATAGCTACGTTCAAAACTCATCATTATGCTCTAAATAAATGATAACTTCTTTGGTAAGAATTTAACCATTTGTTTTTAAAGACTCATTTTATAACCATTTAAATTCAAAGCTATTTGTAATTGAAACGATAAAGCTAGTTAGTCAATCACCAAAAACAATTTAGTGTATTTATCTATATTATCACTCACATTGTTTGCCAAATGAATGAATATTTACTTTTACTTCCACTCTATTAAAAAATAATGCCACATTAAGTGGCACTATTCTGTTCTATCGCTGTCTGTTGTTTGGTTCTCGCGCTAATTAGTTTTCTCTTTAGTCGATTTTGTTGATTTCTCTTTTACTGTCTTAGCTGTTTCTTTATCTTTGGCTTTAGACGCTTTTTCTTTCACCGCTTTTGCTGGCTCTTTATCTGTCGCTTTGCTAGCTTTTTCTTTCACCGCTTTTGCTGATTCTTTATCTGCCGCTTTGCTAGCTTTCTCTTTCACTGCTTTTGCTGGCTCTTTATCTGTCGCTTTGCTAGCTTTTTCTTTCACCGCTTTTGCTGATTCTTTATCTGTCGTTTTGCTAGCTTTTTCTTTCACCGCTTTTGCTGATTCTTTATCTGTCGTTTTGCTAGCTTTTTCTTTCACCGCTTTTGCTGATTCTTTATCTGTCGTTTTAGCGGCTTTTTCTTTTACTGTCTTAGCTGTATCTGATGCTTTATCACTAGCTTTGCTTGCTTTATCAGAGGCTGTTTTACTGGCTTTATCACTCGTGCTCTTTATTGAGTCAGAAACCGATGGTTTACTTGATTGCTTAGCAACACCTGCACCAATCGAAGCACCAGCCGCTTTCGCTTTGCTGTTAATATCATTTTTTAATTCTATGGTACACACTTGCTCTGAGCGACTTGTTGAACCATCATTACAAATAAATTTACCATCTTCACAGCGATCTATTCCCCCTTTACTTCCAGAACATGGGTAATTTCTTGCATTCGCTGTATTTATAGATGCAATCATCATTACACTAACTGCCATTAATCCTACAAATAATTTACGCATGGTATTGTCTCGTTGTTAAGGAAAGCTATACCAAAAGTTTAGGATAAATTAAGTAAAGGTAAAGAAACCTATAATTAATCATCAATTTCAGTCAGTCATTTGGGGAAATAAAATAAATAAAGAATAAAACTGCACTAATTTAATAGTCGCTGACTAAAAACACCAAAATTAACAATAAATTAACATTTGATTTTCTATTTTCTAAGCGGATTAAGATAGCGTTAAAGAAACTCAAAAAATTAAGCCAGCTTTCGCTGGCTTAATTCTGTTAAACAATAAGAGAATATTATTTATTATTTGATAATAGCTTAGTATGTTGATTAGCTAAGTCGATCGCCATTTTCACCGTTTCATCGAGGTATGGGTCTGGCCCTTCGTAATCTTTAGGCAAATCATCAATTGATTTCAATAGTGGTTTACCTTCCCGAGTATTACGTTCATTTATACGTTTCAATTTTGTCGCTTCAAGTTCTGAATCTTCTTTTTGGCGCTCTGCATAGTTGAGCGAAATAAGATTCTTACTCTCTTTGTTTACTTTATAGCGAGCAATATCTTCATCAATATAGTTGAATTCAGGGTCTTTGCTAATACGAGCCAAATGCTGAGTTTTTATTGGTGATAAATCAGAAGACACATTACCAACAGGTGCATATTTTGCCGGTGGAATACTATCCCATGGTAATGCATTGTCCTCAAAGCTTTCTCCAGTTTCAGCTGGGTCTTGGCCTGTAGGCATTATCACATCAGGGGTTACACCTTCACGTTGTGTGCTACCACCATTAACTCGGTAAAACTTCTGAATGGTATATTGGACAGAACCCAATGAAGGCCATTCTGGTTTTAGCATTTGATCGTAAACACGGCTCAAACTACGGTGCTGCTGAACAGTTCCTTTACCAAAGGTCGGTTCCCCAACAATCATCGCTCTGCCATAATCTTGCATTGCTGCAGCAAAAATCTCAGATGCGGATGCACTAAAGCGGTCGACTAAAACAACAAGAGGCCCCTTATAATAAATAACATCGTCATCATCAATATCTTGGCGAACTTGACCGTTATTATCACGAACTTGAACAATTGGCCCTTTCGGAATAAACAAACCTGATAAAGAGACCGCTTCGGTTAATGCTCCACCACCATTACCGCGTAAATCAATAACCAATGCGGAAACATTATCTTTAGCCAAGTTTTGCAATTGAGTTTTAACATCATTGGTTAAACCAACATAAAAACCAGGAATATCTAAAACAGCAACTTTATCTTTACCTTGCTGTTTAATCGTCAGTTTGACCGCTCGGTCTTCCAGTCGGATCTGCTCCCGAACTATGGTGACAATATGAGGTTTCGCCCCTTTAGTATCAGAAACGACTTCTAACCGAACTTTACTTCCTTTCGGGCCTTTAATTAAAGCAACCACATCATCAAGGCGCCAGCCAACCACATCAACAATAGGTTTACCCGTTTGGCCAACACCGATAATTTTATCGCCGACTTTTAGCTCTTTACTTTTAGCAGCTGGCCCCCCAGCAACTAATGAGTTAATAACCGTATTTTCGTCATCTTGCTGTAATACCGCACCAATTCCTTCTAATGATAAGCTCATTTCTGAATTAAATTGTTCAGTATTACGAGGCGACAGATAACTTGTGTGTGGATCGATTTCACGAGCGAAAGAGTTAACTATCAATTGAAAAACGTCTTCACTTTGCGCTTGCGTTAAACGCCGCAACGCAAAATTATAGCGTTTTGTCAGTTTCTCTTTGATTTCTTTATCATCTTTACCTGATAGTTTTAAATTCAACCAATCATAACGCACTTTTTGGTCCCATAGACGATCAAGCTCTTGCTTATCTTTAGGCCATGGTGATTTTGAACGGTCAACTTCAATAGAATCAGTCGCATTTAAATCGATGGGTTGCTCTAAACGAGCCAATGCATATTTAAAGCGCTCGAAACGTCTTTCCTGAGACAGGTTATACAGGTCATAGAACGTATCTAATTTGCCATCCTCAAGCCACTGACCCACTTTGCCTTTATCTTTGGCGTATTGGTCAATATCGGATTGAAGTAAAACATTATGACCGAAATCTAACATATTGAGATAACGATCAAATATCTTCCCAGAAAACGCATTGTCTAAATCGAATTGGCGATAATGTGAGCGAGTAAACCGAGAGGTGACCCTTTCACTCACAGTACCGTGCTGTGCACTCTGTTTTAAGACAGGTAACTGAGCCGCAGTGACCGGAGCCACTGCTTGAGTATTAGCTATTGCACTGCCAAAAGTCGCTAGACTTACCACCAATGCAATTTTAAGAAGTTTGTTCATGACCTGATTGACCTCCGTATCAGAACTTTAAATGTTCCGCGCGTACAATCATTGCCAGCCCTGTTGGCAATTGAACCCTAACACCATCTTTCGCAATTTCCAGCACAGAGGCGTCCATCACACTGGTACCGACTTTCACTTTCAAAGTTTGACCAATTTGAAGGGTATTGATATCAGTGACTGATTTCAGATTTTGCTCTGGCGCAGGTGTATTACGACGAGGGGCTTTAGCAGATGTATTTTGCGAGCGTTCTTTATTATCTGACGGACGGCGACGAGGCGTTTTTTCTTTAGCTGCATCTTGATTACGAGGGGTTTTCTCACTCGCTTTTTTCGCTGCTGGACGTTTTTGTGCTTTTTGTTCAGCACGTTGTGCTTGAACGCGAGCTTTAGCCTCGGCTAATTGTTGGCGTGCATGAGCAATATGTTCTGCATCTAATTCACCACAATCTTCACCATTTAAGTCAACGCGTTTAGCGCCCTCTTTAACACCGTAGAGATAACGCCAGCTAGAAGTATACATGCGTAACGCAGAACGCAATTGCGTTTTGCTAATACCATCTTCTTCTTTTAAGCATCCTACGATATCTTGAAAAATTCCGACTTTTAACGGACGTGCTTCGCCTTCAGCGATAAAACAGCGAGGAAAACGCTCTGCTAGAAATGCGATAACTTCTTTACTACTATTCAACTTAGGTTGATTTTCCATGAAATTTCCTGATAACAACGATTTTGCCAACCTCACGGGCATGAACAAGCCGACATTATAATCGTGTTGCTGACAATTGCCACGTTACTATTAATTTAACTGACCATTATTTAGTGATATTTAGGCATAGAACACATTGCCAGATGTTGGCACAACTGGTTTACAAGGTGTTGTAGCCCTTTTTCGTCTTCTTGGTCGAATTGGCTAATATTTGGGCTATCAATATCTAAAACCCCGATAATTTGCCCACTAACTACCAAAGGGAACACAATTTCAGCGTTACTTGCTGCATCACAGGCAATATGACCTGGGAAGGCATGAACATCTTCTATACGCTGAACTTGGTTATTACTAAAAGCTGTACCACAAACGCCTTTACCAAAAGGAATTCGAACACACGCAACTTTACCTTGGAAAGGACCCAGAACTAATTCTTGCCCATTACTGAGATAAAAACCAGCCCAGTTAACCCCTTCTAAATATTCATATAATAATGCACTGGTATTTGCTAAAGTTGCAATTAAATCATACTCACCTGCAAGTAATGCAGAGAGATTGTCCGAAAGTTCAAGATAATACTTCTTTTTATCCATAATTATTTCTTGTAATAATCAAGCAATTAATCGAATGTTTGTAAGCGTAGCCCTAAGGTTACCAATTTGTCACTTTGAGGTAAATTTTTTTACACTAGATTACATCTAGGTAACCACCTAAAATGAGTCAATATGAACTACATTAACCACACTGATTTGCTTTTTCAACGTTGTAATCATTGCAATCAGAAGCTACTAACCCCACGAGCCAACGTACGACAAGTCGTTGTTTGCCCTCGCTGTTTTAGTCAACTTAATGATGGACGTTCTTGGTCACTCAACCGTTTATCAATACTGGCTATCACATTACTGATGCTTGCTCCCATTGCTTTTTGGCAACCCCTTATTTCTATTCATTTATTAGGAAGCCAAATTAATGCAAATGTCATTGAAGGTATACGCTTAATTAATCAACAAGGGGATCCATTTACTGCCAGTATAGTGGCTTTTTGTGCTATTGCAGCCCCCTTATTATTACCAATTTTAATTTTATTGTTATCTATTGGTCAGCATATCAATTTGAATCTCCGGCCTATTCTTTTAGTGTTAAGCCACATCAAAGAATGGGTTATGTTAGATGTTTACCTAATAGCATTGGGTATTGCCGCCATTAAAATGCAAGATTACGCAAGTGTGTTCATTGGGCATGGCTTAGTGGCTTTTATTACTATGTCTATTCTCAGTTTATTAATTCTCATCCACATAAACCTAGATGAGTTATGGCAAAAATTTTATCCCATCAATAATAAAAAAGTACAAGATAACTCGCTAACTTGCACGGCTTGCCATTACACTGGGCCCGCAAATTGGAATGGGAAATGCAAACGATGTCATCGCCCTCTTCATTATCGGGAACCTTATAGCTTACAAAAAACTTGGGCCGCACTAATTGCTGCCATGGTGTTATTGTTTCCTGCTAATTTAATGCCAATCTCTATTTTTTATCTCAATGGACAGCGCTTAGAAGACACCATTTATTCTGGGGTTGTCTCTTTAATTGATTCAGGTAACTGGCCAATCGCAGTTATTGTATTCATCGCCAGTATACTGGTTCCATTTATTAAGATTATTATTATGATATTGCTACTGTTTTCTATCCATTTAAAAAGCAATACTGACCCTATTTTACGTATGAAATTACTTAGGTTTGTTTCGTGGATTGGTCGTTGGTCAATGCTAGATTTATTTGTCATCGCCTTGATGATGACACTCGTTAACCGTGATCAACTCATGTCTTTTACTATGGGGCCAGCCGCACTGTATTTTGGTTCAGCCGTTATTTTAACAATTTTGGCTGTTGAGTGGTTAGATAGCCGTTTAATTTGGGATTCTTATGGAAAATCAAAACCTGCAAAATGAACCCTCTGAAGAAATATCAGAAGCCATATTACGCAAACGCAGGCAAATTTCGCCTTTCTGGCTATTGCCTTTAGTCGCTATTTTCATCGCAGGCTGGCTTTTGTTTCAACATTGGGCTGAACGAGGAACGGATATCACTATTGAGTTTACATCCGCACCTGGAGTCGTCGCCAATAGAACGCCTATCCGGTATCAAGGGGTTGAAGTAGGTTTAGTACAATCCGTTGCTATCAGTAAAAATATGAAAACCATCATTGTCACTGCTAGTGTGAATAAAGATATGCGGCCAGCCTTAAATTCAGGGACTAAATTTTGGTTAGTGACCCCCAAAGCATCGTTAGCGGGTGTTTCTGGTCTTGATGCTTTAGTTGGTGGAAATTACATTGGTATGTTACCAAGCACAGGCACAGAACAGTTCTCTTTTGTTGCACAAGACACACCACCGCAGCTAGACATTGATAAAGGTGAATTACTTATTCACCTGACTGCTCCAGATTTAGGCTCACTGAATGAAAACTCGCCTATTTATTACCGGAAAGTCCCTGTTGGTTATATTTCAGACTACACCATTTTGCCTGATAACCAAGGGGTTTCCATTTCTGCCGTTGTCAAAAAACCTTATGTTCACTTGGTCCGTAAAGAGAGCCAGTTTTGGAATGTGTCAGGGCTACAAGGCAGCTTTGACCTTAAATCTGGCGCTAGCGTAAAAATGGAAAGCCTTTCTGCTGTTATAAATGGCGCCATTGCTTTTGATTCACCACAAGACAGCCCACAAGCAGAAGAAGGGCAAAAATTTGTCCTACAAGACAGTAAAAAAATAGCCCAAACCGCAGAACAAGATGGTAAAGACCCCCTGTTGCTAACACTTTGGGCACATGACACTTATGGCGTCGATAAAGGCCAACCTATTGTTTATAAGGGCATTCAAATTGGTGAGGTGTTACAGCGTCACTTAGCAACTGAGAAAGTAAATTTTAATATCCTGATATATGATGAGTTCCAACATCTTGTTCGAGAAGACAGCAAGTTTGTTGCTAATAGCCGAGTGGATATCCAATTAGGTCTTAATGGATTACAATTCCAAGGAGCTACTCCCCAAGAGTGGTTAGATGGTGGTATTCATCTGATAGCAGGACAAAGCCAAGAAAAACTCCCAGAAACTTTTCCTTTATATCGTAGTGATGATAATGCAAAAGCGGGTATTTTAGGGGCTTTACCACCCACAACTATCACTCTCAATACCACAACATTACCAGACATTCAGGCAGGCTCTGTTGTTCTTTATCGCCAATTTGCAGTCGGCAAAATAATTGCCATTAAACCGACCAAGGCTGGGTTTGCGATCAATGTAAATATCTCAAATGAATATCTTCACTTACTCACTGAAAACAGTGTATTTTGGGCTGAAGGTGGTGCAAAAGTTCAACTTAATGGTAATGGTTTAACCGTTCAAGCGGCACCGCTGAGCCGAGCCATTAGCGGTGCAATTAGCTTTGATAACCTGGATGGAGGTGTTGCCAATACCGCTCGCCAACACACACTTTATCCAAATGAAACCTCAGCTAAAGCGATAGGAAGCATCATTACATTAACAACATTTGATGCATCAAAACTCTCAGAAGGCATGCCTATCCGTTATTTGGGCATCAATATTGGCCAAATTGAATCATTAAAATTGTCATCTGATAAACGTGAAGTACAAGCAAAAGCCATTCTATACCCTGAATATGTCAGTGCTTTTACCCGGTTAGGAAGCCGTTTCGCAGTTGTAACACCTGAATTATCCCCTGCGGGTTTAAATAATTTAGATAGCATATTACAACCCTATATTAGTGCTGAGCCAGGACGTAATAATAAAAGCCGTTATCAATTTGAATTACAAGCTGCAAATATTACAGACTCGCGTTATCTAGACGGTTTAACTATTTACCTTGATGCGAGTGATGTCGGCTCCGTTCAAGTTGGCACGCCTATTTTATTCAGAGGCCTAGAAGTCGGTGTTGTTACAGGTCTATATTTGGGAGAGCTTTCCGATCGCGTATATGTTGCCACACGCATTGGCAAGGAATACCAATATCTCATTCGCAATAATACAGAATTTTGGCAATCTTCCGGTTTTAATTTCTCATTTGGTTTAACTGGTGGTGTCGCCAAGAGTGGGACTTTCAAACAATTTGTACGCGGTGGCATTTCCTTCGCAACCCCGCCGTCAGTGCCTTTAGCCCCAAAAGCCAAGCCTGAACAGCATTTCATCCTGAAGTTGGAACCCCCTAAAGATTACATGGACTGGGGAACTTCTATTCCTAAAAAATAACCACTATTAGGGTGCATATTAACCACATATAGCACCCTAACCCTTCATACGTCATAAAAATTATTTTGGAAATTAATTCCATTTATACTATGCTTAATTTCATTGGGCTGTTTATACATAGTTAAAATCAATGAATGAGGTGCAGTTATGTGTATTGTAAAATTGAAAATATCTTCCTATGAAATTAATGATGCAGTTATGGCTTCCCATAAAAGCGACACAGTGAGTATTCCATGTGATTCTGATACCGATTTTTGCATGCAGCTTGATGGCTGGGACGAGCATACAAGTATTCCTGCAACTTTAGATGAAAAACCAGTCCTGCTCTATCGTGATCGTTATGATAAAGAAAATCACCATTGGGTGATGAAACTTGCTTAAGAATTTTGTTAGTACACTTAGGCTATTGACTAAGCATATAAGTAGGTAGGAACTGAGAAGCTGATATGAAATGAGAGCTAACAAAATAATAGGCAAAAAAAGAGGCCTGGTAGATTCCGATTACCGGGCCTTGGGAAATGGCTCTGGCAGAGCCGTGCGCTAAAATTGCCATTGAGACGTAACAAAGTACACTCTAATACTAGCTTTCAATGCACGTTCTTACCATGTTTATTATCAATATTTTCACATATTATTAACACAATTTATTTCTTGATTTTATAATATTGAACTATTTGTTTAATAGGTTAAACCTATTCACCTAATCATTCAAACCTTTCAATCAATCAACTAATTGAATAACAATGATAATTTATTAATTCACCACTTCCTTTATGCTCTAATGGTTTTACTTTGTTATCAGCTTAGTTGCTAACACACAACTTTTCAGCGGCTTCTTTTATAGGTAATATTCTTTCCACAACTGTCTTGGTGCTATCGATAGGCTTAAGCAGCACATCAATAGGCTGTGCTTTAATTTCTTTTTTATTCATCAATTCAGTTGCAATATCATTTAATGGATATTGCATTAATGTCGCAGGGTTAATAACGACCAAAGCCCCATTATGACGGCACTCTAACATGACCTCCTCACGAGTAAATGGCCAATCATCTCCAAATTGTTTCTTACTCACGGATGTTAACGGTGCAGAAAAAGCGGTACTTACGGTACCAGCCAATAACAGTGTGCAAATAATGAGTTTAAATTTCATGGTAGTGCCTTATCAAACATTGAAGATATCTTTGCGTTATTATCAATTAAATATAAAAGTTTAGCTAGATTGGCTGGTAGCTTGCAAAAATCGCCACCGAAAGGATAGCCATAGTCCCTAACAGTAACTCAACCCAACTGTTAATAATTAGGGTGTTGACCCGCCCTTTTTGTTTAATAATAGGTACGATGTAATAGCGATTGATAATAGCCAATAGAAGCATTCCCCCCACTAAAATGATCTTAAACCAAAGTAGTGATTGGTATTCTGACCCTGAATAGTTTAATGGCCAGCCAGGTAAGAGCGTTATTGCACTAATGACTCCAGTAATAATAACCAGTGCAACAGCGATGTGACCATAACGCGAAAAACGCATCATGGTATTCACAATGTGTTTATCCATCCCTTCGACCATTTCTTTTTTATTGCGTAAAAATTGAATGCAAATTAAAAATGGCCACAAACCGCCAAACCAATAGGCTGAACTAATAAGATGAATGAATTGATTGATGCGGTGGAGGGTTCCGAGTAAGCCATCATGCATAGCCGCGTGCCCAATAAAAGCATGCAAACCAAGTAGGATCACTGAAAAAACCAATATGAGTTTCAATCGCAATTGGATTGGTTTTACAAATAAAACCAATAACAATAATACAGATGACAAAAGTTCCCAACGCCATACTTGACCGAATGACGTCCCTAAAACCCCTTGCCATATATCCAAATCGATACTATCTTGCCAACCATCTCCCATCAGGCCTGCTTGTGCAAGCATCCAACCAAAAGTTGTTAACACGGTAACGATGGCACAGAAGAAAATACCTTTATTCAAATAGCGGCTGAGCAAATAATTAAATGGCTCACGACTAAGTACCACTGCAAATATTGACATTCCACACATCAATATTGCAGCGATAAAATGAATAAAGCGAATAAGGGTATAAAAAGCTTCTAGTGACATATTATTTCACTGTAAAGCTATACGTTCCTTTTGTTTTGTGTCCATCGACAGAAACGACGCTCCAATTAACGTCATATTTCCCAGCAGCGAGCTTGTCTTCCACAGGGACAATCACTTTTGTATCGTTACTTGGGTCTAACGTTGCTTTACCGGTTTTCACTATTTTATTTTCAGGACCGATAATACTGACCTTAGTGAAATTAACTTCAATGCCTTCAGAAAAGCTTAATGAGATAGACTCAGGGGCTTGTTCTACTGCCGTACCTTCAGCAGGAAGTTGGTCTTTTAAGTGCGCATGTGCAAATGCCTGTTGGAACGACATACCTAAAAAAAGAACTGCGACTGCGCTAAGTTTGCGCCATGAAGATTTAATAGGGTTAATTGGCATAGTAACCTCTTAATTTGCAGGTGAATTTAGAATAATTACCAATCATTATACGGAAAACAAACCATTTTACCGCTTAAAAATGGGTTTTATCGGCCTATCCTGTGAGTTTTCACACAAAATGAAAAGAAAAAGACTTATGAACATTGAATTGCAGGATTCATGCCCATAAGCCTAGAGAGGTCTTTATGTTTTACATGGAGATAAAACGATATTTCTATCTACTCACTGGCGTGTAGATTAAACATGTGTTGCCGCTGACATGTTTTTCAAATCTTTATCTAACAAGAATAGTGCCTTACCAGACTCACCCACCATATCCAGTTTATCCAGTACTGATTTAAATAATTTCTCTTCTTCGTGTTGCTCTGCAACATACCATTGTAAGAAATTAAATGTAGAATAATCTTGTGTTGTCATTGCTAAATGAGCCAATTTATTAATTTCACGAGTAATTAATTGCTCATGTTCATAAGTTTGATGAAATACATCGCTAATTGATTTGAAATCAACTGGTGGCGCTGCAATTTGCCCTAACAGGGGTAATGCCCCAGTGTCACTAAGGTAATCAAATAAACGCTGCATATGTTCCATTTCTTCTTGTGAGTGTGCTTTTAAGAACGCTGCAGCACCTTCATAGCCTTTGTCACTACACCAAGCGCTCATTTGCAAATAAAGATTTGCAGAATAAAATTCAAGGTTTAATTGTTCGTTTAATTTTTTGACCATATCTGTAGTTAACATATTTATGCCTTATCGATTAATTATTCATGAGTATATTATGCACAGTATTAAAACAATTAAAACCCTAAAACAATCTTAAAACAAAAAAATCCAATTTACTGATAATTAATAACTTTTGTTAAAAACAATAATAATCAATCTCATTATCTTTCCCTGCTTTTTCCCTTAATTACTAATATATAAATAGAGAAATTTAACTATTGTTTTTCATTATTCCAATTAAGGTATTGAGATTTTTTCTCATTATCCAGTTACAATAATGGCGTATGAATTTAACAGTAGAGATCAAATATGAGCCATAATCTTGCTTTATTGCCTAAAGATGAAATGGATAAGGTCAATGTCGACCTTTTAGCTTCCGGTGTTGCATTTAAAGAACGCTATAACATTGCCATCATTGCTGAAGCTGTTGAGCGAGAACAACCCGAGCACTTAAGGGAGTATTTCAGGGAGCGATTAGTCTACTACCGACAACTGTCGCAAAACTTTGCACGTATGCCTTATGAACCACGAAATCGCTAGTCTCACGAAGACACAAAAGAAATGATACAAAAAAGGGATAACCTTAATGGTTACCCCTTGATTCTCAAGATTAAAAAATTTATTTCGCCGTATTATATGTCACTGTATTATTTTGGCAGTCTACCGCGACTGAATAATGTAAGTCAGATTTTGCACCACGAACAACTAACGGTACCCTGTAGCCTGTTTCGGTTTTAGTGACTTCACTATCATTGACCCATGCAACCGCTTTCTTGCCTAAAGCCGCTTTTTCATCTGTCCAGCGAGGTAAACGATTATGCATAAAATCGCTTTTCACTTGTGCTGCAATTTGTGGCTCAGTTAACGTACCACAACTGACGAAAGGCGCTGCTTTACCTTCTTCATTATTTGCGCTTAACGCAAAAGAGCTAAAAACCAGCGCACAAGTACCTAAAACTACAGCAATTTTTTGATTCGCTTCCATACCATCCTCCGATACCTATTACTAGGTAAAGATTTTTGATTAGTTTAGCGGCATATTTCAGCCTATCAGATACCAGTTATCTTCTGGTTATTATCTAGTCTTCATTGATAAATAGAATGACTTAACTAATATTAATCTATCAGGTTTATGCATGGATGTTAATAGTATGTTTACAGATTATTAATTTTCATCATCAAAACGAACATGGATTTGCTCTTTACCTTGGTGCTTTTCCCTAATTTCTTGAGCAACTAATGCAATTGCCTCACCACTACTCATACCTTCCGCCATCAATTGATGAATTTTTTCAACTGCTTCTTGCTGTTCTTGGTGATTAAGTGCTGGCATACCAGAAAACATGGTTTAAACCTCATGAATAAAAGACTAAAATCAATAGTTAACATTTTAACATCTCTTCGATTATTAAGATAAGAATATATGTTAATCTGTATTGATTCACTTGCGGAAATTTAGACTCATCATTATGGTTATCAAAAAAAATGGTTATCAAAAAAATCCAATTACCTTATAGCCCAAACACAGCCATTGATTATTTTACCCCACTGGCACACCAGCCATGGGCGATGTTACTGCATTCAGGTAATGCAAAACACTCAAATAATCGCTTTGATATTATCGTTGCTGACCCTATTGCCACACTGACGACTTATCAGCTTGAAACAACTATCTCAGAGCAAAATCAGGCCCCTATCGTTTCTGAATCAGATCCTTTTGAACTTCTTCAAGGGTTGCTTGATAAATACCAACCGAAATACCAGGAAGAGACCGAATGTCCCTTCAACGGCGGTGCCCTCGGCCTTTGGAGTTATGATTTAGGCCGGCGCATTGAAAAATTACCTGAAATTTCAACCACAGAACTACAATTTCCAGACATGGCGGTTGGCATCTACTTGTGGGCGCTTATCGTTGATCACCATAATAAAACAACTACATTAATTAGTTATGATGATGTTGATGCTCGGTTAGCTTGGCTACATAGTCAAAAAAAGGGCCGTAAAAACAAATTCCAATTAACCTCGGCATGGCAATCTAATATGTCTGAAGAGACATATCATCATAATATTGCGCGCATCCATGAATATTTACGTAATGGTGATTGTTATCAAATTAATTTAGCACAAAGATTTAAAGCTAAGTATAAAGGAGATGAATGGAATGCGTTTTTAGCGCTACTTGAGCGCAATGGAGCTCCCTTCTCTTCATTTATACGTCTCCCCGAAAATGCGGTTATCAGTATTTCACCGGAACGTTTTATCTTTCTGCAAGATGGGGATATTCAAACCCGCCCAATAAAAGGAACGCTTCCGCGCCTAGATAATGAACAAGATGATCTTGCACAAGCTGAAAAACTGGCTAATTCAGTCAAAGACCGCGCAGAAAACTTGATGATTGTTGACTTGCTACGCAATGATATTGGTCGTGTTGCCAAACCGGGCACGGTCAGTGTTCCTGAATTATTTGCTGTTGAAGCTTTCCCGGCAGTACATCATCTGGTTAGTACCGTCACGGCAAAGTTAGATAGCCAATACCGTGCAACTGATTTATTACGAGCGTGTTTTCCTGGGGGTTCAATAACCGGCGCACCAAAAGTGCGTGCAATGGAGATAATTGAAGAATTAGAGCCCCATCGCCGACATGGCTATTGTGGAGCAATCGGCTATATTAGTTTCAATGGTAATATGGACAGCAATATTACTATTCGTACTTTACTGACATATAAAAAGCAGGTTTATTGTTGGGCTGGCGGTGGTATCGTTGCAGATAGCCAAGCAGACAAAGAGTACCAAGAAACCTTTGATAAATTAAGCCTGATTTTACCTTTATTAGGAGCGCTCAATAACGATGACTGAACTGAATAACTTTATCAATCGTTTTCAGTTTACTTTGCCGGCTACCCGCCAGTCTGGACCTAAGGCGGGTAAATCGGCAGCCGTTCTTTTGCCCATTATCAATAAACCCAATCCGACATTACTTCTCACACAACGCTCTCCTTTTTTACGCTCCCATGCAGGCCAGGTCGCATTTCCAGGAGGGGCAAGTGACCCGGAGGATGGTACGCTTGTGAATACCGCACTGCGTGAAGCATATGAAGAAGTGGCCATCCCTCCTGAAAAAGTCACGGTACTGGGTCAGTTAAGCCCCTTGCAAAGTTATGGTGGCTATGAAGTTACGCCAATCGTCGGTTTGGTACCAAATAACATTCAATATCAAGCCAACCCTAGTGAAGTCGCTGCTATCTTTGAAGTTCCCTTATTTGATGCCCTTTCATTACAACGCCATAAATATGTCGATATTAACCGTTCAGGGCGGCATAACCGCATCTTTTTTTATTGGTATAAGGGGCATTTAGTTTGGGGGTTAACCGCTTCAATTATTCACCAACTTGCTTTGCAATTGGATTAACGTTTAACACAACTTTTCACCATACAATGTTACTATTGCAGTAAAATCTATTTAAGATGACAAAATATCACGTCATATATGACAAAATATACCTCTACCACCTGTCGCTTTTTTAGCCACATCACAGACATTTTGTGCTATTTACAATCAATTACCCTTCAGCAACTACCTTATTTCAAAAAATACTTTAAACTTACTGGTTAACACTACTAAATAACAGTAAAGTAGCGCCTTTTAAAATAATGCACTACATTTTCATCTTTTTTTTAAGGAGTCCTGCGTGATAAGCGTTTTCGACATGTTTAAAGTGGGCATAGGCCCTTCAAGCTCTCATACCGTTGGTCCAATGAAAGCTGGGAAAGAATTTGTCGATGATTTAGTAAGCAAAAATTTATTACCTAACGTCACTCGTATTTCTGTGGATGTTTATGGGTCATTATCGCTTACTGGAAAAGGGCACCATACTGATATCGCCATTATTATGGGGCTAGCAGGTAACTTACCTGCCACTGTCGACATTGAATCCATCCCAACTTTTATCAAAAATGTAGAAGAAACAGAAAAGTTATCATTAGCGAATGGTCTTCAGGTCGTTGACTTCCCTAATGAAGGTGGCATGAATTTTCGTCAAGACAATCTGCCATTGCATGAAAATGGCATGACAATTCATGCTTTTGCAGGTAATGAAGAAATTTACACCAAAACTTATTATTCCATTGGTGGTGGTTTCATTGTCGATGCAGAGCATTTTGGCGAATCTACTCTTGATAGCAAACCGGTCTCTTATCCGTTTAACTCTGCGGAAGAGCTACTACTAAATTGTAAAAAATCAGGACTTTCGATTTCTAGCTTAATGATGAAAAATGAGTTAGATCTTCATTCTAAAGAAGAGATCGAAGCCTATTTCGCTGATGTATGGCAGACAATGCAAGCCTGTATTGAGCGTGGTTTAAGCACCGAAGGTGTATTACCGGGCCCATTGCGTGTTCCTCGCCGTGCACCGGCACTAAATCGAATGGTCACTTCATCAAGTAAGCTATCTAATGACCCGATGAATGTGGTTGACCTGATCAATATGTATGCCTTAGCAGTGAATGAGGAAAATGCAGCAGGCGGCCGTGTTGTAACAGCACCGACTAACGGTGCGTGTGGTATCGTACCTGCCGTTTTAGCGTATTATAATCATTGCATAGAACCGGTAACGCCAGAGCTGTATATGCGTTATTTCTTAGCTTCAGGCGCCATTGGTATTTTATACAAAATGAATGCTTCCATTTCAGGAGCTGAAGTTGGCTGCCAAGGGGAGGTCGGTGTGGCATGCTCTATGGCTGCAGCTGGTCTGGCCGAATTATTTGGCGGTAGCCCTGAGCAAGTTTGTATCGCTGCTGAAATCGGCATGGAACACAATTTAGGTCTAACTTGTGACCCGGTTGCTGGTCAAGTGCAAGTTCCTTGTATTGAGCGTAATGCAATCGCATCTGTTAAAGCGGTGAATGCCACACGTATGGCCCTACGCAGAACAAGTGAGCCACGGGTTTCACTTGATAAAGTCATTGAAACTATGTACGAAACCGGGAAAGACATGAATGCGAAATATCGTGAGACATCCCGAGGCGGGCTAGCCATCAAAGTACAATGTGACTAATTTTATTCTCAATTAATTTAAGCCTTAAGCACCCTTTCCTATCCTGTTATGTCTTTGAACAGTATTTTGAGGGTGCTTTTTTAATCTGCATTAAAAAGTTTTCTTTATTTTTTAGTCACCTTTCTCTTCCTAAACGCTCCAATTCACCTAATCAATTACCCATAATTTTTTCATTGAATTAACTCAGTTTTCTTATACTCAACACATCACATCAAAACGAAATTCATACTATTTTGTGCTAAAGATTGTTTTGAGCTGAATAAGAGATAACTAATTTCCACTAAAAATTGATTACTTTTCATTCTAAAAATCAATATGGCACTATTTTATTTACTTTTTTTGTTACCGATAACACAAAAAGGAACCAGCAAAAACAAAATAATCAGATTATTAATTTTATTTAATTAAAATGAATAGCAGAAAAATGCAATTCGATATCAATTTTTAGGTGTATTCTTATTTTTCTGACGCGAAACAAGTTTTTAGGATAATGCAAGATGATATGCTAATAATGTAATTGATACTAACAGTGCCATAAATGAGTTTATGGCTATTATAAAACGTTTGTAATTATTCAGCTAAAATTATCATACAGGGGAAACTGATAAAAAGGAGTCTAACTTAAGTGTCCATTTTATCGACAGATAATGTTTTGTTTTATCTATCTATGAGGGAAAAATAGTGAGTATAGCTATTATGATTGGTACACACGGAGTCGCTGCAGAGCAGCTTCTTCGAACAACCGAAATGTTAATAGGCGAACAAGATAATGTGTCGTTTATTGATTTTATCCCTGGGGAAAACGCAGATACCCTATTTGATAAGTACACCCAAAAGCTAACTGATTTAGATACATCAAAGGGTGTCTTATTCCTTGTTGATACATGGGGAGGCAGTCCATTTAACGCAGCTAGTCGCATTGTTAATGAACATGATAATTATGACATTATCACGGGTGTAAATGTTCCAATGTTAGTTGAAACATTCATGTGCCGTGACGATAACCCATCAATGAATGAACTTATCACTGTCGCCCTAGAAACGGGTCGTGGTGGTGTTCGTTCATTTAAATTCAAAGAAGTTGAAGCTGAACCTGCTCCTGTAGTCTCGAGTACTCCTGCCCCTGCACCAGTGAAAGCCGGCCCCGGTGAACATATGGTAATCGCACTTGCTCGTATTGATGACAGATTAATTCACGGGCAAGTCGCAACACGCTGGACGAAAGAAACCCAAGTTAAGCGCATTATTGTGGTCAGTGATGACGTAGCAAAAGACCAAGTTCGCTCTACATTGTTAAAACAAGTCGCACCACCAGGTGTCACTGCACATGTTGTCGATGTTGCTAAATGTATTCGCGTTTACAATAACCCGAAATACGCTGGTGAGCGCGTTATGTTGCTTTTCACTAATCCAACTGATGTTAAACGTATCGTCGAAGAAGGTGTTGACGTCAAGTCCGTTAATATTGGTGGAATGGCATACCATGATGGCAAAACAATGGTCACAAATGCCGTTTCTATCAACCAAGAAGACATTGATGCATTTAATTATTTGAACGACAAAAAGATTGAACTTGAAGTTAGGAAAGTCTCATCAGATAGCAAAGTTTATATGATGGACTTGATTAATAAGCTCAAAAAATAATTTTTATAGCCATTTTTTATATTAATTTTAATCCATTACTCAAAACAGATTTTAAAACTTTTGGTTACAGGAGATTAAACAATGGAACTTACCGTTGTTCAAATAGTAATGGTCTTCATCGTCGCGTGTATCGCGGGGATGGGATCAATCCTTGATGAATTCCAATTTCACCGTCCTCTCATTGCCTGTACGCTTATAGGTATTGTTTTGGGAGATATGAAAACGGGTATCATCATCGGCGGTACATTAGAAATGATCGCACTTGGGTGGATGAATATCGGTGCTGCCGTTGCACCTGATGCCGCTTTAGCTTCTATCATTTCAACGATTCTCGTTATTGCTGGTGGTCAAAGCATTGGTGCAGGTATTGCCATCGCCATCCCACTCGCAGCAGCGGGACAAGTATTAACCATTATTGTTCGTACTGTAACGGTTGCATTCCAACATGCTGCTGATAAAGCCGCCCTCAATGGTAATCTAACTGCAATTGGCTTTATCCATATCTCAGCTTTATTACTGCAAGCCATGCGTATCGCAATACCTGCGTTAATTGTCGCCATTTCTGTTGGTACATCAGAAGTACAACAAATGTTGGATTCTATCCCGCAAGTTGTTACTGACGGCCTGAATATTGCTGGTGGTATGATTGTTGTTGTCGGTTATGCGATGGTTATCAATATGATGCGTGCAGGCTACTTAATGCCGTTCTTCTACTTAGGCTTTGTTACCGCGGCATTTACTGACTTCAACCTGGTTGCTCTTGGGGTTATCGGTACTGTTATGGCTATTTTATATATCCAACTCAGTCCAAAATACAATAAATCGCAAACTGTTGTTACCCAAGGAAATAGTAGCAATAACAACCTTGATAATGAGCTAGACTAGGAGGAACGTATAATGGTAGATATCACTAAGCCAACGGCTAAAAAGCTTACACAAAGCGATATTCGCGGCGTATTCTTACGGTCTAACCTATTGCAAGGTTCTTGGAACTTTGAACGTATGCAAGCCCTAGGCTTCTGCTATTCAATGGTTCCCGTTATTCGTCGTCTTTATCCTGAAAATAATGATGATAGAAAACAAGCCATTAAGCGCCATCTTGAATTCTTTAATACACACCCGTATGTTGCAGCGCCTGTTCTAGGTGTCACAATGGCAATGGAAGAGCAACGTGCCAATGGTGCAGACATTGATGACGGTGCAATAAATGGTATCAAAGTCGGTCTAATGGGGCCATTAGCCGGTGTTGGTGACCCAATTTTCTGGGGAACTGTTCGCCCAGTATTTGCGGCTCTCGGTGCAGGTATCGCAATGACGGGTAGCTTACTTGGCCCTCTTCTGTTTTTTGTTTTGTTTAATCTTGTCCGTTTGTTAACCCTTTATTATGGTGTTTCATATGGCTACAAAAAAGGGATTGATATTGTTCAAGACATTGGTGGCGGTTTCCTACAAAAACTAACTGAAGGAGCATCAATTCTCGGTTTATTTGTTATGGGGGCCTTGGTCAATAAATGGACACATGTCAATATTCCACTTGAAGTGTCGCGGATCAAAAACCCAACAACAGGTGCTGAAGATATTACCACCGTCCAAATGATCCTTGATCAACTCATGCCAGGTTTAGTACCACTATTGCTAACCTTCGCCTGTATGTGGCTGTTACGTCGTAAAGTTAACGCATTGTGGATTATTATCGGCTTCTTTGGTTTGGGTATCCTTGGTGCTTGGTTAAACTTCTTAGCACCATAATTTTCCACCATTATTTGAATTGGGAGGTTGCAGCCTCCCTTTTTTAATTTTAAGCTCTGCATTATGTTCACTTATCCAAGGGTTCACAAATGACCTTCAATGATGCCATTCTTGCTATAATCATTTTGATCATGCTTGTTTATGCGATTTATGATGAATTCATTCAGCATTTGCTAAAGGGTAAAACATTATTAAAAATTAATCTAAAACGAAAACATCGGGCCGATGCTATTATTTTTATTGTTCTAATTTGTATCGTTATTTATACAAATATTGTACGCCATGGTAATTTATTAACCACTTACTTATTATTGATTACTATTTTTATGTCAATCTATTTGGCGTTTATAAGAACACCTAAGCTATTCTTTAAACAGAATGGTTTTTATTTTGCCAATGCATTTATATTATATGACAGAATAAAAACAATGAACTTATCCGAAGACGGTGTATTAATAATAGGTTTAGAAAAAAAGAAAATTAACATACAAGTTTCACATCTTGATGATTTACAAAGAATTTATGAATTCCTTATTAATCATAAGTAAATAAGTTTTATATTATCACTAAAAACAAGGTTAATTATAAATTTAATTAACCTTGTTTTTGCCAATATCCTTATTGATAATAATTCTCAATAACATTTAATATCCACAATTAATTAAGTGTTGCCTTTAATATAAAATATGGTATCTTTCTTTCCACGTCATTGGGGAGTAGCCTGTTCTGGTTTCATATATAAGACCAGAAAGTCCGTATCAACATACTCGTTTGGTTTCAAACGTGGTGCGGACACCAAAATTCGGTTGGCAAGACCATAGACACATAAATAAGCCTTTTGGTTGGGGGTAATTTATGTGTATATGGAATCACCCAACCGAGGTTCTATTATGAGTTTCTATGCTACCCTTATCTTAGCCCTTGCCCTATCAATGGACGCCTTCGCTGTTGCTATTTGTAAAGGCGCCGTTCTTCATAAACCCCGCTTTAGAGAAATTCTCCGTACTGGTTTTATTTTTGGTTTTATTGAAGCCATTACACCGATTATTGGTTGGGGTATCGGGATCCTAGCTAGCCAATATGTTATCCGTTGGGATCATTGGATTGCATTTGGTTTATTGTTTGTTTTAGGTGCTAGAATGATCTGGCAGAGTATTAAAACAAAAGATGAAGAATGCTGTTCTAAACCTTCTAGTCATAGCTCAACAAGCCTTATCTTTTCTGCGATAGCCACCAGCCTTGATGCAATGGCTATCGGTCTAGGTTTAGCTTTCTTGCAAGTGGATATCGTTCATACTGCAATGACTATCGGCTTAATGACAATGATTATGGCAACTATTGGTATGATGATTGGCCGCTATGTTGGCCCATTACTCGGAAAAAAAGCAGAAATTATCGGTGGGTTGGTTCTAATAGGTATTGGTTTTAATATTTTATTTGAGCACCTCGAATTATTTATGTATGCCCATTAGTTTTTGTGCCCCCTTATATGGGGGCAATAACCTTACTCTGCATCAGATTGATAAACGCGAATTAAAAAATCAGCCGTATATTCTTTCACTTCAGCTTGTTGCAGATTCTCTTTGACCTGTTCTGATGCACGCCAAGCAAATGGGGTCATCATCAACAATTCATAAGCTTCTTGCCCTGTCAGTGCCATTTTATAATTTAATTGGCAACTATCTATTAGCGAAAAATTTGGTAAATCTTCATCTTTAGTTGGATGTAACTTAACCTCATCGTAAATTAACGCTTTTAATTCTTGCAGATGCTCTGCCGCAGGCGTAACAGTAATTAACATACCTTTAGAAACTAATACACGGCTTAATTCTTGTGCTTTGCAGGGTGCGTAAATTCGGACAACTCCACCTAAGCTGTTATTTGAGAATGGCAAGCGATGGCTTGTACCGACGCAAAAACGAACGGATTTATACCGTTTCGCCGCATAGCGAACCGCCACTTTCGAAACATCTAAGCCCAGAACCGTATATTTTTCAAAATGTTTTGCAAGTTCCCGAGAGAAATAGTCTGTGTAATACCCTTCCCCACAACCAATGTCTAACAAACTAGTATTAGATGATGGAATAAACTGAATAATTTTTTCTGCCACCTTTTCACGCATCGGGTGGTAATGTCCTGCATCAAGAAATTGTCTACGTGCTTGCATCATTTCAGCATTATCACCGGGGTCTTTAGACCGTTTATGTTGTACGGGCAACAAATTAACGTAACCCTCTTTCGCACAATCGAACTGGTGATTTTCTGCGCAGCGATAGCTGTTATGCATAAAGTTAAGTGGTGTAAAGCAGAGGGGGCATTGATAATTCATAAAAGTCACTGATTTAAAAATAAGGGTGAGTATACCATATTCAAATTAGTTTTCTTTCTGTTATATATATTGCTTTTTAACTGTACTTTTTGTTCTATGAAAGAAATAAAAAAACATTAGCAGGTGTATCATGATGAAAATTAGGTTAGCAACTCCCGATGAAGCTGAACATCTTTGGTTTATACGCAACCAAGCCATTCGCCATGGTTGTACAACGAGTTTTGACGCAAAAACGATCAGCGCCTGGACACCTGATGAAATGCCAGTAAGTTATATACGTATTGTGAAGAATAACCCATTCTTTGTCGCGGTAAATAAAAATGATGAACCCGTTGCAACTGGCTATCTTAATCTAGAGGCTAACAGTGTTGATGCCATATTTACTTTACCACAGTACACTGGCTGCGGAGCTGCGGGCTTAATATTAGATGCTATTAAAGCTGAAGCCAAAAAGCGAAATATTAAAAAATTGGTATTAGATTCATCACCGAATGCGGAACGCTTTTATCAGAAACATGGATTTACTTCGATTAAGCATGCTAGCTACTACTCTTCTCTTGCTCAAGTTGAGTTAAATTGTGTTCAAATGGAAATTGAATTATAACTTTCAATATAATTTGAATTAAAAGCCACTAACCTTTTGTGGCTTTATTATACCTAATATTGACTGTCTTTAAGAACGCAACGTTGAATATCTGAATAACTATTAAAAATCAGCAAATTCAGGGATAGGCTTACGCCCATGGGACTCTAAAAAATCCAATACACGGCGTGGAGTAACATTTAAAATTTGTGATTGCGGAAAATCAATTGATTCCAACATTTCAACTACGCGGTCAAAACGGCCGAGATACCCAGCAAAATGCGAGTCCGAACCTAATGCTACCCACCCGCCAGTTTCTTTAACGGCCTTTGCTATTTCTAAACAATTCTTTTGACTACCCGCTCTTGAATGCAAGAATGAGGAGTTATTCATTTCCAAAGCCACATTACAATCTTTCGCAGCTTGTGCTACCGCTTTAATATCAATGGGATATTTGGGATTTCCCGGATGGGTAATTATTTGCACTTTACCGCTACGGATCGTGGCAATCATAGCTTCTGTATTATCAGCTAAACTTTGGGGTTCAAGAACCGGTTCATGGAAACCAGCTAAAATAATATCCAAATGACGAGCAATCTTTTCATTGCAGTCTGTCTCACCCAACTTGTTTTTTATATTCGCTTCAATACCGTACAATAAACCAACGCCATCAACAATTCTCGGTAAGATAGGCATATTACCAAAGTGCCATTCATGCGGAGCATCTTGCATTTCAGGGCCGTGGTCGGTAATCGCAAAGAGTTTCACACCTCGACTTGCGGCTTCAGCAAAATATTCATTAACAGTGCTATATGCATGGGTGCTGGCAATGGTATGCGCATGTAAATCAACTTGATACATAAATGATATCCTTCTAATTCTTTTATTTTCCTTCTGAGTCAATCCGCTCAAAAAAGACTCTACCAACCTAACATATCAGCTTATAAGTTTCGATAGTCATTCCCCTAAACCGCATTTTATCGACATATTGGATAAAATCCGAAGAGACATTTTGGATAAAAAAACCCGCGATTATTGCGGGTTAAAATATACGGAATTAAAAATTAACCTAATCAACTAAGATACGTTTATTGGTTGCACCCCACAAAATTGACATTTCGGTAAATAATGCACCGCTGATGTCTTCAACCTCTTCGGCCGTAATTTCAGCATGACCTTGTTTGCCAAAAAATACAACTTCATCTCCCGGGCTAACGTATTTTAAATCAGTAACATCAACCATGACCGTATTCATTGATGTTTTTCCTAAAACAGGAACTGTCTGGCCATTAATTAATGCATGTCCCGCATTGCTAAATACACGGCGATAGCCATCTGCATAACCTACAGGGATATTGGCTAATACAGAATCACGCTTCAAGGTATAAGTTCTATCATAACCCACTGTATTACCTTTCGGATAATGATTGACAGAGGCGATGTTCGATTTCAGCGTCATCACGCGTTTATAGTCATTTGTCGCAACGGTATCACCGTAGAAAATACCACCTACACGTACCATATCCAACCATGATTCTGGTACGGTAATAGTTGCATAAGTATTCGCGACATGTAATGTAATGTCTTCACGTTTTAACCCTGTCACATTCAAGACTTGTTGAGACTCTTTCTTGAATTTCGCAAGGTCTTTACGGATCTGAGCTTCATCCTCTTCTGGATAATGAGACATAATGCCCACGATTTTTAATTGCGATAACTCCGCGATCTGTTTTGCTTCATCTAAGCCAGATGCACTACTGACGTCTAGCCCATTACGGGACATCCCTGCCGAGTTTAGCGCAAGATGGATAGGGATCACTTTATTTTGTTTTTTCGCAATCGCATTCAAGCGCTGCGCCATTGCTAAATTACCAATTAACTCTTCTGTCTCATATTGTGTGGCCTGAGCCATTTCTTGTTCTGTCGCACTTCTCACTCGCATTAAGCGGCCTTTAAAACCTAAGTCTCTCACGGTTTTAAGCTCTTGGTTATTTGTTACCCCAATACATTGCACATTATTTTCAATCATTATTGGCGTAACTAAAGAAAGGTCATGTCCATAGGCATCCCCTTTCAAAACAGCGCACAGAGAAGACTTATCCCCCAGCAAGTTTTGTACTTTTTTGATATTAAAATCTAATGCACCACGTGATATTTCAATCCATGCGTTATTAACCACCGCAGGTTGGTTTTGTGTCGCATAAGTTTCTACTGGTGTTTTGATATTATTTGGTTGCTGACAAGCTGTCGCAGCAACTAATAAAGGGAGTAATGCCAGATACTTCAAACGTAAAGCCACTTATTATTCCTTATATCTAGTGATTTCTACCAAGATATTATTTTTAGGGTTCTGGGTTGATATAGACAAAATTTGTATAGGTTTTAAATAATACCAACCTTAGCATTTCAAACAAGTAATAATTCACGATTTATGCATAAAAAATCACTTATACATAAACATAACTCTTTCATCACATTGATTTTGATTTTCTAAAAATAAAACATTTGGTTGAAATCACCATAAATTAAATTATTTTTATTATTTAATAAGTTAGCCGTATTGTTTCACTAATATTTAATTTTGTTACATTTTTTATTTGGCGAATTAAAATGCTTAAATGATAATAACTATCAATTAGGAACTATTGCTAAATATCACTCAATCCATAAGGCTATGTTATGAAGTACAAATTACTCGCACTCATTATTCCAACACTACTTACTGCTAATGTTGCTAACTCCGCTGAAATGTACAATAAAGATGGTAATAAGCTTGATGTGTATGGGCAAATCGATGTTCGCCATCATATTGCCAAAAGCCGTAGTGGCGAAGATGGTGATGACTCACGTGTCAGACTGGGGCTAAAAGGTGACACACAAATCACCGACCAACTCATTGGTTTTGGACGTTTTGAATGGGAAACTAAAACTAACCAATCAGAATCAACTGAAGAAAATAGTAATCGTTTAGCTTATGCAGGCTTAAAATTTGCAGATTACGGCTCCCTTGATTATGGCCGCAATTATGGTGTTATTTATGATACCAATGCTTGGACAGACGTATTACCTCTCTGGGGAGCGGATACGATGGATCAAGAAGATAACTACATGCTAAGCCGTAACCGTAATTTACTCACTTATCGCAATAATAATGCCTTTGGTTACATTGATGGTTTAAGCTTTGCATTACAGTATCAGGGGAAAAATGGCGAACAAAACCTGTCATCCGGTGATGAATTAACCGATAACGGCGATGGTTTTGGTTTATCTACAGCTTATGAATTAGGTTATGGTATTTCCCTCGGTGGTGGTTACTCCTCATCTTCCCGTACACCAAAGCAAAAAGATGCCACAACTAGCAGTGCGACTGGTAAACGCGCTGAAGCTTGGAACGTAGGGGGAAAATTTGAATACGAAGATCTCTATTTCGCAGTCATGTATGGCCAAACGCTTAATATGAGCCGTTTTGGTAATGATAATATGGAGTCAGTAGCAAATAAAACTCAGAACTTGGAAGTGGTTGCCCTATATTCTTTTGACTTCGGTTTAACCCCATCAATTGGCTATAACTATTCCAAAGGTAAAAACTTAGGCAGCTTTGGAGATAAAGAATTAGTAAATTATATCGCCATCGGCTCAGCTTATGACTTTAATAAAAACCTAAGTGCTGTCATCGACTATAAAATCAACTTGTTAAACGATAATGATTTTACTGACCACTACAAAGTGAATACCGATAACGTACTTGGTTTAGGGTTAGTGTATCAGTTCTAATTTTAGAATTGAGTGAAAAGCAAAAGCGTCTGTAAATTACAGGCGCTTTTTTACGGGTAAGCTTTGACAATAAAAATATCTCTCATCATCTTCATGACCTATTCCCTAGGAACGGGAAGCTCTGTTGCTTTACCCTCGATAAAGCAGTTGTAAGATACAAAAGTATCTAACCCCATACATAGAGGCCCCTTTTCCTAAATAAATTCCTATAATGGTATACCTATTTTTTCTAACGTCTTTGGTACTAATAAAAAAAGGCACCAGTAAAAAACTGATACCTCAATTATTGTTGCCAAATAACATTCACAGAATATGACAGCACAGGGCAACTCTATTACTCTACAAAATGATGCTTACCTTACACATTAACACCTTTCATTCCTTCAGCAGTATAACGGGAACCCACAGGTTGAAAGCTTTCTAGCGCTTGTGTTATTTGCAGTAAATCCTCCGATGTTAGGTCAATATCAGCGGCAGCAAAGTTATCTTCAAGGTGTTTAACTTTATTCGTTCCTGGTATTGGTACAATGTTATCTCCTTGAGCTAGCAACCAGGCCAGTGAGATTTGAGCAGGTGAACATGACTTGTTACTTGCCATCTGCACGATAAAGTCAGCTAATGTGCGATTAGCTCTAAGGTTCTCTGATGTGAAACGCGGTAGCGTATTACGTGCATCATCGCTCTCGAACCTACTTTCGGCATTAAAGCGCCCTGTTAAGAATCCACGTCCTAACGGGGAATAAGGTACAAAACCAATCCCTAATTCTTGGCAAGTTGGCAATATTTCCGTTTCAACATCACGCGTCCAAAGCGAATACTCAGTTTGGATTGCAGTAACAGGATAAACTGCGTGTGCCCTTCTAAGGGTTGCCGCACTCACCTCAGACAACCCAATGTGAGCAATTTTCCCTTCAGCAACTAACCCCGCCAGCGTGTGCATTGTCGTCTCTATTGATGCAGAGGGATCTAGACGATGGATATAATACAAATCAATACATTCAACACCTAATCGACGAAGAGAGCTTTCACAGGCGCTGCGTATATATTCTGGACTATTATCAATCCTTCTCTCATATTCACCTGGTCGGCGAACAATACCGCACTTTGTCGCGATTTTAACATCAGAACCGACTTGTTTAAGAAAATGCCCAATCAACTCTTCGTTATGAAAATTGCCATAAGTATCCGCAGTATCCAGCATCGTACAGCCTAGTTCGATAGCTTTTTGTAGCACAACCATGGCAGCCTGATCATCTTGCGGCCCATAGAACTCGCTCATCCCCATACAACCGAGTCCAATTGCCGAGACTTCAAGTCCATTACCCAAAATACGTTTTTTCATTATCGCTCTCCCTTGGTTTATTTTATGTTTTTCAGTATATTTTCCATAAATGGAGATTTATATGACTAATGAAAGCAATCCATTTTCCAATAATGGAAAACAAAACGATAGACAGCATTCAAATTGGGATGATGTCAGAGTATTTTTAGCGATTGCTCGAGAAGGCACGCTAAGTGCTGCATCTAAAGCATTGAAACTTGGAATTGCAACCACATCTCGGCGTTTAGAACGCCTAGAAGAGGCATTACATGTTCGGCTATTCACTCGAGACCAGCTTGGTTACAAGCTTACCGATGAAGGAAATGCATTAATTTCTCAGGCTGAAGCCTTAGAACAGGCGGGTTATGCATTTGGCAATGCCGCGCGGAGAAAAAGCGAAAGCGTGATGGGCCATGTTTGTTTAGCTACCGCTCAAGGCTTAGCCGATCATCTAATCATCCCTGCTCTGCCTTCACTAACCAACGTGAACCCTAATCTCACAATTGAAATTGTAACTGGGGTGTCGACAGTGAATTTACACAGGCGTGATGCGGATATTGCACTGCGTATGGTTAGGCCCGAACGCGGTAATGTGCGTATTCGTAAATTAGGCACATTGGGGTTTGGCCTTTACGCCTCAGAGAGTTATTTACAGCGTAGACCAAATCCAAACAGATTGAGCTCTCTAGAACAAGATGATTTTATCGGTTGGTCGGAAGCACAGCAGCACCTCCAATCAGCACAATGGTTAGAAAGAACGCTAAGAGGAAGAGCTTGCCGGCTCACTACCAGTACGATGTCAGCACAATTTAGCGCAGTCCAAGCGGGTATTGGCATGGCTGTTTTGCCGCATTTCATTGCCCAAAAGATGGGACTTATTTGCCTACAAGATAATATAGGCTGTGACCAACCTATTTGGCTAGTCATTCACTCTGATCTCGCTCACTCACGAAGGATCAGGGTTGTCGCTGATTTTTTGAATGAGTTAGTTGCAAAGGAACATGAGAGGTTGCTGATGCCATAAGCTCCCTCCACTTTGACACGGGCTGATACCATTATTTAGCCAGCGAATGTTTATAGCGGGATTAAAGCAAAGGGCTAATATCTAATATTTCAATCAATGGGAGAACAGCCAGTATGTTGTTTTTACCTTTAAAATTTGCCAAGATAGCCAGGTAAAAGACTTCAGACCTACCACACAATCAGCGGCTATATTGGCTTATGTCGATTAGCTCTATTCTAAGGATCCTACTATGGCCCCCTTTCATCAATTAGCAGCGACAAGTCTCGGCGGGCAACTTATCTCTATGAAAGACTACGCTGATAAGGTGGTTCTCGTTGTTAATACCGCCAGTCATTGTGGTTTTACACCACAATACAACGGCTTAGAATCACTCTACAAGAAATATGCTCCTCAGGGCTTTGTGGTGCTTGGTTTCCCCTGTAATCAGTTTGGCAAACAAGAACCCGGTAGCGCTGAGGAAATCGCGCAGACCTGCTTTATTAACTACGAAGTGAGCTTTCCAATATTCGAAAAAGTCGACGTTAATGGGAGCTCTGCTCACCCGATATTCCGTTACCTGAAAAACGAGCTACCAGGTCTAATGGGTGGGCGGATCAAGTGGAACTTTACTAAATTCTTGGTCGGGCGTGACGGTAAACCGCTCAAACGCTTCGCACCATTCACTACCCCTGAAAAAATGGAAGCAATAATCCTTTCTGCACTTCAAATTTAAGTGTTCACTAATTTGCTCAATTAAATCGAATGCTATTAAAGACTAAAAAACAAAAAAGCCCACTTTTACATGGGCTTAAGTTGTTATTTTGCCAGCCAGTGCCAGCTAATTCTTATTGGGGGATTATTCCCACTCAATAGTCGCAGGTGGTTTGCCACTGATATCATAAACGACGCGGGAAATACCATCGACTTCATTAATGATGCGGTTTGAAACGCGGCCTAAGAAGTCATAAGGTAAATGTGCCCAATGAGCGGTCATAAAGTCGATGGTTTCAACTGCACGCAGTGAAACAACCCAGTCATATTTACGGCCATCACCCATGACGCCAACAGAGCGGACAGGTAAGAATACGGTAAATGCTTGGCTAACTTTATGATATAAATCTGCTTTGTGCAGTTCTTCAATAAAGATAGCATCTGCACGACGTAATAAGTCACAGTACTCTTTCTTCACTTCACCTAACACGCGAACCCCTAAACCTGGGCCTGGGAATGGGTGGCGATACAGCATATCGTACGGGAGGCCTAATTCGAGACCAATTTTACGGACTTCATCTTTAAACAATTCTTTTAATGGCTCAACTAAACCAAGTTTCATGTCATCCGGCAGACCACCTACGTTATGGTGAGACTTGATAACGTGCGCTTTGCCAGTTGCTGATGCTGCTGATTCGATAACGTCTGGGTAAATCGTCCCTTGAGCCAACCATTTAATATTAGGCAGCTTAGATGACTCTTCATCAAATACTTCGATAAATACGTGGCCAATTTTCTTACGTTTAGCTTCTGGATCGCTGATCCCAGCTAAGGCATTTAAGAAGCGATCTTCAGCTTTTGCATGGATGATGTTCAGGTCAAATTTACCTGCGAACATTTCCATTACTTGGTCTGCTTCGTTTAAACGCAATAAACCGTTATCAACGAACACACAGGTTAAACGTTTACCAATTGCACGGTTTAATAGCAATGCCGTAACCGATGAATCAACACCACCCGATAATGCGAGCAGTACATGGTCATCACCAATTTGCTCTTTTAAACGCGCTACTGTGTCTTCGATAATTGCCGCTGGTGTCCACAGGGCTTCACATTGGCAAATATCTTTCACAAAACGCGTTAAAATATTTAGGCCTTGGTGAGTGTGAGTCACTTCTGGGTGGAATTGAACACCGTAGAATTTCTTCTCTTCATTTGCCATGATGGCATATGGGCAGCTTGGCGTGCTGGCGATAGTTTTAAAATCAGCAGGGATAGCTGTAACTTTATCACCATGGCTCATCCAGACATCAAGTACTGGTTTGCCAGCTTCGTTCAGAGAGTCATGAATATCACGGAATAATTCACATTGCTCAGTGATTTCGACATTGGCATAACCGAACTCACGTTCACCAGAGACTTCAACTGCACCACCCAACTGCATTGACATGGTTTGCATGCCATAACAAATACCTAATACAGGAACACCTGCATTAAATACGTAATCAGGAGCTCGTGGGCTATCTGACTCAGTCGTACTTTCTGGCCCGCCAGAAAGAATAATACCGTTTGGATTAAATCCTCGAATTTGTTCTTCTGTAACGTCCCACGCCCAGAGTTCACAGTAAACGCCAATTTCACGAATACGACGGGCGATCAGCTGTGTATATTGCGAGCCGAAATCAAGAATAAGAATGCGATGTTTATGGATATTTGTTGTCATTTGAGGAGAATTCCAAAAATTCAAGTCAAAAATAAGAATCGGTGACGCAATCAAATGAATGCGCCACCCTGAGAAACTTTATCGATTATTGCCCCAAACGGTAGTTTGGAGATTCTTTCGTGATAGTAACATCATGAACGTGGCTTTCTTGGATACCGGCTCCACTGATGCGAACAAATTCTGCTTTTGTTCTTAATGCATCAATAGTACCACAGCCCGTCAGGCCCATACAGGAGCGTAAGCCACCCATTTGTTGATGAATGATTTCTTTTAGGCGACCTTTGTATGCTACGCGGCCTTCAATACCTTCTGGCACTAATTTGTCTGCTGCATTATCAGATTGGAAATAACGATCTGACGAACCTTTAGACATCGCACCCAGTGAGCCCATGCCACGATATGCTTTGTAAGTACGGCCTTGGAATAAAATAGTTTCTCCCGGAGACTCTTCAGTTCCTGCGAACATTGAGCCAACCATCACACAGGCTGCGCCTGCCGCGATAGCTTTAGAGATATCACCTGAGAAGCGAATACCCCCATCCGCGATAACAGGAATACCCGTACCTTCCAGAGCTTCTGCCGCTTCTGCAATAGCCGTAATTTGTGGTACACCCACACCAGTTACGATACGAGTTGTACAAATTGAACCAGGGCCAATACCGACTTTAACGGCGCTAACACCTGCGTCAGCCAGCGCTTTCGCCCCTTCCGCGGTTGCTACGTTACCGCCAATGATTTGTAAGTCAGGGTATTTTTGGCGGGTTTCACGAATACGTTGTAATACGCCTTCTGAATGACCATGTGATGAATCAATTAATAAAACGTCAACGCCAGCAGCCACCAGTGCGTCAACACGCTCTTCATTTCCTGCACCAGCACCAACAGCAGCACCAACACGCAAACGGCCTTGCTCGTCTTTACACGCGTTTGGCTTACGTTCTGCTTTTTGGAAGTCTTTAACAGTGATCATCCCTAACAAATGAAAGTTATCATCAATCACTAAGGCTTTTTCTACACGTTTTTCATGCATTTTTTGTAAAACAATTTCACGTGCTTCGCCTTCTTTCACGGTGACTAAACGTTCTTTTGGCGTCATCACAGCAGTAACAGGCTGGTCTAAATCCGTCACGAAACGAACATCGCGGCCAGTAATAATACCAACTAATGAGTTGTCGTTTGCAACTACTGGATAACCTGCAAAACCATTGCGTTCAGCCATTTCTTGCACTTCACGAATGGTGGTATCAGGCGTTACTGTCACAGGGTCAGTGACGACACCACTTTCATGCTTTTTCACGCGGCGAACTTCTTCCGCTTGGCGCTCAATAGTCATGTTTTTATGGATGAAACCAATGCCACCTTCTTGTGCTAATGCAATAGCAAGATCAGATTCAGTGACAGTATCCATGGCTGCAGAAAGCATAGGAATGTTCAGGCGGATGTTTGCAGTCAGTTGAGTTGATAAATCTGCGGTATTCGGTAATACGGTTGAGTGTGCAGGAACGAGTAAAACGTCGTCGAAAGTAAGTGCTTCTTTTTTAATGCGTAACATAGGCAATATCCCACCAGGCAGCGTTATGGAAAGGTATAAAATATTGCCGCGGCATTATACACACCGAAAACGGTTGCTTCCAGCGTTTTTTTGAAAAAAAACTTGATAACTCCTATAGCTGCGTTAGTATCTATCGATTAAGTCATTGTTTTAAAATTTGATCTGGCTCACATGTCGACTTCACAAAATAACGCAATTTACTCTGTTAGCAAGCTTAACCAAACAGTTCGAGAACTACTCGATAGCCAAATGGGGCGTATTTGGTTAACCGCTGAAATTTCCAATTTTTCACAGCCAAGTTCAGGTCATTGGTACTTAACCTTAAAAGATGACCGAGCACAGGTACGTGCGGCAATGTTCCGTGGGCAGAATGCACGTGTCACTTTCCGCCCACAAAATGGCCAGCAAGTTTTGGTTAGAGCGACAGTGACTTTATATGAACCTCGAGGTGACTACCAATTAATCCTTGAAAGTATGCAGCCAGCCGGTGAGGGCTTACTGCAACAGCGTTTTGAACTATTAAAACAAACGCTAAGCGCACAAGGCTTATTTGATATTATTCATAAAAAACCGCTACCTAGCCCTGCTAAATCTGTCGGTATCATTACATCAGCAACCGGTGCAGCCCTACATGATATTTTAAATATTTTACGCCGCCGGGATCCTTCTCTGCCTATCATTATCTATCCAACGGCCGTTCAAGGCGAAATGGCACCAGCACAAATTGCTCGAATGATTGAGCTAGCAAATTTGCGTCAAGAATGTGATGTGTTAATTGTCGGTCGCGGTGGGGGCTCCCTTGAAGATTTGTGGGCATTTAATGAAGAAATCGTTGCTAGAGCTATTTTTGCTAGTCAACTGCCTATAATTAGTGCTGTTGGTCATGAAACTGATGTGACGAGTGCGGACTATGTAGCGGACATAAGAGCACCATCCCCATCTGCGGCAGCCGAGCTTGTTAGCCGTAACCAGCTAGAAATGCTGCGGCAGTTAAAATCTGCACAGCAACACCTTGAAATGGCAATGGATTATTACGTGGCAGGCCAACAACAAAGATTTGCTCGTTTGCATCACCGTTTACAACAACAGCACCCACAATTACGTTTGGCACGGCAATATAATCAACTTAATTTATTGCAACAAAAGCTAGCACAGTCGATGACTCGGCAACTACAAAATTCGACGGCTAAATTCGAAAGAGTTAATCGCCGTTTGCTACAAAATGATTTACGCCCTCAGCTGCAAAAACAACAACGTCAGTTGCAGCAAACACAGTATCATTTGCAAAATATGATCACGAGTTTGGTCAATAGCTATCGTCAACGTTTTGCTGTTGCTTGTTCGAAAATGGAAGCGGTCAGCCCATTGGCAACACTTGCTCGCGGCTTTAGTATTAGTGAGACGGCAGAAGGCACCGTGTTGAAAAAAACCAGCCAAGTAAAATTAGGGCAACCACTGAAAACACGCCTTAATGATGGTTGGGTTGAAAGCCAAATTACTCACATTGAGAAAGTTAAAACCAAAAGAGTATCGAAGTGATTATTTTAACCACTTATCTCGATTAAAATAACGGGATAAGTGGTTGTAAATTTATATACTGGTTAGAAACGTACCTGCCCACCAATCATATAAGTACGCCCTCTACCCGTTTCGTTATTTCGCCCTCGTTCTTCCATAATTGCCCCCGAATTTGCGCGATTTAATGCATCGGTATAGTTTTTATTCGTCACATTGTTAATAGTCATCATCAATTTAACGTTTTTATTAATTTCATAATCTGCATATACATCAACAATAGTTGGTTGTTTCTCATATTTCTCCGTCATAGCATCACCATTTTGGTCGCCATCGGGTACTGGGCTAATCCGTTTGGAGGGGCCAGTCCATGTAATCGTTGAACCGAGTGTCAGTTTTTCATCAAATAAGCGTACACCTGAGTCTAATGTTAGGTAATAGTCAGGTAATTGAGTGAAATCCCCTGCACTAAATACGGAGGTACTATTAATAGAAACCGGTTGTTTTCCTGACTCTTTGGTATATGAAACCATTGAATAAAATACACCTGCATCATAATTGGCTTGCAACTCATACCCTCGTAAATTCACATCTCTAGGATCATTAACATACATATCTGCACGCTGAAAAATATCTGGGTTTTCTTTATTCCAAACATCATCGTTAATCAAGCACCAATCAAACTCTTCTTGTGAGTTTGCTCGGCACAACATAAATGATTTGCTAGTAATGTAGTCTTTAATATGTGTATGGAACCACAGAGCTTTCATATTGAATTGATCGCCCTCTACAACTAAGTCAGGCTTGAAGCTATTAAACCCAACTTGCCATGTTTTCGACTTTTCCCCTTTTAGGAATGGGTTCATGCTCTGCCCACCATTTTGCGAGAAAAAAGCCTCTTGGGAATTAGGTGCACGCATCGAGTGAGCATAACTAACAAAAGGTTGAAACTCAGGAATAATTTGTGCTGATAATAAAACACCAGGGTTAATACCGCTATCCTTGATATTCAATGTACTGGCTTCTTGGGGGAAACATTTTTCGGTTTCATCACACGCAGGTTTATAACCTTTAACTTTATAATTAAGATAATTAAGATCAAATGTAGCGGTATAGATATCATATTTCCCTTCAAATTGGGTATATAAGCTCACGATATCTTGCGTGCCACTCGGTGAAAATGGGTTATATATTTGGGTGTTAGGGTCTTCAACAGGTTGAGATGTTTTTTGGTATTTGGTTTTCATTAATTTCGAACCAACTTGCCATTTATAATCCACATCTCCATAAGAAAAATGGCTAGTATTGGATAAATTTATACTATCAGATTTATTTCTAGATATGGCATTTTTAAAGGCTCCACCAATAGGATCACCTTGAAATTTTTGTTCATTATTGCCATGGCTTGCCAGTATTTCTACGTCAATTAATTCATTTAATGGAGTGTATTTATATTTTAGATAATAGTCCTCACTATTAATCTTTCTGCTGGTAAGTTTATTTTGCAAAAAACGCCCACTGAATTCCAATTCATGGCGATCATTAGGTTTATATTTCAACTTTGCCAATTGAGATTGTGGCTTTTGTTTGAATGAGGGATCTGTGGCAAATTCATCACTGTCAAAGCCGTCTCCATTCTTATAACTTCCGGGAATATTATGACCACTAATTGCAATTAAACCACCAAAGTAACCATCATCCTGTAATTGCGTTTTACCCGCAACGGCAACCATTCCGTTATAACCGAGACCATTATCCCCCCAGTTAGCTTTACTACGCAGTCCGTATAAATTGTCGTTAAAAATGACGTCATCAATTCCGATAGTGCGGAAATTCGCACTTCCGGCTAAAGCATTAATGCTATTACTGCCATTCAACTGCCCTTTCTCCACTTCCACTGAGACAATAAAGTTTGGATCAATTAATGAACCAAAATCATTACTCGGCTGCATACCGTGGGTATATTTGCTCGGTGAGATACCATAATAACTTTGTGTAATACCATCAACCATCATATTCACGCGACCAAAACCACTCAGCCCACGAATATTGACGTTAACCGTACCTTGGCTGGCATCCATTTGAGTATAGGTACCGGGCATGGTGCGAATAATTTTATCCATCGACTGCAATTTATTTTCTGTACCAACCGCACTATAAGCACCTGGTTTTTCTAATGCTTTGACTAGTGGGGTTTGTTTCTGCGCACCTGAAACTTTTAATTGGCTAAAATTAACCACACCTTCTTTCTGCTTATTTTGCTGCTGTGTATTTTCAGCCAAAGCGATCCCTTGGTAGCTAGTGGCAATAATGCCAGCTACCATAATTATTGTTTTATTATTCATTAAACCATTCCTGTAAACGTACTGAGTGTCATACGCTCACACCGCTAGCACAGGCCAAATAGTGCCTGTGAAAAGGCTCAGCAACAATGTGATTAATCTTGTTGCTGGCCTAAAAT
>OJKJ01000200.1_pt1 | contig 42724 bp, 37 predicted proteins | sample 1596491 | NCBI WGS metagenome assembly OJKJ01 (sample SAMEA4350160, study PRJEB24818) | metagenome | biome: human; feature: gut; material: faeces | place: Denmark | collected 2013-09
GCCTCATCCATACCGAGGTGGACACGCCTGCTGCGGAAAGCGGAGGACACACTGCTTATCATGGCATCGATCAGCCTGTAAACCTCATCGTCGCCGGCAAGGAGAATGTCCGGCGTATCGGTCAGCCCCTGCATGGTCTTCCATCGGAGCGCCGTATGCAGATGCGCCAGCGTCTGAATGCACGGTACAATCTCGATTCCAAACAGTTCCGCATAGTCATCACAGGACTTCAGTTCCTCTCTCGTGTAACGTCCGCGGAAAGCACCAAAATACGGATACTCTGGAACCTCATACGTCTCTTCCGTATACAGCATCATAAGATTCATGCCCAGGGAGGCCATGCGTCTGATGTACTCTTTTATTTTCCCGACCTTTAATACGCCGTTTCTGGAACAGTCAAGCATTGCCCCCGACGATTGGAAACAGGCACTTTCCCGCAGTTCTAATTCCTGCAGCTCTAATTCTGAATCTGCCCCATGCGTCCCCAGATATTCCAGCGCCTTCATAAACCCTCTGAAAAAATGGACCTTTTCCCTGCATCTGATTGTTAAGACGCCATGTTTCAAAGAGACTGAAATCTCATGTTCTCCTTCCTGTTCCCAGCAGATGACCGGCTGTTCCCTTACAGGGGTGCTCTCCCCTTCTGTCCCCAGCTCATGGCCCCGCTCCTCAAGCAGCAGCTCCAGCCCTTCCCTTACATTTGCCGCACTTTGATCCAATCGAAATTTCATTTTTAGTCCTTCCCTTTCTTTTTTTCTTCCTGATACACCGCCCGGTATTCCGACGGGTAGATTCCCGTATTTTTCTTAAATATTTTGGAAAAATACAGAGGGTCCTGATATCCTACCATCCCCGCAATATCCTTTGAAGTAATATTCGGATACGCAGTCAGCAGCTCCTTTGCATTGTTCAGACGAATATTCTGGATGTACTGCGACGGCGTCAGGCCCTTATACGCTTTAAAAAGTCTGCTGAGATACGGTGAAACCAGACCGAATCTGGAAGCCAGCATCTTCGTCGTAATCTGTGCATCCAAATGAGCCAGAATGTATTCGTCTACCTCCCGCATCAGATTCTTTCCTTCCTCCGCCGATTTTCCCATGCTCATGTCTTTCACATATAGAAGAAATTCATCAAACACCTGATCCATATCCGCAGCAGAGGAAAGAAGTTCCGCAATATCCGGAAATGTATTATTTTCCTCCGGCTCATTTCGCTCTGCAGAATGGACTGCCGCCATCAGAAACAGCTTCTGCAAAATCCGTTCCAGCTCTGTCTGCGTGACTCGAAACAGCTTCATCTGGTCTCTGACATTCATCAGAATCCCCTTCAGTTCGGCAAAATCGTCTTTCTTTACGGCAAAGGAGATGGCGGATTCCGTTGACGCAGCAAGTGTGAAGGGTCTTCGTTCCGGCAGGGCGTTTGTCACAGATGATACGCCAAACATACATTTTTCCTTTATCTCCGCCCGGAGTGCGCCAAGCCTCTCCTGCACCTGACTGATATCTGTAATGGCATTTCCATAGCAGATGGTTATCGAAATACGGGGAGGAAGCAGCGATAGAATTGATTCTGCGATTCCAGCCATATCAGGCTCGTTTAACCCCTCCAGAAGAAGAATCTGTTCATTCATCGCCTTTCCGAAAAAGCAGAATATCCCCTTCTCCTGTCTGGTCACAAGGGAAACGATCTGTTTTAAGTCATGATTCTTCCAATACACATTCCCCGGTGTCATCTCCTCCAGACTGTTGGAATTAAACGCGCCGGCCATCAGATAAACGGGATATACCGTCTCAAATAACGCGTTCCCCGCCTCACAGGGAGTCCCTTCATACAGTATCCCTGTCAGAATCCTGCTTTTTTCCGCCCCCGCCCTCTGCCTCAGTTCTTCCTTCATCTGAGCCAGCAGCGAAGCCAGTTCTTCTCTGTCCACGGGCTTCAGCAGATAATTTTTCGCATTGTATAGGAGGGCCTTCCGTGCATAGGAAAAATCGCGGTAACCGCTTATCACTACCGCCAGCGTGGAGGGGCACGTTTCATATATGTATTTTAGAATCTCTGTCCCATCCGCCATTGGCATATTAATATCGGTAAAAACCACCTCCACCTGCTGCTCTTCCAGATATTCCATGGCCTCTCTGCCGTTTTTTGCGCATTTCACTACCGAAAATTCAGGATCAAGTCCCTCGATCATCTTTTTTATGCCGCGAAGCAGAGGTAATTCATCTTCCGCAATCAGGACCCTAATCATTCCAATTCACCTCCAAGCAGCACAACTGCCCCCTCCTCATCGTTATATAACCGGCATTCGAAATTCCTGTCATAACATATCATCAGCCTCATATAGATATTCGGGATGCAAAGCCCGCCGATCGATATCTGTTCCAGGCTCTCCCTCACATTTTTAAAGGTTAAGTTCTCTTTCATTCTTCCAAATTCTTCTAAGTACTCTTCCGCAAATCCCGTTCCGTTGTCATGAACCTTTATAAACCATTTTCCATCCTCTGCATAAACCAGGAGCCTGATTTTCCATACCGGTTCCGTGTTTTTAAAGGAATGCTTAAAACAGTTTTCACAGACAGGCTGGATCATAAGCTTTGGTATCCGGACAGCGGACAGCGCCTGGTCCATATGAACCTCATATTCGAACAGGTCTTCGTACCGTTCCTTCATCAGCTCCATGTAATTGACCGCATTTTCAACTTCCCGTTCCATCGTACAGAATCCATCTTCCATCGATGAGGTAAAACGCAGCATTTTGCAGAGCCGCGAACAGATATTTTCCACCTTCTTATTGCCGTCTGCCTGTGATTCCATGGAGATAATCGCCAAAATATTATAGAGAAAATGGGGATTCATCTGAGACTGCAATGCAAATAAATGGGATTTCAGTTCATTCGTCTCCGCGGCGTACTGCTGTTCCACAGACTCCTTCATCCGGCTCAATACCGCGTTAAAAGCATTCTTGATCTGTACCAGTTCATCGCTGCTTTCATAACCTGCAATGTCCATCCGGAAATGTTCCAGTGAGATCGTTTTGATCGAACGGTTCAACTCCGTCAACGGCTTTGACAGCTTCCTCACGATCAGGATTTCCGTCACAATCGCAGTAATAAGAATCAGCAGCATTCCCAGAATCATCAGTCGGTTAAACTGGGCCAGCGGCTCCATCAGCACATTCTCCGGTTTTTCGAAGAGAATGGTAAACGGCGCGTTCCGCAGTTTTCTGCTGCACACATACCGGCCTGGTACACTTTTATCCCCGTCGGTCAGCCGTCCCTCTGACGCCATCTGGATCATTGCTTCCAGTCTGCTCTCGGTCCTGCCGCTTTCGGAGCCGAAGCTCCGGTAAACAGCCTCCCCCTCGTCCGTTAGGATTACGGAATTAATATCTTTCCCTATCCCATAAAACATTTCATCCAGCCGTTCTGCAAATTCCTGCACTTCCACATATCCACACTTTAAGCTGTTGGAAGAGTAATCCTTAATCTGTCTGACAACGGAGAAATACATTTTTTCAGATAAACCGGTATCGTTCAGCACATCGTTTTGCGGCGGAACGAAGCAAACGAAGCTGTCCTCCTGCCTGAAGAAATCGCGTATCTTTGCATACTCCTCTCCCGAAAAGTAAGCCTCTGTTCCGGTCGCTGTCGTAACGGTTGTCGCCGTACAGACAAAATCATGCTCATCATTATAGAGACAGATTCTGGCATACCCGTCCTTCTTAAAATTATAAGAATTCAGCAGCTTGATAACCTCCGAAGCAATGAGAGGCTCCCGGATAAAAAAATTGCTGTCCGGCTCCTGGTCCACCTTTTGGAAGACACTCACGATATTGGGATTTGCGGCTATCTGAAGCGCCGTTTTATCCATATTATAAAGATGGTTGTCCAGTCTGTCGGCAACGCTGGTGGCGATTACCTCAAAATCATCATTTGTCCGTTCCGTTATGGCATCCACCACATACCGGTAAAAGATTCCCATAAGGGCGGCTGATACAAAGAGAACTATTACTATGTGAAAAAAAATCATTTTCGATTGGAACTTTACTTTTTTCAGCATAAAAACCTTTCTTTTCGGTTCTTACTACCCCTTCACGGCTCCGGCTGTCATCCCCTCTATGATATATTTCTGCAGAGCCAGATAAAGGATGACGATGGGCAGCACGGTAATAACAAGCGCGGCAAAGACGTAATTCCAGTTTCTGGAATACAGGCCATAAAAATTGAAGATCATCATCGGAATCGTCGTTCGTTTCGAACTGCTCATCAGATACAGGGGTACCTGGAAATTGTTCCAGATTCCGATGGCTGCAATAATCAGGTTCGTGATCATGACCGGCTTCAGGATCGGCAGCAGCACCTTAAATATCAACTGAAATGTATTGCAGCCATCTATGATCGCCGCTTCGTCGATCTCCTTAGGCACACCAGTCACAAAGCTGGAAAAGGTCATGACCGCAAATGGCAGATTCACCGCAGCGAAGACGAGAATCACACCGATATAACTTCCATACAGATTCATTTTAATCATCATAAAATAGGTTGTCACCATCTGCATGGTGGCTGTCAGCCCAAATACAAAATAGTAATACAGGGCGCCGGCTTTTTTATCGTTCCTTCTGGAAATTATAATTCCCGTCATACAGCCAAGTATAATAACAATGGCGACCGAACACACCGTAACAATCAGGCTGTTTTTATAGCCCCTTAAAATCTCCCCCGTCTGAATCACATGCAGATAATTCTCAAACTGAAACTGTGACGGCAGGCTCAAATCCATATGCAGTGCCTCTCCCTGAGTCTTAAACGATCCCAGAATCATCATAATCAGAGGGATCAGAAACACCGGACATAGAACAAGACAGATCAGGAAAGGTATTATTTTTTTTCTATGGCGTATCCAGAATATCTTCATTATACATCAATCTCCCTTGATTTTAATAGTCTGTTTAATAAAAATGTGATTATCACAATTCCGACAGACAACAGCAATGCGCTGGCGCTGGATTTCCCGAGAAGCCCCATTCCGAACGCCCGGTACGTATAAGTGCTTAAAACCTGAGTGTCGAACCCTGGTCCTCCGCCGGTAAGGGAGTATACGAGATCAAATACCTTTAAACCACCGGTGATATTCAGCGTTGTTACAACGGTAAAGGATGGGGCCAGCAGGGGAAGCGTAATGTGACAAAACTGCTGCCACGGACTGGCTCCGTCCAACTGGGCGCTTTCATAATACTCACCGGAGATTGCATTTAAGCCTGAGATAAAAAGAAACATGCTGAATCCCGCCCACATCCAGACTTCAATAAAGATAATCCAGAACATCGCGGTTCCATAGCTGCCCAGCCAGTCTCTGGCCAACTGCCCCATCCCCGCGGCAGCCAACAGGTTATTGACCAGACCATCCTGCTTTAAAATCCCGGTAAATAAAAGGCCCACGATCATGCAGCTCAGCACACAAGGCAGATAGAACAGGGTCCGGAATATGCTGTTGCCGCGAAAACGCTTTACAACCACAAGCGCAATCAGCAGCCCCGTTACGGTTTTAAACAGTGTGGTCGTAAACGCAAACAGCAGTGTGTTAAATATGGAACGGGCAAATACTTCATCCTGGAACAGATTGATAAAGTTGCGAAGACCTATGAACTGCGGTGAATCCATACGGTCCAAATTCCAGTTCGTAAAGGAATAGAAGAATGCAATAATAATCGGCACTACAAAAAAAACGGTATATACAAGCGCCCCCGGAAGAGCGATCCACATCGGATATATTTTTGAACGCAGCTTTCTGTTCATACAGTAAAACCTCCTGTTAATCAAAGAAGGGGCGCTGCTCTGCCTTCACAGCCCGCAGCACCCGATCCTTAAACTACTTATTTAAAATCCTTCCGCTCCCTGATCCTTCATATACTGCTCATAATCCTTCTGGAATTTCTCCATAACGGCCTTTCCATCCATAGTTCCTTTGGCCGGAGCATCCACATAGTAAACGTATAAGCTGCTCTCAAACAACGGATTTAATGTCATTACGTAGTAATTGAATTCTGGGATCGCTTTTCCCTCTTTGATATAGTTTTCATTAATCTCAGCCAGGTAATCCGGAACCTTGCCGCCGTCAACACCCTGGAATGCCGGGAATGCCGGGCGGTCTGCAAAGTAGAGATTTGCATATTCCGGTGTGGACCACAGATCAAAGATCTTTTTCACGACATCGAGATTCTCGGAATTTTTATATGCTACGAATCCTGCGGAAGACATATTCTCGGTGATAACGTCCGTGCCCTCCTTCATAGAGACAGGGAACATACCGATTTTGGCCTCTGGATTTGCCTCCAGGACAGACGACGCAAAGAAGTCTCCGTTAAAGTGCATGGCTGCTGTTCCGTCCGCCACAGCCGCAATGGCATCATCGTAGGTTGCGGATGCAAAATTGCTGTTTACGTAGCCTTTCTGATATAATTCCAGATATTTGTCCAGTACCTCGGCGAATTCCGGAACATCGCTCCACTTTGTTTCGTTTTTCAGGATCTTGTCAGCAAAATCCTTACAGCCGTCCGCTCCCAGGATTTTTGCAAAATTGTCTGTCATGAGTATCTGCGGAACCCAGGTATCTTTCGGCATAAAGATCGGTGTTGTCCCGCTCTCCTTTATTTTCTCACAGGCAGCGAGAAGCTCATCCCAGGTTGCAGGTACCTCAACACCAGCTTTGTCAAACACATCTTTATTGTAGATAAATCCATGAAGTCCCGGTACGGAAAGGAACGGGAATCCATAAATCTTTCCATCCTTGGCCGTTACGTTCCCCGGTATAATCAGACGGTCTGTCCAGGCTTCCCCCGTCATGTCTGCAAAATTAGATGCCGGATCAATGATATCGTACACGGCCGGGACATTGTAATCAATGATATCCGGGCACTCTCCTGAATTGAGCTTCATCTTAATCATGTTCAGAGATTCATCATCCGGCACGATCTGTGCATCGATCTTAATATTCTCTTCCTCTTCCAGCTTCTGAATCATTTTCTGGAGGCCCTCGAAGTTTCGGGACTGCTGAATCAGGGCTGTCACGACCACCTTTTCTTTGCTGTCGGCTTCCTTTGCCGGTGTCTCCTGCTGTTCCTTCGAAGCCTCAGCCTTTACTGCTTCTGTCTGCGGAACCTCTGCTGCTGTGTCCTTCCCCTGGCCGCCGCATCCTGCTAAAGCTCCCACCGTCACCATACACGCTGCTGCAATTGCAAATACACTTTTTTTCATGTAACTTCCTCCTGTCTCTTTGATAGATTTATGATACCATTCCGAATCATCTGCCGTAAATGTACAAAAGTTAAATGCGGTATGGAAAAAAATTACATGTTTATCTTCTGACAAAAATGCGGCAGGGACTAAGAACAAGAAACAGCGGCCTTGAAATTAATTACTTTCAAGACCGCCGCCGATTCAACAGGACGACACGGAATTCCATCTACTCTATTTTGCCAGTAATCGTAATATCTCCGCTCTCAAAAAATCCGGTACAATTATAAGCCCATCTGCCGGCTGAAAGCGCGATCGTTTTTGTCACATCACTGTCAGTGATCGTAATACGATGTTCTTCATGATTGGGTGAAAAAAGAGTGATATCTGTAGAACCGCCCTTAATATCAGACTGAATGGAAAGAGTTAAAACCTGATCGTCTTTCGCATCAAAGCTGCCTGAGCGGGTAATACTGTTTTGCTTACCATTACTCAGATTTATGACAGTCCCTTTGCTGTTCTCCATTTCTGCTGCCGTTTTGCCGGGACTATCGCCATTATCATGACTGCGGGGAACTGTGCCGCGAATGGTGATACTGCCGCTCTGAAAGAATCCGGTACAATTATAAGCCCATCTGCCGGCAGAAAGCGTAATTGTTTTCGTCTCATCAGAATCGTTAATGGTAATGCGCTGTTCCTTGCTATCGGGTGAGAAGAGAAACAAATCTACGGAACCGCCTTTGATGTCAGATTGAATCGTTATGGTTAAAATCTGATCGTCTTCTGCCTCGAAGCTGTCCGATTTGGTAATGCCGTTATGTCCATTACTCGCCAGATGAAAGACGACCTCCTCTTCTGTCTCTGCGGTATCCTGTCCGGTGGCATTTCCCGGCAGCGGATTCGGGGCAGCGGCGTAAACGCCGGTAAATGCTCCGCCAAGGCAGATCGTAAGTGTCATGATAAAGGATAATACTTTAATCATCTTTGATTGTTTTTTATAATTCATAATAGCGTCCAGCCTTTCTTTCAGCAGCTCCCTGCTTTCATTCAATGTAACAGAGGCAAGCGAATTTTTGTAGTTTCCTTGGGGTCTGACCGCACCCAGCAAGGTATTCCCATAGTCCCGCATAGCGTTCTCATCCAAATGCCGGATAATAACTTCATCGCAGGATAATTCGCACAGACGGTTGACATCGCGCGCCATCAGGTACACGAAGGGGTTAAACCAATGCAGACATACCGCCGTCTGCATAAGCCATTTATAAAACATATCTTTTCGCTTAAAATGCGTCAGCTCGTGTCTTATGGTATATTGAAACTCTAAATCCGAACAATCCGTTCCCGGCAGCACGATACAGGGATGGAAAAAACCAAGCAGCAGGGGAGATGATATGAGGCTGTTTGTATACAGTTCCACCGGGACATTGATTTTTGCGTCTTCTGCCTCTTTTCCAAACTGCTCCAAAAGATTAATATCGTCTACCGGAGTACAACCGGCTTTTACGTATTTTATAAAGCTCTGATAGATTGTAATCTTCCGTATCAACAGGATCAGAGCGACCACCATCCAAACCAGGCCCAAATTACGTATCAGTATCAGAAGACCATATTTCATCACCTTCACCGGGGAATAGTCTTCATCCCCGGCTTTACTGTCACCGGGGAAAGTATTTGGAAAGAGATCCGTTCCCTGCAGCGACGCAACACCAGATTCAGGAAGCATTTTCCGTTCTAATTGTGAGGCTGTGTAATCATAGTTTCTAAAAAGGCTTCCCACAAGATTATGTTCCGGCGCAAAGGGGAGCAGCAGTCTGGCAATTACGGCGAGCCAAATATAATACTGCCAGGTCTTGCTCATTTTCGATCGAAATAAAGGTTTGCAAAGGAACAGAATGAAAAAAAGGATAGACCCGGAAAGAGATAGTGACAAAATTAGTTTTATCATTTCGTTTATTTGTGACTGCCTCCTTTTTCCCAATGGCGTTTTAAGTCCTCATAATCCTCGCAGGAAAGCAAGTCCTTTTGTAACAGCGTGGCTACAAGCCCCTTCGCATCACATTCATAGACTTTTTCGAGGAAATCCTGCGTCTGCACCTCCTGATACTCTGCCTCGGAAACAACAGCTGTGTATTCATTCCTGCGTCCTATCTTATTCGTCTTCAAAAAGCCTTTGCTGGCCAACCGAGAGCATAAAGTAATAATCGTATTTTTTGTCCAGGGGGTGCCTCTGTCCTCTAACGCCCTGACAATCTCCGCATACAACGCCGTTCCGCCGTTGTTCCAAATGATTTTCATAAGTATCAATTCATATTCTGATATTTGCTGCATCTTTTCTCATCTCCATCTTAGATTACATGCTGTACTCTAAATTTATGATAACATTTTGTACGCCATGTGTCAAGGAATTTAATGAAAAGACTGGGGAAACGGGAAGGTGCTGAGAAATCTCGGTGATATAGAGATTTTTCAGCACCTTTTGCGTTGTATTTTTATGATAGTTCCACTCTAAGTAAAACTTTCGATCAGCGCCTTCCTCATTGCTTCCGGATCGGGCTTCCTTCCCGTCCACAATTCAACCGCCAGGGCTCCCTGATAGATGAGCATGCTCTGGCCGTCGAGTATATGGGCTCTCCGTTCGTCGGCCTTCTGCAGAAATGGCGTATATGCCGGATTCGTAATGATGTCCTGTACTACCATGTTTTGATTAATGGTATCGTAATCGATATCCGGTAGTGATTTATCTGGGTACAGGCCGATATTTGTGGCATTTACCAGAATATCACACACCGGAATTCTGACTTTCTCCACCCACTTTATAAATTCTGCGGTGCAGCTGGTATTCTCTGTAATCAGGGCAGCCAGCTCTCTGCCTTTTTCCTCTGTCCGGTTGATGATTGTTAAATGAACGGCCCCTGCCAGCGCACATTCCACGCTGATCGCTCTTGCGGCGCCTCCCGCCCCCAGGATGACAAGTCGTTTGCCAGCCAAAGAAATGCCATTCTCACGAAGTCCGATAACGAAACCTTTTCCATCCGTATTTTCCCCGTACAGTTTTCCTTCTTTTACCAAAATCGTATTGATTGCCCCTATGAGAGCAGCGCTTTCCGAAAGCCCCTCCATATAAGAGACCGCAGTAATCTTATGAGGTATGGTCAGGTTCAGCCCGGAAAATCCCAAAGCCCTGATGCCGTCCAGCCCATCTTGCAGGTCACAGGCCGGCACGCGAAACAGCTGGTAGCGCCAGTTCAAGCCCGTACTTCGAAAGCCGGCTTCCATCATAGCCCCTGAAGGATTCTCATCAATCGGATCGCCAAACGCACCTGTAGTAGGTATTCTGAAACATTCTTTCATCTTATTTCCCCCTTATAACCCGATTTCATAAACATGGATCTCTGCATCTGCTATAAGCCCCTTCGTTTCAACAGACATCCGGCCTCCCTCCATCTGAGGATAGATTCTAAGCGTCATGGCAGAACTTCCATTGATAAAAATCTCTGCTACAGAATTGTCAATCAGGATATCTACATGAACACTTCCATCTTTTTTCCGTCTGAAACAGCCCAAAATCGGCCTTTTATCTACGGATTTAATCAGGCTGCTATCCTCCATCGGCGCATAATAAGTACCTTCCCGTGGGTTAATGATGACATCAGTATATTCCTGTCCATCGCTGTCCGCCAGAAAACGGAATGAAAACACATCGTCAGACTGAATGGTTCCTTCTATTTCCGCCGTACTGGATACTGTTTTACATTCATATCGACCGGTAAAATTCTGAAGTTGGACCTCTTCATCCGTGCGGCGCAGAGTCTCGAATTCCGGCAGACGCTCCTGAACCAGTTCATTTTCCTCATTAATGCATATCACTCTTGGAATTGCCTGGACACCGGACCATTCTCCATCGGTAAAAAGTCCTCTCCTGGGATCTTCCCGAAGCCATCCCCACATCAGAGTCCGCCCTTTCTCATCGAATGATATCTGGGATGCGAAGAAATCACCATAGTCTACACTTCCCTGATTGTAAACTTCCAGCTTCCCATCGTCCGTAATGGTACCCACAAACCAGTGCAGAACACGAATGTCCCATATCGAATGGATAAACAACACCTTATCTCCATAAACAATCAGGTTGGGGCACTCCATAACCTCCTTCGCACACGTATTGCGAAAAAACTCATTAACATAAGTCCATGACCGAAAATCATTCGTTGTGTACAGATGTACGGCACCATATTTTTCATCTACAATCCCCGCAACAAGGCAGTATATTTTTCCTTTCCACCGAAATACGAAAGGATCACGCCACTCTGTCAGCCGTTTTCCCGGAGCATCCGTGTTTCTCATAACCGGGTTTTCCGGTATCTGTTTCCAGGTTACGCCGTCCTCTGTCGTGGCCGCCCACTGCTGGGAACCACTGTTTTGACATCTTTCTCCCTGACCAACGCTGGTATAAAGCAGTTCTATCTGACCGTTATTGATATAGCTGCATCCGGAATAACAGTGTGTCTCCCCCCTGTCCAGAGCCGGATACAGAGCAATCGGTCTATGTTCCCAGTGAAGCAGATCCTTACTTACAGCATGTCCATAATGAAGATTCCCCCAGTGCCAGTCCGTGGGATTATATTGGTAAAACAGATGATGCTCCCCTTTAAAATAAATTGTTGCATTTGGATCATTCATCCAGTTCTTTTCAGGCAGAAAATGATAACTTGGTCTGTGTTTCATCGTAAACTCCTTTATTGTTATAAGATTTTTTATGCACTCAGCCCTTAACCGCTCCAGCAGTCAGACCTCCCACCACGTACTTTTGGAAAAATCCGTAGAATATCAGCTGAGGTACAAGGATAAGCAGAGCTCCTGCCACAAGTCCGCCATAATCAATGCTGTATTTTCCGCGGAACATGGAAACACCCATGGAAATTGTACGCATGGCTGGATTCTGGATCAGGGTAACTTCCAACGGGAATTCATTCCATACATAGAGCACATTGAATACGGTAACTGTAGCCAGGACTGGCTTGATTAAGGGAATGGTAATATACGTACAAAGCTTCATCAGGCTGCAGCCGTCAATAATAGCCGCCTCCTCTATATCCCTGGAAAATCCTTTTAAGAAACCGACAAACAACAACGTATTAAAAGAAACGGATGAGGCCGCCAGAGGCAGTATGACAGACAGATACTTATTAACAATTTTCAGGGCAATATTTATTCTGTAAATCGGGAACAGCAGAATATAGGTGGGAATCATAAGACCCGACAACAAGAATAAATAAATTCCGTTTTGAAGCTTCCTGCTGCGAAATTTCAGTCTGGTCAATGCGAAAGAACACATAAAAGTCACCACCAGACAGAGTATCTGGGTAAAGACCACGATAATAATCGTATTCTTATACATACTTCCAAGAGGCAGAATAGCAAGTGCGTTCTTAAAATTGTCCCAGTTCAGCGACTCAGGCAGCGCAAACGGCTCATTCATAATCTGAGTATTCGTCTTAAAGGCCAGCACCACCAGCCAGAGGAATGGAATCATGAGCACCGCTGTAATTAATACAGTAACCGCAGACAATGCTGCCGCTCCAATCCTTTTTTTCTTTTTTTCGTCCAACATGGCAGTTTACTCCTCCTCTCCTACCTGTTCTCTCGTGACATAGAGATAGATAACCGCAAACAGAGCAGAAATCAGAAATGTCACCGATGCAATGCTCATGCCATATCCATACCGGGAGGATGTGAATGTGGAATAATACATATAGGTCACCAGCAGATCCGACATGTGGTTCGGACCACCGCCAGTCAACTGATAGACGATCTCGAATATTTTGAAACAGCCTGTAATCACCAGAAGCATAACTATAATAATGGTCTGCCTGATCATAGGAAATGTGATATAGATCAGCTGCTGCATCTTCCCTGCACCGTCAATTTCCGACGCCTCATAAAGTTCCTGTGGCACCATTTTAATACCTGCCAGAAATATGGTGGCGTTATAGCCCAGAGTCTGCCAGAGGAAAATAGCGCCTACACAGTATGGTGTCAGAGTTTTCCCTCCAATCCATTCCGGCTGGGCAGACACGCCAATATACCGTAGAAATGCGTTGATAAGTCCAATCTTGGGATCCAGAATAAACACCCAGATCAGGCCAATTAATATAGGACTGATAATATTCGGGGAAAAGCAAAAGGCTTTTACCAGCTTTCCGCCCCGCATCTTCCTGGCAAACAGCAATGATAATCCAAAGGAGCAGGGAACTATGAGAAGCAGAGACATCGTCAGGACAAGTCCCGTGTTTTTCAATGCAATATAAAATATCTTATCTGAAAACAGCGTTATGTAGTTCCGTAAACCCAAAAATTCAGGTTTTCCAATTCCCGTAAAATTAGTAAATCCATAATAAAACGCCATGAAGACCGGAATAATGATATACAGCAGAAATAGAATTACTGCCGGTGCAATCATCAGTATTTTTGTCTTTTTGGTACTGAACCAATGCATACCGTCTCTCCTTTTGAGTCAGAAATGGCGCTGCCATGACTGGCAGCGCCAGAAATTGTTACTGGATTGTGCTCTGCTGTTCGTCCATATAGCTGAGGGCCTCTTCCGGTGTATAAATTCCGTTAATTACACCGATCATGCTCTCTCTGTATTGATTGATAAGCTGACCAGGAATATACATATCAGGGCATGCCGCCGGGCTTTCCCAGTCATCATTCATCTTTTCCATAACCCTTGCAAATACCGGGTATTTCTCCTTGTCGATCTCACCGTCATACTTTGTGACTGGAATACTCTGATTATCTCTTGCAATTATTCCGGTTCCCTGCTCCCCATAATAAAACTTCAGGAAATCTACAATGACCGCATACAATTCCGGATCTTCTTTCTGTACTTTAGCAGAAACGCAGTAAGGATGAGCAGGTGCCTTCATGGATACATTCTGATTGCCAATTCCGTCACTGAACGTTGGTCCCCACCAGTAGTAGATGGATCCGGCCAGATCACTCTGATCGAATTTCTTGGTATCCCATACACCGGAGTTGAGCATAGCCGCCTTTCCCCCCATAAAGGCCTCCACGGACTGATCATAACTCATAGTAGTCACATTATCAGGAAATACACCCTTATCACGCATATCAGCAAGCTTGTTGTAAAACTTTAAGTAATCATCATTCTGCCATTTATCCGTTCCTGCGATAATGTCGTCTATATGGTCGAAAAAGCCGTATCTGCAATGCATATTTTCAAACGCCCATGCAGTGAAGGTATCTTTGGCTCCCTGTGCCATTGGGATAATATCGTTTGAGCGGAACACTTCAGCGCAGTGGATAAACTCCTCATAAGTCACAGGCAGTTCCAGGCCATACTGGTCAAATAATGCTTTGTTCAGCCATATGCCATTGGACTGAAGCTCACATGGAATGCCGTAAATCTTGCCATCAATCTTCAGAGAATCCAGCATCCCCGGAAGAAAGCCATCCATAAACGCCCGATCGGAATTAATTTCTTTCGATAAATCGGCCAGATATCCCGCATTTGCCATCTCTACCGCTCCGCCCTGCTCCATCCAGAACAATTCAGGAAGTGAACCATTCTGTGCCGCCATCTTAATATTACGTATCTGATCGTCAGAGGCGGTCCCCTGCAGTTCGATCGTTACGTTCGGATGTTCCTTCATATATGCCTGTACCACGGCATATACCTGAGGCGCCTGCTCTTCTACATTCGCTACATGCTCAGCAAATACAAATTTATAAGCCTTGTCTGCTGCTCCATCGTTACCGGCAGTGCCTTCCTCTGTCTTGCTTTCAGGTACCGCCTTTGCAGTTGCCTGATTTGCTGCGGAAGGCTGCTCCGCTGTTGTACCCGCTGCCTCATTCCCCTTTCCGCAGCCTGCAAACAACAGTGCTGATGATACAGTCAACCCCAATACCAAAACTTTCTTCCAATACCTCTTCTTCATAAAATACCTCCAAATGATTTGGCAGGCATTATCACAGCAGTATTTTGACCGATTTTCTCGCTACCAGCCGCGGGTCCAGCACCAGCCTTGCAGGCTGTTCCCCTGATCCGTTTTCCCTTTTGCTAAACTGGCTGTCAATCATCTCTGCTATGAGCCTGCCAATGGACTCGTAAGAATGTGCCACTGTAGTGATGCCATAAACCGCTGTCCAGGGCAGATCATCATAAATGATGAAGCTGATATCGTCCGGTATGGACAAATTCATCTCGGAAAGCGCCTGGATGACGTTGATGCTGGTGGATTCTCCAACTGACAGAATTGCAGTGGGCTGCACCGCGTGAATTTTTTCCTTGATCATCTCTTTGGCGCAGTCCGCGTAGCTCATAAGGTACAGACATTCGTTATCCATTTCCAGCCTTTCCTCTGCAAATGCCCTTGCGTATCCAACCTCCCGCTTGACAAGAGCCGGATTAGTCTTACTGATCAGCATAATCTTCTTATGGCCACTTTGAAGAAGGTGCTTCACAGCCAGATACGTTCCCAGCTCATCATCAATCAGCAGTGTGTCCAGATCAGGGTATACTGTCCGGAACAGCTGAAGCATTGGAAACCTCTTTGCGTTCAGCTGTTTTACCAGCTCCCCGTCCCCCTCAGGAGACGGCACAAAAATAATGCCGTCATACTTATGGGCAATGGCTGCTTCAAAATTCTCCCGTTCCACAGATGCACTGTTGCTGTTATACATAACAGCAAGCTGGTATCCCTTGTGTTCCAGCTCCTTGGAGGTCTCCCTCACCATGGCACTGTAAAACGGGTTCACAATCTCATCTAAAAACAACGCCACTGTCCTTTTACTTTCCTTTCCCCCTGTTCTGTTTACCGTCTTCGGTACGTATCCCAGTTCTTTCGCAGCTGCATATACTTTTTCCCTGATCTCAGGGCTGGTAAAATACGTATTGCTGTAGGCTTTGTAAACAGTAGGAACAGATACTCCGGCTAATGCTGCCACATCTTTAATATTACTCATAAACGCATCCTTTCCAGCAGCAGAAGTTACCAAAGAAATAATTATTATATATTATTAAAATAATTATTTCTTTTATGTATATAATTATATTCTTATCTGCTGTATTTGTCAATATTTATATATTTTTAATTGCATTTTTTGTATATATTGTACATTTCAAACTACAATTTTTGTAAGTAGCGTACCATTGTTTAAAATAATTATTCGTAAAACATGCGTTAAAACCAATACTTGGGGTGTTTTATGGAAATTATTGGAATAATTATATCATATATAAGAGAATTATTCAGATGTTTTTCTTAGATAAGAAAATAGAAAAAGCTGCCCTTAATCGGACAGCTTTTTCTATTTTGATCCTGAACAGCTCTATTTTTTCTGAAAGCTTCCGATGTTAGAACCAGGAACTGGCAGATGGTGTATATAATAAGTTAACCACTCAACTGATATTCGCTAAAAACTGCCGCACCGCCTGCTCAACATTTTTACAAGGCCTTCCCTGTGTCTTTATGCCGTTTTCTCCGATACAAACCACATGAAACGAATAGTTATTAACCGGAACATAGTCCATTTCTATCATGATATTGGCATCCAGATCCTGCAGCAATACCATGGTTGTCTGTGTGCTGTTAATGCAGTTCTGTACTTCTGACAGGTATTCCAGACAGTCCGCTTCCTCATGGAAAGCATCTGTCAGCCTGTTCAACTTTTCGATTCTGTCTTTTGTCGTACATTTGGTATAATTCCACATAGCCCCTCCTTCTTGTATTCTTTACTCTGCCTCAGTGTGTCAACTGACCTTTCAGAAATTAGATATGCTGATTCCTGTATATTACTATTTTACACAATTATGGAGGTGTTTACAATAAGTTTTGCCATCAGAACCTCCACCCCTCCCCCCGCATACTGTATTATAAAACAACGTTGTCCCGAACTGCAAACAGCAGCCGGCAAAAGGATGGTATGATGAATACAGATCTATGCAGCAGAATTATTCTGCCGTACTGTCCGTCCTACGGATCGGCGAGGCAGATCTTTAACCGTTCCATACAAAAATGTCCCTCCTCCATCATCTATTGCAGGAATGATGATGATGCGGCACAGGCAGTTTGTTATGGCGCCAGCCAGAAGCAGGAAATCCGAGTGAGATCCGGCGGACATAATTATGAAGGATCCTGCATCGGTAATGGTAAGATGACGGTTGATACCAGTCCTTTAAAAGGGATTCAGCTTGACAACACCGGAACGCTCAAAATCGGCGGCGGTGTCTCCAACAGAGAACTTTACCATTTCTTGAAACAATACGGCTATCCATTTCCCAGCGGTACTTGCCCTACCGTAAATGCAGTCGGCCTGACTCAGGGAGGCGGCTGGGGACATTCCTCCAGAATGTATGGACTGGCCTGTGACAGCCTTGTGGAAGCAGAACTCATCGATGCCTCCGGCAGGCTGATTACTGCCAGTGAAGAGTCTCATCCCGACCTTTTCTGGGCTCTGCGGGGCGGGGGAGGTGGGAACTTCGGCGTCGTGACATCACTGAGTTACCGCCTTACACCTGTAGTCTCTCATGTCACCTATGTGGACATAGAATATTCCCGGATCGACGATTTAACCGCGCTCCGATTCTTTCAGACATGGCAGGCATGGACCACAGGCAACGAGATTCGTTTCGCTGTATTACTTTCTGGGAAGCCACCGAAATTGACGCTTCGATTTACCCGGCTTCTGAAACGTTTCGGTTTGCAGGACGATTCACGTATGCGGACTTTTCAGACAGCCAGATTATATCGCTCCTCAGCCTCATCAAGACCAGAGCGCGGGGGGCCTCCTATGCTTCCGTGGCACGCTACGCCATGGGCGGCAAAGTCAGAGCTGTAAATCCCTGTGAAACTGCATTCTATTACAGAAATACCGACTTTATCATCGGAATCGAAACGGTATGGGAAGACTGCCTCTTCGAACCGGAGAATCAGGCATGGATGGCAGCACGCTTTCCATATTTACGTTCCTTAACCACAGGTTCGTATATTAATTTCCCGTATCTATGTACAGATCACTACATGGACGCTTACTATGGAGAGAATAAAGAGCGGTTAATTGAAATCAAGAAACGGTATGATCCGTGCAATCTCTTCCGCTTCCCTCAAAGCATACGGGCTGACCAGCCGCCGGGGCAGCTGCCGGAATAACCAGCCACCAATGGAGTTTCAAAGCAATTGCGGCCGGTAATGTCACTTCAGCCAGCTCCTCAGGAATGGTCCTGCCAATGCAATGACAGGGAAGCCAACTCCGATAAACCGGAAGATCCATACGAAAAACCAGGTCCCTCTCTGTTCTTTTGGCACATAAATCTTATCCGGACGCCCGGGAATATAGTGAAGCTCTACCTCCTCTCCAACGGAGACGGAAAGAAAGCCGCTCCCAAAGCTGCTGTTGGTGCTGGATTCCGATGTAATTCTGTGCTTAGCCCCCTCTGCGTAAAACTCATATACGGGGGCGTACGTTCTGTCCTGGCTGCTGCCCCGCGGTTCTTCATCCACCACGACGGCAGTGGTCACGGCGGTGGCGAATCTGCGTCTCTTAACAGCCTTACGCCCCATGGCTGATCCGATCACCATAAATACAACAGGTACCAGGACAAAAAGGATATCTCCCAATTCCCGGTCTGCCATACCGCGCTCATACTGAACCATAATCACCACCCCGATGGCGCAGTAAAACAAACTCCACAGAAGAAAAACTCCCCATTTCTTCCCGGTACTTTTTTCTTCCTGCGGCATCCCTGTATGATCTTCCCGGCTCTTGACAAGTCCGTAGAAATGGATTACAACAAGTGCTGAGCCTATCAGTGAAATGGCTGATACTACGATAATAAAGACCCAAAGTGATTGATTCATAGCGGTATCCTCCTGTCGGCAGCGGTCTGTCAGCAAACATTTATGCCGCAATCGGGTGCATGCTGCTTCATGAATTAATTCCAGTATATGCCTGTCGGTATGTCAAACCATTCCTCCAGACGCCTATGGTAATGATTGAATCACTGCAACGCCTGCAAGCTGGTGTAGCTTCTTGAACTTCAGTTTCGTGCGCTCCCGGCCGATATCAGCCAGATATCCATACCGCACCCATACTTCCCGCGGCATCTCCCCTGATATCAGCCGGTGGGACGAACCGCACCATGCAGTTACAAATGGAATAGTCTGTTCTAAGCAGGCCCGAATGATATGCTCTGCTGCGTCACATGGTTCCTGAGCTATCAACCTGTCATATTTAGACAGACAACTGTGTTTCCATTTAAATCGCTTATTTACCATATAAATTTTCGTTTCCTGTTTTTTCTCATCGAAGTCCTCTGTACTGCTGTCAATCTGTAGTTCTGGATCCATACACGTCATGTGATGGCCTTTCTCTGCAAACAGCTCTTGACGCGACGGCAGCCCCCTGCACCACAAATGATAATCGAGCAGTTCATCCGATATCGTTCCATCTTTTGGCCGCAGAATCTCTCCTTCTAATTACAGGAATTCCTCCTCTGTAAGTTCATTTGGCTTCTGCGCTCTGTGTTCTTCCATCCTATTTACTTCTGCCATATTCTCTTACTCCTTTTGATACATTTGTTGTATAAAGATTTTTATTGATTCTATAAAAATTGTTTATGGATAGTTGGAGAGGAAGGATTAAAATCATATATCATTGGTGCCTGTCTACAATAACAAATTGATAAAATCCTGAAACGGAATATCAGCATTTGACAGAATTGTTTTGAGAACGTAGAATGAAATAAAATACAAAATAATTTAATAAAAAGGAAAAACACGATGCTATTGGCAAATATATACAAGGAGGTACCTATATGAACGATAAGATTAAAACTGCTTTGAGCTCGGAGAAATCAATGACCGTTATAAATCTGCTTTTTCTATTGTCACTGTTCATTCGTAACCGCGGAATCATTTTTATTGCATATATCGCGTGGATCGTTTTTCTGATCTGTTTTATTAAGAAAACCTCTTCCAAGGCCGTTAAGGCTGCCAACGGAATATTTCTTATCTTTGCGGTTGCGATGATTATGATAAATCTGTATTTCATGATTAGTTATAGATAGGAAACTGTAGCTTAGGATGTAGGTTTTTTAACGTCGTTTGGGAATGATAGGCTGATGGGGATATGGATAACACAATAGAATCAAGGTCCGCCTGGTGCTATCGCATTATCCATATATTTCTTATCCGATTATCCCGTCTTCCGCCTCCGTCTTCTTCACGAAATCCAAATTATAACGCACCGCGCCGTGGTCTCTCATGATTCTGGCACGAGTAATGCGGATTGCCAGAATAACACAGTTCTCGTCTTTTTCGTCGTTTGCCTGATCGTACCAGTCGGCAAATGCCCGGCGAAGTTTCACTCTCAGTTCCGCATTCTTCGGATCCAGCACCCATCCAAGATTTTCACCAATCCCATTTCCGTAAATCCCCTCGAAGCAAACAGCAAATGCGGTCTCTCTATTCTGAGCGATCTGAAGCATTTTATTTGACTTCGCCCATGTCGTAATATAGAACACTCCATCTTCATAATAAGCATCCACATCACGAACACAGGGACTGGGCATTCCGTCAGCATTTGGTTCCATTACTACGGTCGAAAGCGCAATAACATTATCTTTTCCACTGCCGCAGCTCTCTTCTATTAATTTTATTCCCTCTTCATATCTGCTCATTGTTTAACTCCTCCTGCTAAATTTATCGTTCGTGAAACTCACAAAACCGGCGATTCATCATCTTACCATAATTTTCAGACAGATGCGTGACCGTGTCTGCCCTTTTCTATTCGGTGTTCCTTCCTGCATACTCCATTCTTATTTCAATCCACATTATGAGCCTGTATATCGCTCATAATGACACGACAGCGCTGCTGTCTTTTATCTGGTTTCCAGATAAGCTTGACCTCATGTCAGTGGGGAATATATGCCCACCACTGCCGTTAAGCTTGTTTTTGACGTTTCATCCCTCCACCTGTAGAGATGGGGGAATCCTCGCTTATTTTGTTGAAGACAGCTGGATATTACGCTGTTTATACCATCATACCATACCGAACGTACGTTTGCAATCAGAATATGCATCTGATTCTATATCAACTGTCTCCCCCTCTGCATACCCTATATAGAACTGGAGGCGTAAATAATGATGAAAGAACAGCTAAGCATCGTAACAGACAAATACTTAACCTGCTTTAACAACATACTGGACCAAATGATACAGCAGATGAACTGTGCCCAACTGAGCAACAGTATTTCCCATAATTTTATTGTTCAGATGATTCCCCACCACAAGGCGGCTATCGAGATGTCCTGTAATCTCCTGCAGTACACCACCCTGGTACCACTGCAGGAAATTGCGTTAAATATCATTGAAGAACAGAATAAAAGCATTGAGAATATGGAGGCAATCCGGAACCGCTGCCAGATGTTCTGCAACCCGCCGCAGAAAATCGAACTTTTCCTTTGTCACTATAAGCAGATTACACAGACTATGTTTGATGATATGAGAAATGCATGTTACACAAATGATATTAATGCAAATTTTATTCGTGAAATGATCCCCCATCACAGAGGCGCCATCCAAATGTCACGGAATGCCCTGCAGTTTCCAATCTGCCAGGAGCTGAAGCCGATTATCCAGTCGATTATCGTGTCGCAGCAGAATGGGATTCGGGAAATGGAGTGTCTGCTTAAATGTATTGAGAAATGTGACAGACCGTGCTGACAGAAGAGCTCCACACACACCAATCCCCCGGTCCGAACACCCGGACCGGGGGATTGGCATCCACTTCTTCCTTATACCCTTTTCTTCTTCCGCGCCATAATCATACTCTGCACCACCAAAAACAGGCACAGCATGGCGGCCACGGTAATTCCCGTCCACCACGCCTGATCGAGGCCGATGGAGGAAACGATATTTTGAATCGTGCTGAGTGACAGCACGCCGACAAACGTACCGGCGATATTGCCGACGCCGCCCGTCAGCAGCGTTCCGCCGATGATGGAAGACGCAATTGCGTTCATCTCCATGCCCATGGCGTGGGAGGCCGATCCGGAGCCTACATGCAGGAAATAGACGTAACCGCCGATCCCCGCCAGAAGGCCGCAGAGTAAATGCGCCAGAAATCTGGTCTTCTTTACATTGATTCCAAGCATCAGAGCGCTCTGCCTGCTGCCGCCCACCGCGTAAAAATTCCGCCCTGCCTTCGTCCATTTCAGGATACAGAACAGGATAATCACCACCAGAACGGCGACGATCACGCCGATCTCCACATATGCGTTAATGTATTTTCCCAGCTTGTTTACCGTTCCGAGTCCGGGTACATTGATCCGCGTATCTTTCAAAGCTGCAAAGCCTTCATTGGCCACATTAAACGGAGCCGTATGAACAATCGTCGTCATGCCTCTGGCAAAGAACATCCCCGCCAGTGAGACGATAAACGGCTGGATATCCAGATAGGCCACGAGAAACCCCTGGACCGCGCCGAATGCAAGGCCGATTCCCAGCGCAATCAGCAGGGAGGCGAAGACACTGCCTCCGTGATAATCCAGATATACGGCGCAGCTCATGCTGACCAGTGCGACGACGCCTCCCACGGAGATATCAATTCCGCCGGTGATCATAACGAGGCTCATGCCGCAGGAGGTAATGATGAGCGCTGCATTCGCATTCAGAATATTGAAAAATGTCTGAGGCTTTAAAAACCCCTTTTTCAGAAATATCATGGCTCCGATATACATGACAAGGAAAACCACGACCGTAATGAGAAGCAGCAAATTCGTGTCAGTCAGCCTTTTCGGCTTATTTGGCAGCGCCTGGCTGCCTGTTTTTTTTGTGTTTGACATATCAGGCGACCTCCCTCTGTTTTCTTAAACTCTTACTGAGGCTGGAAATCTTCTCTTTTACAGCCGGGGCGCTGATGACGACCAGCACGATGACGACCATGGCCTTATAGGCCGGAAGGGCATCCGAGGAGACATTAAACTTATAAAGGGTTGTCGTGAGGAACTGAATGACATAGGCTCCCAGAATCGACGCCATAATATTAAACTTACCGCCGCTTAATACATTTCCGCCGAGTGCGACCGCCAGGATGGCATCCATCTCGATATCCTTGGCAATGACCGAATAGTTGATGGTGGAGAGCCGGCTCGTTTTAATCAGTGCCACAACCGCTACACACAGCCCCAGAATGACGAAGCTCAGCCATTTGATAAACGCAGGGTTTAAACCGTTCAGCCTGGAGGAGCTGGCGTTAATTCCGACAGCCTGGGTATATAAGCCCAGATTCGTGAACTTTAACACCAGCATGGCGATGATGACGCAGACCACTGCCAGGAAAAACGGTGTAGGGATCGGGATTCCCGGAATAAATCCGCCGAAATACGTAAATGTCTTATCCGTTACAATAGGAAGCTCATTGTTATTGATCCACGCGGCGATGGAACGGCCGGCGGTGTAGAGGATCAAAGTCGCAACCATGGGCTGGATTTTGAAGATGGCTACCAGCACGCCGTTGAACGCTCCAAATATCATGGCGACCAGGCACGCGGCCAGAAATGCCACGATGATCGGAGCCCTAAGCGTCCCGTCTCCGCCCAGTCCCACGAGGACTCGCAGGATCACGGAGCCTGCGATCGCCACCGCCGCGCCGACGCTGATATCCTGTCCGCCGGAAGCCGCCGTGACCAGCGTCATGCCGATGGCCAGAATGGCCACCTCGGAGCCATAGTCGAGAATCGTCATCACATATCCGGTTAAAACAGGGTCTCCGCCGCTGTTGGTTCCCAGTGTGATTTTGAAAAACGACGGGTCAATTACCAGGTTAAATACCGTCAGCAGCAGAAGCGCCGCTATGGGGATGAAAATCTGCTTTCTGAATAAACCGGCAAATGTATTTGATATCGTTGTACTCTTCTTCCCTGTCATTCCATCTCACCTCCGGCAATGGTTTCCATGATTTTAGCCTGATTCAGTTCCTCACCCGACAGCTCTCCGACCACTCTGCGGTCACGCATGACGATCAAACGGGAGCACGTGTGAAGCATCTCATCCGTTTCAGAAGAAATAAAGGTGACGCTCATTCCCTCCGAGGCCAGCTTTAATACCAGCTTCTGTATTTCGATTTTCGTGCCAATGTCGATGCCGCGGGTCGGTTCGTCCAGGATCAGATATTCCGGATGGGTCAGCAGCCAGCGGGCAAGAATGACCTTCTGCTGGTTTCCTCCGGAAAGCGACTTAATAGGCGTATCCGCGGACGCGGTCTTAATTTCCAGCAGTTTGATGTATTCGTCTGCAAACTTATTTGCCTCCGCCCTGGAGAACGGCCGGAAAAATCCTCTCAGCACCTGTGCTGCAAGGATAATATTGTCTCTCACGGAAAGATCTCCCACGATGCCGTCGTTCTTGCGGTCCTCCGGAAGATAGGCAATCCCATTTTTCATGGCGTCCAGAGGCTTTGTAATCTTCACCGCTTTTCCGTTCTTCTTCATCGTTCCGGCGATCACCTTGTCTGCGCTGAACATGGCGCGGACACATTCGCTCCGCCCGGAGCCAAGAAGGCCGGTAAAGCCGTTGACCTCACCCTTTTTGATGTAGAAATCAAACGGCTTGATTCCCGCATCGCTCTGAAGACCCTCGGCCTCAATGACACGCTCATCGGCGCCTTTATAGCCTTCTGTCTTCTCCCGGATATTTTCCATATCGTTCAGTTCCTTGCCGAGCATCTTCGCAACCAGCTTCACCCTCGGAAGCTCTTCTATGACGTATTCTCCCACCAGCTGGCCGTCGCGCAGAACCGTGATTTTATCACATACCTCATAGACCTGATCCAGGAAATGGGTGACAAAGATGATGCCGACGCCCCGCTCTCTTAAATCCCTCATGAGGCCGAAGAGCTTTTCCACCTCCGATTCGTCCAGGGAAGAGGTCGGCTCATCTAAAATCAATACCTTGCAGTCCATGTCAACCGCGCGGGCGATCGCTACCATCTGCTGAATCGCTATGGAGCAGTCGGATAACTGCTGGGTGGCCCCTGCCGGAATCCTCAGTTTGTCAAGAATCGCGTCCGCATCCGCATTCATCTTCTTCCAGTCCATCATCTGCGTTTTTCCGCGTCCGATGTACATATTTTCAGCCACCGTAAGATTCGGGCACAAGGTAATCTCCTGATATACCGTGCTGATTCCCAAATTCTGTGCGTCACGGGGAGACTTGATAACCGCGGCCTTCTCCATGCCCTTTAAATAAATTTCGCCTTCATCCTTTTCATATACACCCGTCAGCACCTTGATCAGTGTGGACTTTCCCGCACCGTTTTCACCCATCAGCGCGTGAATCTCCCCTTCGCACAGGGTAAAATCCACCGCCTGCAGCGCGCGTACTCCCGGAAAGCTCTTATGTATATTTCTCATTTCCAATACAGACTTCTCTTTCACCAGCGCCATTCACTCCTTTTTGTAGGGAAAGAGCGCAAAGCGTTCATACGAATATCAGTTATGCCGCGCTGCACTCTTTCCATTTTCTATCCTATAAACATTTTATTGGCTTGCCGCCTAAATTCCGTATTTTTCAACGTCTTCTGCCGTAATGGTCGTGGCGTCGAAGCCCTTCTCATCCATGATGATTGTCTTCTCGGTGAGCGTTTCCCCATTCTGAACCTTTTTGATGATTTCATCGATGTAGGCAGCCTGGAACGGGTTGCACTGTCCGTCGTAGTTCCAGTTCTGATCCAGCAGTTCCTGAAGAGCCCATTTATTGCAGTCAAATCCCATAACGATTACGTCCTTGCCGACGCCATGGGAGATATTGGCCTTATCCAACGCCGCTACAGCGCCCTTTGCCATGTCGTCGTTCTCGGCATAGATAACATTGAATTTAGAACCGGAATCGATGACGGACTGAACGATCTGCTGTGCTTTCTCGGAGTTCCACTCTGCGGTCTGCTGTGTGATCAGATTCCAGGAGTCGTCGGCCGCTACCTTAGCGTCGAGAGCGCCGGTACGTCCCTGCTGTGCCGCAGAACCCATAACACCCTGAATGTGAATGACATTGTACTCGTCTAATCCCTGGTCAGCCAGCCAGTTTACTGCTGTCTCGCCTTCCTTATTCATATCGGAAACGATGGAAGCCAGATATAAGTCCTCGCTGGCGTCGATGGTACGGTCAAACAGGATTACGCCGATTCCCGCGTCCTGTGCGTCTTTTAAAACACTGTCCCAGCCTGAAGTGTCTGCCGCGGAGAGAAGTAAGTAATCCACTTCGTCCTGGATAAACTTCTGAGCCGCCGTGATCTGCTCGTCATTCTTTAAGCTGTAGGCGAAGGAGGCGTCATATCCGTTTTCCTTCGTAAACATGGCCTTCATATCTGCGTCGTTCGCTGTTCTGTATCCGGATTCATTGGGATCGTTGTTGATGATGCCGACCTTGATCAGTTCCCCATCCGCTGCCGCAGGAGCCGGAGCCTCTGTCTCCGCCTTTGCTGCTTCGGTTGCCGCAGGAGCCGCTGCTTCCGTTGCCGCAGGCGCCTCGGTCGCTGCTGTCGTTCCTGCTGATGATGTCTTGGAGCTGCTGCATCCGGCCAGGCTGGCCGCCACCATGGATACCGCCAACATTGTTACGAGAGTTCTCTTTTTCATTTTGTTACCTCCGCTTTTATAATTGATTTCCTCCTGGGATTCGTTCCTCCCTGTACCTGTATCTTATCAGCGGCGGCACTGTGATTCAATTTGTAATCCCTTGTATTTATGCGGTTTGGAAGTTATTTACAATACAAATTCAGCATGATATAATCGAAACACAATACAAGTTGTATTCTTTGGTGTGATTTCTTACAAAACAGGTGGAAATTTTAAGATTCTGCCATTTTTCAGGGATCAGATGCGGGGAATTTTCGTTGTGCATATTGACTTTCAAGAAGATAAAATGTGGATTTTTTATGATATTTATACATTTTCTTACGTTTATCCGGGGTACAAATCAGGCAATTTTTTCATAAAATCAGGAAAGGTAAGGATTCTATGACTGTAAAATACAAATGGGTCGCAGAGCGTCTGGAACTCATGATAGAGAAAAACATTCAAAATGGAATTCATAAGCTGCCGCCGGAGCAGGAGCTCTGCACGAAATATCACGTAAGCCGTCAGACCATCCGCATGGCACTGGGGCTTCTGGAGGAAAAAGGCTTCATCGTCAGAAAGCAGGGAAGCGGCTCGTTCCTTACAGGACACTCGTCCAGGCCGCAGGGAAATGTCATCGGAATTCTCATTTCCAGCGATCAGGAATACATCTATCCCGGCGTAATCCATGATATCCAAAACACGCTTTCTGAACATGGTTTCACGGGCCAGGTTTTTACAACGGGTAATTCCATCTCCAGAGAACGGGAGATCCTGGTGCAGCTTCTGAAAAACCCTCTGCGCGGAATCATCGTGGAGGGCTGTAAAAGTGCGCTTCCCAATCCCAATCTGGACCTGTACCGCAGGCTGGTCAAAAAGGGCTGTCAGATCGTGTTTCTCTATAATTATTATCCGGCCCTCAACGACTGCATCTTTATCAAAGACGATAACTATTCGGGGAGCGCCCTCTTAGTCCGCCATCTGGCCGCTCAGGGCCATACGGCCATTGGCGGTATCTTTAAGTCTGATGATATGCAGGGAATCGAGCGGTATCAGGGCTTCACGGAAACGCTGCGCGACTTAGAGCTGCCTGTCTCCGACCACAGCATCTGCTGGTACGGCTCCCGTGATTTAGACCGGCTGCTTCACGAAAAAGATACACAGTTTTTAAAGGAAATGGCGGCGGAGTCCCTTTCCTCCTGCACCGCAGTCGTCTGCTATAACGACATCATCGCCTATTATCTGGTGGATGAACTCCAATCCGCAGGCTACCGGCTGCCCGAGGACATGGCCGTGGCCGCATTCGATCATACGTATTTCAGCAGTTCCAACATTCTGGCAGTAACCACACTCTCCCATGAGCCTCATGAGATGGGGACAAAGGCAGCAGAGGCTGTAATAAAAAAACTGAGCGGGCTTCCCGTGTCTTCACAGGAAACCCGCTGGAAACTGAACTTAAAGGAAAGTACTCAGACTGACCGGTGATGCGCCGGTCAGTGCTTCTTTTCTGCACGGTATTCTCTCGGACTGCATCCCTGCAGCTTTTTAAAGACGAAGCTGAAGTAATGGGAGTCCTTATACCCCACCTCCTTCGCTATCTCACCGGAGTTTTTGTCCGTCTGCTTTAACAGCTTTTTCGCCTTTTCAATCCGCTTTTCCGTCACGTATTCAACAAATGTCTTCTGCATGTTCTGGCTGAAGATGGCGCTCAAATAGCTGGCGCTCATGCCGATATTCTCAGCTACCAGATTCAGGGACAGCGTGTCGCAGTCGTAGTGATCGTCGATATAATCCAGTGCCTTCTTTAACATTTTCCCGCCCTGGTAGCTGTTGATCCGGTCCCGAATCCCCATCGCGGTCTCCAGCATGCCTGCAAAGTATTCAAATATCTCGCTGTCCTCGCTGCGAATCATCTGCACGGCATGCTCGATCTCTTCTAAATACTCCGCCTGATCCGCGCCGATAGACTCCAGGAAAGCAACGACGGCAAATCGGATATTCAGGATCACATAGCTGCGGAACATCCTGGATTTTAACGCATTCTGAATGTTGTAAAGATAGGATTCCACGAAATCGTGAATCTCCTTATCCTCTCCCCGTGCCAGAAAGTCGCGGATAATTTCCGGATCCATCTGCATAAAATCCACCGTGCCGATATTCTTTTCTCCCTGTCCGGCCAGACAGTCCGAAAGCGTCGTTTCCGACAGCACATGGAGCCCCGGCTTGATAAACCGGTAGGCAAAATAGTGGTTCGCGTCTTTATAGCACTGAGGCAGCATGCTCAAACGCTCCACCTCCGTTCCCACCGCAACGTACCATTCCAGGTGATCCTCCTCCGGCGCGCAGACCTTTTTAAAATGGGCCAGGCTGTTCTCTGTCAGCTCCTCCATCTGGGACTGCTCCGATTTGATCAGAACGCCATAGCAGCTGACATTGAAACGGAACAGAATATACTGGGGATGGCGCAGAAAATAGTGAAATACCTCCTCCTGTTTTCTGATCAGCCGCTCCCGGGACTCCCGGGATGACACCTCTGCTTTCTCATAGATGGAGAAAAGCAGAAGGTTATAACAGGAGGCCGTAAGCTGCAGTGACTGGGCGGCCGCCTCCTCGTAGATCTCCTTCACCGAAAGCTTCCCCTCCAGAATCTTCTCAAAGAATCTCCGAAGCGAAAACTGTTCAAATTCCTGCACCTCATCCTGGTATTGGGCCTGATAATCCTTCTGTTCCATCCCCTGCTCGATTTTTTCCTTCATCTCCAGCAGGACGCCGCGGAGAGTCGTTCTCGTAATCGGTTTCAGCAGATACTGGTCCACTCCCGCTTTGATCGCCTGACGCGCATATTCAAAATCATCATAGCCGCTGATGATAATGATCTTTATCTTGGGAAATTCCTCTTTCACGATTTCACTCAAAGAGAGGCCGTCCATAAACGGCATCTTAATATCGGTGATCAGCAGATCCGGCTTCAGTTTCCGGATCATCGGAAGCGCCATCTCCCCATCCCCGGCCTCTCCCACCAGCTGAAACCCATACTGCTCCCACGGAATTTTATCCCGAAATCCTTCTCTTATGACGCTTTCATCTTCCACCAGAAATACTTTTAACATTTGCTTCCTCTTTTCCATTCACAAGTCCGTTTCCCATCAATAAGTCCTCTTCTCCAGGGCATCCTTCACATTTTCCTTTGTAAATACCGTTTCCGGAACAAAGTACAGCTTTGCCACGGCCTCGTCGTTCTCCAGTTTTCTGATGACCGTTTCAACGTATTCGCCCTGATTGGGATTGCACTCGATGTCCGCGGTAACCAGCCCTTCATCCACCAGCTGCAGCCCGCTTTTCACCGCGTCGAAGGAGATAACCATGATGTCTCCGTCCTCTCCAGCCGTAAGCCCTGCGTTCTGTATGGCCGTCAGCGCGCCAAAGGTCATGTCGTCGTTTTGTGAGATCACCACATCGATATCTTTGTACCGGTGCAGCAGCATTTCCATCTCTTCCTGTCCTTTTGCCGTCGTAAACTCCCCATCCGCCTGCTCCAGGATCAGCCAGTTTTCGTGGGCTTCTGCGACTTCATTGAATCCGTTCGTGCGGCCGATCGTGGCCGTCGCTCCCTCGGTTCCCTGTAAAACCACGATGCGGATGCTCTCCTCCTGCCTGTGCTGCTTCGTCAGGTACTCGTCCAGGATATTTCCGGCCATTCTCCCCTCCTTGTAAAAATCGGAGCCGATCCACGTCGTATATAATGACTGATCGCTGAGCTTCACTTTACGGTCGATTAAAATGACAGGAATCCCTGCCTCCTTCGCCTCCTGCAGCACAGTCTCCCAACCGTCTTCCGTAATCGGAGAAAACACAATATAATCCACCCGCTGGGAGATAAAGCTCCGCAGTGCCTTAATCTGATTCTCCTGCTTCTGCCTCGCGTTATTAAAGATCATAAAATATCCATTTTCTTTAGTTAGGATATTTTGAATGGAAGCCGTATTGGCAGTTCTCCACACGGATTCACTGCCTACCTGAGACACTCCCACCACGATCAGATTTTCATCGACTGTATTTTCTGTATCGTCCGTCCCGTATTCTTTTACACAGCCAGACAGAATCAGAATCAGGAACAGCAGAGGAATGAAAAAAATATGTATTTTCTTTGCCGGTATTTCCATATGTACTTACCCTTTCTATGCTTTCCGCAGCGGACGCTCGTATTTTCATGAGTTTTACGTTCTTATTTCATTCGATTATCCAGGAACGTCCTCCGGCAGACTCTCATAAATTTTAATCGCCGGTATTGTAAGTTCCACAATGGTTCCTCTTCCCTTTTCAGACTCTATTTTCATTCCGTAGCCGGTGCCGAAATACATACGGATCCGCTCATTTACATTTGCCAGACCAAATCCTTTTTCCGTCTCACGGCAGGGACGCTCGATTTCCTTTCGCAGCTGCTCCAAGTCTTCCTCATCCATGCCGATTCCATTATCACTGACCGCCAGGTGGAGGACCTCTCCGGTTTTCTCACAGCTGATATGGATGCAGCCTCTGGAACGCTTATATTTTATGCCGTGATATAGGGCATTTTCAACCAATGGCTGCAGCGACAGCTTCAGAATCTGATAATCGTACAGCTCCTCGTCAATCTGGATATCATACTCCAGGATGTCCCGGTACCGTCTTTCCTGAATCTTTAAGTAACTGCTGATATGCTGCTCCTCTTCCCTGAGCGTGATAATCTCTTTCCCCTTGCTGAGCACCAGCCGGAAAAAGCTGGACAGGGACACTACCATGTTTACCGCCTCATCCGCCTTCTCATCCTCGATCAGCCAGACAATCGTATCCAGGGTATTATACAGGAAATGGGGATTGATCTGTTCCTGTAAAAGGCGCAGGTCCAGCCGCCGCATCTTCTGCTCATCCTCTTTGATCTGCCCGATCAGAGTCTGCATATTGGCCGCCATATCATTAAATCCATTGGCCAGGATCTCTATCTCATCTTTCGAACAGACGTCGGCCCTTGCTGATAAATCGCCCTCCGAGACCTGTCTGGTCGCATCATACAGCACTTTAACCGGCCGCAGAATACCGGTTGTAATCCGCCATGTCGCTATAATTGTCAAAACCACCAGAAACAGCACCAGGAGCCCGCACACGATGATAAAGCTCTGCATCTGCTGCTTTAAATTCCCTGTGACCACCTCCATGGCCTTCGTCTGGTAATAGATATAATACTGGATATCGTCCTGAATCAGTTCTGTCAGGATGTAGATGTTATTATCCAGCTCCTGGATATTTTCATCATACCGCCCGCCAATTCTGATGTTCTCATAAATATCATCCACCCTCTTTTCCAGAGTGTCAATATTCCGTAAAAGGGTCTCCAGCCACACGCGGCTCTCCGTCTCCGTGGTGATATCCTTCAGCTTCGTAAACTCCGCCCGCAGCTCTCCGATTAAAGCATAGGGGTCCTTTAACGTCTCGTCCTCAGAAATATTTCCAAAGTCTACATATCCCACCACAAGCTTATAGAGGCTCTCGTCCATCTCATCTTTAAAATTCAGATTATAATTATTGGCAATGGTCATATCACTGACAATCTTATCGTACACTCTGCTGTACTGAATCATGGAAACCAGCAGAACGACCACCACAATGAAAAATGGCAGGACAATCGCTGCCGCAAGCATCAATATTTTTTTGTTGATCGAAAACCGGATCGGGCTCTTATTCGAACCATTTTGCCACAAAGCGTCACGTTTCATCTCTTTATCCCCTAAGTAAAACATTCTCTGTTCATGGGTATTATACAATGAGATCAACGCTTAAGCAATAAAAAGCCTGGCGGCTTTTCGCGGGGAGCTGATGATGCATGGGGGATAATGCAAAGTTGTGAAAGGGCGGCAGCAAAAAAGGCCGGAAGCTGCGAAAGTAGGATTACATCATTTCTCGGCTTGGGGCCTTTTGGTTTATAGTGGTTTTCTGTCGCTTTTCCGTTGTTTCTCTATATTGATTATATACTCTCAAGCAATTAGTTATATGCTGGAGTATGGGATTTCACAGTACCAGCTTAATTTAGGCTGAAAGACATCGCGGTTTCAGACTCGCCGGACTTTTTCCATTCCCACTCCTCATGCCACTCTGCTACAAGACTGGCATCTTCCTTACAAATTACAGCGATGTCTTCTATACACAAATCTCTCTCCCAATTGATTCCAGAAGATCGGCACCTGCGTTCAGCCATTCTCTGATTCGCGCCACGAATTCCGCATACTCCCTTAATGCAGAACACTGTTCCATCAGGCTTTTATTGTGCCCCCGGTTAATGTTCACCATAACCGCTTTACATTCCATACACGGTTCCAGTTCCGGATGAAGCGTGGAAAATGCATTGGATAACTTCAACTCTACATAGTCCGGCTCTTCCTTCAAGCCATTGTAGAATACATAAAATTGAGGAACGGGAAGCGTGATCAGACGGCTTCCATACAGGTTCAGACCCTTCTGCTCAATATACTTTCTGTATTCCTCCACAATATAGAACGCTCCACGGACCGGCATATTTGGATTCCATGTAGACTGGTGTTCCCAAAGATTCAGGATTTGTATACTCGGAATGGCTGACAGCATTATACAGCGAAAGCAGCTCCTCTTTCCGGTTAAATACCATGCGAAATAATCTGTCCTTATACTTTTTATTAACTTTTACCACGTTTCTACCTCCATTATACTCAAATAGCTGGTACTTTACAATAGATTTTTACAATCGTTCCATAAACAGACCACTCCTCCCACTTTCTAATTCCAAACAATTGTGAATGCTTTGGCAGACTCGCCGTGATGCCATTGATATGGCATAAGATATCGTGACGCATAAGAAAATGCGTAATAGAAGTATAGCATAGTTATTACATAAAGTAAATGAAAGAAAAGTCTGATTTATGCCGCGGCAGCCGCTCCTCTCTACCGGATGATCTTGAAGGATTTTATAAAGACGTTTTCCACCATTGATACCGCACTTTTGGTCTTTCTGCTCATCGCAGGCATCTCAACGATCCGTTCCGATTACGTGTATGAATCTTTTTGGGGAAATGAGGGGCGTTTTTCCGGACTCTTCCTACTCAGTCTATATGGAGCAGCATACTTTTGTGTAACAAGATTGGCAGTTATCTGCTGTTTAATGATGACTGGGGGACTCACAGGGGTTACATATTGCCGGATTAATTGCGTACCTTGCCTTTTTGATTTCTTTTGCAGTGAGAGTCATTCGCAGAGCCAACAAAAACCAGTATGTCACAGCGGCTTTTTTTGCAGTGCTCTGTTACTCGGCGCAGGCATTTGTAAACTTGAATCTGCCAATTGCTATACCGATTATGTGGATGCTTCTCATGCTAGGCGAGCTTGGTATACGTCGTTTTTTGTCGAATTACTGGATGCTCCTTAAAAACTTTTTTAGAGTTATAATCTAACTATGAAAAAGTTTTAAAGGAGATTTCTTATGCGCGACTTATCAGTATATTTTTGCAAAAAATGCGGGTTTTATTCTTATTATCCTTTAGCCAAATATGCGGTCTGTCCGAAATGTGATCTTGATATGGTGCTGCTGCCAATAGAATATAAAGAATTCGTCAATCTAAACTGTTATGAACGCGATGAATTACTTGCCGATCAAATGATTGCTTCCTCCTCTTCCGTTGTTCGAAGAATCATTGCTCCGCATAAGATAAATAACACTCGTGAAATCATTGCAATTCTCACTTATAAAATCGACGAGTTAAATACTGAAAATGTAAAATTACAGGGAACCGTAGACTGGATGCACCAGTTTATCTGGCAGTTATTAAAAAGCAGTAAAAATATAACTCCGCCCTAATTTTCATTGCAAAGGTAGGACACCAATATAGAAATAAATGCGGCATTATTCGGTTTCTTTTTTAGAGGTGTATAGGCTATATATTCGAGCAGTGACCGGTTGCCTTTATTCCATATTAATGCTACCAGCGTCCTGATATTTCTTTCTACACATTGTTCTGAAGTATGGTATTTCTTTGCTACCTCCGGATATAACCATTTAGATATTAATTGCAGCTTATTTTCATCTTCTATCGATAATTGTACCGCAGATATTACATAGTAGAATCCTGTATATGATCGATTCGCTCCAAGCCGTAGCAAAAGATTTTCTATCTCTCTTTCTCTCATGGCTTTTCTCCTCTCCCTGTTACCTTCAATCATACTATGGAAATTTATGGCAAATCAATCGATATGTTTCGACTTTTTTCGACGTATATATAAACGATGGGAGTTTTTATTTATAACGCCTGCAAAAGGAGTATAGATCACATCACTCTTTATCAAAGGAAAAGGGACACTGTTTTTAACAGTATCCCTGTAATGAATCCCATATCAGTTCAAAGTTCAGATCCAGTCCGTATAAACAGAGTTATCAGGCTTAATCTATGCTACCAATGCTGTACTGGATCACCTGCTCCATTTCAGACAGATTCAGCAGCTGTTGAGGAGAGACCTTTTCCTTGGAAACTCCTGCTCCTTCACACAATTGTTTCATATTCTTATGAATAGCACTGCGGCTGTAAAGTTTTCCGCCCGCTGTTACAAAAATGGGTCCGCTGGTAATCTTGTTACTTTTACAGTATACGGAAAGCCTTTTATTCAAATATTCCGGAATAAACACAATCCGATGGCTCTCTTTGCGTGTCACTATAATAAATCCCTGCTGCAGAGCTTCACACGTAATCAGTTGATGTTCACTGACTCTCAGCTGCAGAATGCACAGCGCCTGCATCAGAAGGAACAGACGCCCGTCATCCTTTCGCCTGGCCTCCTCTAAAAGCTTCCTGTAATCATTGATGGTCAGCTGCTCGCTGGCCATTTCCATTTCGGTACTTCGCTTTACCAGCCTGTATCTTAAATCTGTCCATCCCGTATACTCAAAGAATGTGTTCAGCCCATTGAGAATCACATTCACGCTGCTTACTTTATATCTTTTTTCCAGATACTCCTGGTACCGCCTGCATGCCGCCTCATCAACAGGAGCTCCTGCCATGAAGCAGCAGAAATCCATGGCATCACGGTAATAGTGCTTCTGGGTTGCTTCTTTATATTTTTTCTCCTTCATTGAACTTAAAAATTGCTCTATTAATTCCTCTGTAACTCTTCTTTCCTGCATGTTCCGGCACTCCCCGTCTGTCAGCTTTTTCTTTTCAGAATCCTTGTCACAAATTCTTCTTCAGGCATAGGTCTGTAATAGTAGTATCCCTGTGCAATATCACACTGAAGATGCTTAAAATACGCCTCCTGCTCCTGATACTCCACACCCTCACAGATAATTGTGGTCTCAGTCTCCTTTGCAATCTCTATCATCTTTTTAAGCACCAGATTTCCTCTCGGATTCTGGTAATTCGCGGTCAGGCTCCGATCCATTTTTAATACATCCGGCTCAATCTGCATTAATAGATTAAGTGCTGTATAACCGGTACCGAAATCATCGATATCCAGCCGGAACCCATAAAAGTGAAGCTCCGTGGCCAGCCGTTGAATCATCTGGTCATATTCCGTAAATGCACTCTCCGTGAGTTCAAAGGCTATCAGATCATGGAGAAAGCTGTAACGGTCCAGAACACTGCAGAACTGCTCCACATAATGCTGATCCTCCAGATGAAGCCTGGACTGATTAATCGAAACAGGACACACATCGAGCCCTTCATCAAGCCATTTTCTCATATGGCTGCACAGCTTTTCCAGCATATAAAAATCCAGCGTCTTTATAAATCCCGTATGCTCGAAAACCGGGATAAACTCGTCCGGCATAACAATTCTTCCATCCGGCTTCACCCAGCGTACCAGCACTTCCGTCCCTGCCACCTCACCGGTATCCAAAAAGATCTGCGGCTGGAAATACATGCTGAACTCATTCCGTCTCATCGCATACCTTGCAGTTTCAACCAATTCCTGTTCCCTCAGCTGATTCCGTTCCATCTCCGGCTCATAATAGACGTAATGGTTCTCCCACTTCCTTGATTTCCTATAGTTCTGGGCCAGCATGGCCTTGTCTAGCATCTGTTTGGCAGAATCCCTGCTCCCCGGTTCAATCAGGCAAACACCACCGGTAAAGTGGACTTTGATATCCAATGCCGCCTCCGTCTCCCGGCTGATAAAATGCTCCCAGAACCCCTCAATTCGCTGATCCAGCTCTTCCCGGTTTTCATACCGAAGCAGGATCGCATAATTATCTTTTTCAATCCGTGCACACACTTCTCTTTCTCCGCATAACAGTTTTAAGTTGGAGGCGATTTCCCGGAGTATGGTATCCCCGGTCCGATAGCCTAAAACGTGATTTAAATAGCGGAACTGGTTAATCCCAAATTTTAAGATCGCATAGTGTCCAAAGGAATCATCAAGCAGGATACTCTCCATACACTCAACAAAGCCTTCCACATTATAAATCCCGGTAAGTGCATCCAGCTTTCTGACTTCCTCTACTTCTCTGGCCGCCAGCCGGAACGCCTCCTCCTTTATCATTAAAAAGTCCCTGCAGTATCTGGAATCCTCCGCCGCGGCCGTCTTCCTGCCGACTCCGTTGGCAAAGGAATTATGGATGTGCAGGACTCTCCACTCCTTGTCTTCTCTATGGTATATTGTCGTAAAATAGATATGTTCCGTAAACACCGGTTCTACTTCCGGGGGTGTACACACATCCATGCAAGACAAAACGCATATCACATCTTTGGTGATCTCCAGCACATGGTATTCTTCATTAGCCAGCTGAAAGCTTCCTTCGTAAAATTCCTTTTCATTCTGAAGATATACCTGCAGATCTTCAAAAGTGTTGAAATTTTCTTTTCCGCGCGCTCCAATCCAGATAATATCTTTTGATATATAATTCATCAGTTTGCTATAATCCCGCTCTACAAAATATAGCTGGCATATTTCTCTTGTCAAAGCAGCCGCCTGTTCTTCTGTCATATGCATTTCTCCTTACCAACGTATTTCCTGTTCGCGCGCTCATATCAATGATAAAAACCGTATAATCCAAAAAGGAGGAGCCATCAGTCTATAGTCTCCTCCTTTTATACACATTAGACAGTCCGCCTAGTATTTTGAATCCATTAAGTCAAGTTCTCTGCTGACCGATTCTGCAAGGAGCTGCTGCATCGGTGCGTCGGCAGTATCCATATATGCGTTCTTTAATTTAAACCGGCTGACAAGCCCCTTTAACAGCTGTGCCTGCCCGGAAAGCTCCTCACTAGCAGCCGCACTTTCCTCAGCGGTAGCAGAGTTCGTCTGTACTACACTGGAAATCTGATCAACGCCCTGAGTCACCTGGGCAATCGAAGTTGCCTGTTCGTTTGCCGCATCTGTGATCTTATCCACGGTTTCTGAAACGGTCTGGGTTCCCTCTACCACACGCTTAAGAGACTGCGCTGTATCATTCGCGATTCTCGTTCCCTTCTCCACCGCCTGAATCGACCCCGTAATCAATGAGGAGGTATTCTTGCTTGCATCCGCTGACTTACTGGCCAGACTTCTCACCTCATCGGCCACAACGGCAAAGCCTTTGCCTGCGGCTCCTGCGCGGGCAGCCTCCACTGCGGCGTTTAATGCGAGAATATTCGTCTGAAATGCAATATTTTCTATTGTATTGATTATTTTTCCAATCTCATTGGAGCTGTTGCGGATTTCCTCCATGGCTTCGATCATTTCCTGCATCTGTCTGTTACAGGAAGCGACTTCATTGCCTGCCTGGGCGGTCTGGTCCCGGGCCTCAAGTGCATTCTGGGCGGTTTTCTTAACCTGCTGGGAAATCTCACTGATCGTGGCGGCCAGCTCTTCCACGGAAGACGCCTGCTCCGTTGCCCCCTGGGAAAGCGCCTGCGATCCTGCCGACACCTGATTGGAGCCATCTGCCACCTGATCGGCGGACTGATTGATCTGTGTCATCGTTTCATTCAGACTGTCCCGCATCTGCCTTATGGATTTTAGAATCGGGGTGTAATCACCAATATATTTATCGTGACACTTCGACCGGGCAGTGAAATCACCTCCTGCCAGCTTGGCCAAAAGTTCCCCGATATCATCTACGATATCCTTAATCCCCCCACAAAGTACCCGCATGGAAGAAGCTAAGTTTCCCATCTCATCCCTGCTTTCGTAGTTGATGGTAACCTCCAGGCTTCCCTCTGCCATTTCCTTTGCAGCTCTTTCAATTTCATTCAGTGGTCCGGTAATACTCTTTGTGATATATACTGCAAAACCAATGCTTACCGCGACACTGGCGATCCCAAGAATTATCAGGATAATCACGGAACTGGTCTGTGCCTTTCTCAGATCAGTAATCATCGTTTCCCCTTTTTCATTTGATGTTGCAATGAGGATATCCAATTCTGCCTGAGCCTTGTCAATCGTCGGAATACAATACTGTTCCATATAGGCTGCGGCGTCTGAATTTTTATTCTCTGCCGCCATATTAAGTACCTGCTCACGCATTGAATTCAGATCTGTGAGAGCGGCTTCCAGCCTTTCTACGGTAGACATATCACCGAGGTAATTTTTCTTGACCACGGTCATGTAATCCTGGATATCCGTATTTGCTTTCTTGGCATTCTCAATCGATTCATTAGTAATCTGCAGATCGGAGTTGGATATTGCCCTATATACGAATTTCTGCATTTCTTCAAAGCTGCTGCTAATCAAATTAGCACTGTCTTTTACTACATAAGGACCATTATAAAACGAAGTTACCTGACTTCCAATTTTCACGAAGTTGACAATACCGACAACCGTACTGGCAATAAGCAGGGTCAGAACAACTGCATAGGAGATTATCATTTTTTTACTGACTTTTAGATTCTTCATAATTTTTCTGATTTCCTTCCACTTTTCATGCTTTATTTTTCATTTTAAATGAAACATTAACACTATATAAATTATCGGCAATACCCGCTAATAAATAAGACCAATTTCACCAATAATATCAGAAAATTTTTCTAATTCTGTCTTACCACTGCCGGAGCACAAAACGCTGTGTGGACTTCTTAAGCGCTTCCGCCTGATCACTGAGTTCTTCCGCAGCCGCAGCCGATTCTTCCGCGGTTGCAGCATTATTCTGTACAACAGCGGTTATCTGATTTAGATTCTCCTGGATCAAATGAATCGCTTCCCTCTGATACTCTGACGTGCGGACGATATCCCCTACCATATCAGTAGCCTGCTCTGCACCAATCATGACATCTGCCAAAGAATCTGCGGTATCAGTCGTTAATTCGGCACTTGTATTGATTAGCTTCAAAGTATTATTAATAAGAGAGGTGGTATTCCTTGCGGCTTCTGAACTTTTCGTGGCAAGATTACGCACTTCATCTGCCACCACGGCAAAACCTTTTCCTGCTTCCCCGGCTCTTGCCGCCTCCACTGCCGCATTCAATGCAAGGATATTGGTCTGAAAGGCAATATCCTCTATAGTCTTTGCAATCCCTCCGATCTGACTGGAGGCGCTGGATACTTCTTTAATAGTACTGGAAAGGCCTTCTATCATCTGATTACTTTCTCTTAGCCTCTCACTGGCATTGATGGATCCCTCCCTCGAAGCAGACGCCTTCTGGGCCGCTTCCGTTAACTGCGTGGAAAGATTATCAATTTCTCTGTTCAGAACATCCACAGAAGCCGCCTGTTCCGCTACCCCCTGTGAAAGAGTCTGTGCAAAGGCTGATACCCTTTTAGAACCTGCAGATACCTGTCCGGCGGCGGCTTCGATATCATGAAGTACACGATTCAAAGACTCCAGAATCAACTGAAGGGAATTCTGGATCGGTTTAAATTCCTCCTTGTATTCCGTACCAGTCTGAATCGCCATATTGCCGGCAGCCATGGCAGTCAGAGTCTCTCTGATATCTTCTATGTATTTTTTCAGTTCTTTTTTCGTTGAATGAATCGACTCGATCAGCATTCCTATCTCAGAAGAATCTGCTTCCAGATTGAAGTCAACCGACAATTTTCCTCCTGAAATTTCACGCATCTGGTTCATGATACCGATCACAGGCGCAATGAGCTTTTTCCTTGAAATCTGCGAAATGGTAATTTGAAACGCTATCGTTACGAACACGGAAAGGATCAGCATAAAAAGCGATACTCTCGACTGAAGGACCAGACTGTTTACTTTACTGGAGGATCTTTCATCAAGCATCACCAGAAAATCACTTTTCAGCTTGTTGATCTTCTCGATCGACTGGCTGTATGTATCTCCATACACGTATTCAATCGCTGCAGACTTATTACCGGCGGAAACACGATCCATAGCCTCTTCTTCAAGAGGCACCAGCTCGTTGGACAGAGCAGACATCTGGTCAATCATGGACTGCTCATTTGCAGTAATTCCAATTTTCTTCATCGCTGCAACGCCAATATCTCTGTTTTTCAGGACATTTACCTCATTCCAGTAATTATCATAATGTACTTTGTCTCCCGTCGCGGCATAAGCCCTGACCTCATTCGTCAAATACGCCGATCCATTCATGAACCGGTTGGCATTGTAGGTCAGTTCGTATCGGCTGCTGGCGGCCTGCTGAATTTTGCTGTTGATATTTCCATAATAAAATACGCTGAGGAGCGTAATCAGAAGGAAAAAAATAGAAACCCCATTTAATATGTAAATAAGTGTAGATTGCTTCATTGCCTTTTTCATAGCATCTCTCCGTATGTTTTACTCAATGCTGTCCCTGTGATATCCAGCATTGGCATATGTGTCAGAAAAGGAGGGGTTTTCATTCTCCCTGTCCCGGCTTTTCAACCAGATAGACCTTTTCTTCCTTTCTTCCATATATTACTGCTTCTTCATGGCTTTCAAAGTATATATCAAGCCGTCGTCCGGTAATATTCTTTCCCGTATCCTCCACAGTATAAACAATGCCGTTAATCAACAGCTTTGAGTGTATCGGGATCAAATTTGGATCGGCAGCAATCGTGTGTTCCGGGAGCGGCTCCACTCCCGTAAAAGTCATATGGTCCGTACTGTAGATTCCCGTACATACCTCGCATCCGCAGTATCCGGTTATGATAAATTCCCCCAGCGCTTCTCCCTCCACATCGGCTTCTTCTTCAGGAATCCGGTATACCTTAAGGGTCTTCCGTCCAAATTCTACTGCATCGGAATGCGAGTCAAAATATATAAGCAGTGAAACAGATGAACTGGACAGCGTCCGGTCTTCAACCGTGTAGCAGATTCCTTCAATCAGAAGTTTTTCACCAGGTGAAAAAAGCTGGAAATCGGCTGCTATGGTATGGTTGGCAGTCAATTGTGTACCAAAATACGTTTGTACCTCCTGCCCGGAACCGCAGCAGGACTCACACCCGCAGTATGCGGCAACAGAAAATTCACCTGCATATTCCGGTTCCGGGTCAGATTCTGCTTCCACGGTCTCCCGCTCTGTTTTAATATAAAGAACATCCCCGCCGCCGCTCGATTCTTTCGGCGCCGCTTCCGGTCCCCCCTTAATTTCCTTTCCATAAGTTCTATCGGCGGAAAACGAACAAAAGCCTGTCAAGGTAGTTAAAGCGGACAGCAAAATTACACTTAAAAATATTACGGCTTTTTTCATAGCTTCGCTCCTGTTATGTATCACATAAATCAGATTTTACCCTCTGTTGTAGATATCGACATAATCTTTAAAATAATTACAATTTTTTTAATTTTTTTTTGTTTTTATCCATCAAATACAGCCAGCATGCGGAGATGAAAACAGAAAAAGGCCGCCGGATATGCTCCGGCAGCCTTTTTCTGTTTCTACAGGGTAATCTGTGAATTTGTGGTATCGCCTTAAGGAATCCACGCACCGTCATCTCCAAG
>OJKJ01000201.1_pt1 | contig 42535 bp, 40 predicted proteins | sample 1596491 | NCBI WGS metagenome assembly OJKJ01 (sample SAMEA4350160, study PRJEB24818) | metagenome | biome: human; feature: gut; material: faeces | place: Denmark | collected 2013-09
GAACGGCGCTGTCGACGATACGCCGTACGGTCTCTCTCCTCAATGACCTGGGGGTGGCAGCGTCCCAGCACGGTAAGGGCATCCTGGTCTGTATGGCACCGCAGACCATAGATTTTTCCAGTCCCGATGTGCATGAGATGCTGGATCTCTATCTGGAAAGTCTCCAGATGCTGGTATATACCTCCCGGTCGGTATCCCTGTTTACATTTCAGTCCGTCTCCAGGGCGGCTCTGGAGGTTTTAACCGAACAATTCAGGTCCATCAGGAAGGAAAGCCGAACGTATCTCTATCTCGAAGTCTATCTGGCTTTTATCGTTAAACACTGCGCCTCCGCTATGGTGCGCGAGTGCTACGACAAATTAAAACTGCTTCTGGCCTGCGGCTATCCGGTCACCCTGATGAGGCTGAAAAAGGACAGTCTGGGCCAGGAATACAATCCAGCTGTCCTCCAGGCGGTCACTTATCTGGAGGCAGGGGACATGGGAGGCTTCACCGATCAGTGGTGTGAATTCTTAAGCCAGCAGGAGAACGAGACGAGATCATTTATCATGGAACACTGGAAGCATTCACCCCAAAATTGAAACATTCACCAGAAAGCAGGTGGCAGTCATAGACGGTAAGATTTTATTGGCAGACGACGAAAAAGATATTGCAGACCTTATGGAAGAAGTCCTGCGCCAGGACGGTTTCCGGGATATCCGAAAGGCGTATAACGGCGCGGACGCGGTGAACATCTGCCGTGAATTCCAGCCGGACGCGGTCATTCTCGATATCATGCTTCCGGATATAGACGGTCTGGAGGTATGCAGGCAGATTCGGGAGTTTTCCTATTGCTCCATACTGTTCCTGTCTTCCAAAAATGATGACGTGGATAAAATTCTCGGTCTCGCCTCGGGCGGAGACGACTATATCACCAAGCCCTTCAGCCCGCGCGAGGTTGTGTTCCGCGTCAAGGCGCAGCTCCGGCGCCAGCGCTATCAGGCTTCCCCCTCCCAGGACACTGGCTCCGTCTTAACCGCCGGTCCCCTCTCGCTGGATAAGGAAAGCGGGCGGGTCTATAAGGAGGGACGCGAGATCGCCCTGACCGGGCGCGAATTCCTTCTGCTCTCCTATCTCATGGAAAATACGGACAAAATCATAAGCAAAGAGCGTCTCTATGAACAGGTCTGGGGGGAAGCCAGCAGTATCTGTGACAACACGATCATGGTGCACATCCGCCATATCCGGGAAAAAACAGAGACAGACCCATCGAGGCCGCAGCAGCTCATCACCGTAAAAGGCCTGGGCTATAAGCTCAGGAAAAGGATCAAATAAATGAAGAAATCCGGTTACCGCACCACATTCCACATATATTTTATCTTCCTGCTGACGCTGATCGGCACGATCCTGTCGGCAATTCTTCTCGTTTTTCTGCTGATAACGGTTCGAAAACCGGACGGGTCTTACGTCAGAAGTGACTGGCCAAAATCCTTTACAGAGAGTTTCGGCAGACAGATCCAGTTTACGGACGGTACGCCCCGGGTTACACAGGCCGGAATCGAACTGCTGCAGGACAACGGCGTGGGCCTCCAGATCTTAGCTCCGGATGGCCGGGAGGCATACAGCTATGGAAAGCCGGATTCCGTTGGCGGCTCTTATTCCGCCTTTACCGGCACCGTTCAAGACGCCGGGGAAGACTGCGTCTATATACTCTATTTTCCCATGAACATCTCCTCCATCACCATGTATCTCAACGGGGATCGTTTTTCTGGCGGCCGGCCGGTCATTCTGACCCTTTTATGCGTGCTGTTTCTGGTGGTTCTCATCTCCGGCGCCCTCTACGGCTTCTGGACCTCCAGACAGTTAAAGCGGCTGACTGCCTCTATCCGGGATATCTCCCTCCGCCGCTACCTTTCCGATCACAGCCGCGGCGCGTTCGAAGATCTGTACGCCGGCCTGAACGCGTTAGATGCCGAGATCCGGGCCAGCGACCGACTGAGGGACGAGACGGAGAAGATGCGGGAGGAATGGATTTCCAACATCACTCACGATCTGAAAACGCCCCTCTCCCCGATTAAGGGCTATGCGGAGATCATACAGGACGGGGAAGCCGGGCAGGAGGAAGCTTACAGGCGGTACGCCGCAGTCATGCTGAAAAACGCAGCCTATATGGAAACGCTTATTGACGACCTGAAGCTGACGTACCAATTGGAGAACGGCCTGATTCCCGTCAACCGGGAGCATCAAAATATAGTCCGATTCCTGAAAGAGCTGGCAATCGATATTTTAAACACGCCCGAGTACGAAGACCGCGTCATCGGTTTTGACAGTACGGAGGACGCCATTTTCTATTCGTTTGATCCAAAGCTGCTGACGAGGGCCTTTCGCAATCTGATCATCAACGCCTTTGTACACGGAGGAGAAACGGCGGAGGTCACACTCCGGTTATCCCGCATTGACGGCGCGCTGCTGATCCAGACGGCTGACACTGGAAAGGGCATAGGTCCGGAGGAGGCCGAGCACCTCTTTGACCGCTACTACCGCGGCACCTGCACCGGAGAGAAGCCGGAAGGGTCCGGTCTTGGCCTGGCAATAGCGAAAAGCATCATCGAGCTGCACGGCGGAACCATCTCCGCTTCTGGCACTCCCGGCGCAGGAACCGTGTTTTCGATTGAATTTCCTGTTTCTTAAGGTTAATTAAGGTTGTCTGAAAGCCAGCTTAAGGCTGACAGTTTATCATAATTTCTATGATAGCTGTCAGCCTTTTTTAATTATGAAATCAGACAATTCCACGGAAAGCAGGTGCCACAATGAAGATCATACTAAAATATATTCTCGCCAATATAAAAGAGCGAAAGCTGCGGACCGCAGTCATGTTCCTGTCCATTCTGCTCTCCTCCATGCTCCTGTTCGTATCCTTTTCCATCGGCGCTTCCTATGAAAGTGCACAGCAAAAAATGGCCAGGGGCATGGCGGGCAGCGCAGTTCTCTCTGTAAAAGCGTCCGGTGGCGCCATTAAAACAGACGAACTTCCCCCGCTTTCGTCCATCGAGGCAGGCGTAGGCGTGCTGAAGGGCACGGCCCTCTATCATGAGAACGGCTACTACGAGACCGTCGATTTAGTTGCTGCCGATTTAACGGAGCTGGATAAAATCAATCCGCCCCATCTGGCCAATGGTGAGAAAATCACTGATTTCACCGGCAGCCTGGTGATCCTGCCGGACCGTTTTACTTTAAAATACGGGATAGATAAAGGCGATACCATTCCTTTACAGATCAATGGCGTCACGGTTCCGCTTCAGGTCGCAGCAATTGCAAACTATGACACAGTCTTCCTCCGCCATACGAGGGGAGCGACAGCCCTTCTGCCTCTTTCCACCCTGGCCGGACTCCTGGATCAGACGGACGGATACAGCGAACTCCTGATAAAGCCCGCCGCCGGAGCTGACACCGCGGTTTTAAAAAACGAACTCGCCGCTGCTCTGCCCGCCTCTGCTTATATTGTATCCGAGGTGGTCAACGAGGCGCAGATCGCGGCCGACGCAAGGCAGAAATCCATGCCGTTTTTCCTCATCAGTTTTTTCTCCATGACCATGAGCGTGTTCATTATTTACAGCAGCTACAAAGTAATTACTCTGGACCGCCTTCCGGTGATCGGAACCTTTCGCAGCATCGGCGCAGAGAAAAAGACCGTGACCCGCATCTTCCTATTGGAAAGCCTCCTGTACGGAAGTGCAGGCGGCCTTCTGGGAATCCCGTCAGGCGTTGTGGTGCTGAAGCTGATTCTTCACGGCATGGGGCAGTCTCTGTCCCAGGGCATCGAAATCCCGGCAGTGATCTCCCCGCTCAGTGCGGTGATCTCATTTACCATGGCAGTATCCGCAGCATTTCTCTCCACCTGGCTTCCGATTCGCCGTGCGGGACGCCTGCCGGTGAAGGACATCGTACTCGGCACCGCAGAAGAACCGCACACTCCCATCAGATTCCTTACGAGCGTCTGTGTAATCGTGTTTCTGATCTCCATGCTGCTGCCCCGCCTGGTATCCGGGCCCATGCTGTACCTGGCCGGCGGCTTCTCTCTGCTGGGAATGACTGCATCGGCTGTGCTTCTCGTTCCCATGCTCACCAATCTCTGTTCCACGGCACTCACACCGCTTTACCGCTCCCTCCTGGGAAATGAGGGCTGGCTGGCCGCCCGGAACATGAAAGGCAATAAAAATACAGCGCAGAATATCACGCTGCTCTTCATCAGTATCTCCGCCGTGATCGCCATTACGGTTGTCGGTGATTTTGTCACAACGTATGTCAGTGACGTTTTTCATGGGGCGGAGCTTGACGGCTTTGCGGATGGACATATGGAACCGGAATTTGTCGACAGGGTGAAGGAAATGGATGGGATAGAGCAGGTTCTGCCGCTTTACGTCTATAAGAATCAGATAACAGCGGACGGCCTCCCCCTCAGCCGGCTGGAGGCAACCGACCGCCTCGACTGGTACGGCCCCATGCTGGCGCTCCATTATACGGAAAAGGACATGGAAGCTTCCGCCGTTTCGGCCTTCGCCTCCGGGCGGGCCGTCATCCTGAGCACAGACTGCATGAAGCGGACCGGCGCCTCCATCGGCGACCTCCTGTCCCTCTCCGACGGCTCCGTTCTGCAGGACTATCTGCTCGTCGGCAGCTTCAAATCGAGGGCCACCGATGTCGAGGCTGTCATTCCCGCCGCATGCGCGGTATCCGATTTCGGAGCCGTCTCCTACGATTTTCTCGCCTATACCGCCGCCGATCCGGATGCCATCATGGTACAGCTTCGCAGCCTGTTCGGCGAAACCTCCAACTGGAGCCGGACGGTAGAAGAATTCAACACGGACGCCCTCGCCACGGTCGGAACCTTTTTGAAGCCCATGCGTACCATGACCTGGTTTATTCTGCTGCTGGCCGCGGTCGGCGTCGTCAACAACCTTTTGATCAGCCATATTCAGAAGCGCCGTACCACCGCCATGTATAAGTCCGTGGGGCTCTCCAACCGCCAGATGGCGTCGATCACAGTGATCGAAGGCTTTTCATCCGGCCTGATCAGCGCGGCCCTTGCCGTGTTTCTCTCTTATATGGAAATCCAGACAATCTTCCTTGTGGCCGGTCCCAAAATACAGATCGTGCCGGAGCTGGAGGCTTTTACGTTTCTGACTTCCGGTATCCTGGGAATTGCGGTCACTCTGCTGGGCTCTGTCGTCCCCATCATCAAGTGCCGGAAAATGAAGCTTGTGGAAGAAATCAAATTTGAATAGCTTACAGAACTGGAGGATAAGAAATGAAAACTATTATAGAAACAGCAGCCGTAGAAGGACACCATATTGTTAAAAATTTCCGGCTCGGTGATACCGTGACCGAGGTGCTAAGGGACGTCTCCCTGCGGGTAATGCCGGGGGAATTCGTCTCAATTATGGGACCATCCGGTTCCGGAAAAAGCACGCTTCTCTATATTCTAGGCGGTCTGGATACCCCGACAGGCGGCCGCGTGCTTCTGAACGGAACCGATATCTCCAGCTTCGGAGATGAAAAAATGAGCGTTCTCCGCCGCCGGTACATCGGATTCGTCTTTCAGTTTTACAATCTGATTCCCAACTTGAATGTGGAAGAAAATATCATGCTCCCGCTTCTTTTGGACGGTCAGAAAATGGAGCGCTGCACGGACCGCCTCGACCAGATTCTGGAGATGGTGGGCCTGTCCGACCGGCGCAGACACACGCCACGGGAGTTATCCGGCGGCCAGCAGCAGCGCGTGGCAATCGCCCGCGCGCTCATCGGCAATCCCGGAATTCTCTTCGCCGACGAGCCCACCGGCAATCTCGACACGAAAGCCGGCGCCGATATCATGAGCCTGCTGCGGGAGATCAACCGCAGCACCGGGCAGTCCATCATTATGGTAACCCACTCCCCGGAAGCGGCCAAAAGCAGCAGCAGGATCATTACGGTGCGGGATGGAAGAATCGTGCAGGATGGGAGCAGTATGTAGAGAATATAGCCCTTTGTTACAGCACCTCTAACGGTGCTGTAACACTACATCAATCCAAACAAATTCCATAATGGATACATGACAACAAGAAATCCCACAAACATGATCAACGTCTTTAAGCCTTCCTGTTTGATAAAATCCTTCATCGGCATCATTCCGTATTCGTACATAATCAGGTTTCCGTTGGACTCATACGGCAGAAACAGCATTTCGCACGCGTACACCAGGATCATGCAGGCCACCACCGGGTTAATGCCCAGGGACACGGCGATCTGCGCAAATGGAATAGACAGCCCGCCCAGCATCGCAAGGGGTGTCATAAAGAAATTGGCAATCATTCCAAACAGCATAAAGGAGATGCATACGGCCAGCACGCTCTTTCCGGAGAGAAACGGCACGGCGATATTCGTCAGGAAATCTCCAAATCCGACGGAAGCTCCCACGACGCCGATCCCGAGGCAGGCCGCTACAAGGAAAATCATGGAGAAATTGATTCTTCCGATTATCTCCTTGTCTCCGATCTCAATGCCCGGAACGAACATCAGATACGGGATCGTCATAAATCCATAGGCCGCCGGAAGGCCGGTGAAGTTTGAGGAAAACAGCCAGGCGAACAGAAGCACGATCATGGCGACCGCCTTTTTCTCTTTTTTGCTCATCTTTCCCAGCTGCTCGTATTTTTCATCGAAAATCTTACGGTTCAGCTTTCCGTCCATTTTCTTCGTCTTATAGACCTTCATCAGGATAAACAGCGTCAGCAGGCACCAGATAATGAAGCAGCCGTTGTACAGGAATGTGGTGAACATCCCCATGCTGTATCCCGGCACAAACTCCTGCAGCGATGTCTCAATCATGGAATAATAGCTTGGATAGTACAGAAACACCGTGCTTCCGGTACACCCGATGGTACCCGCGAAGCACACCAGCGATGATTCCCTGGAGGGCTTCAAATCCATGGCCTTGCACACACCGAAGATCAGCGCACCGGCAATCACCCAGCCATAGCAGAAGGTGACCAGATTTAGAAGAATTCCAATGACAAAGCAGCCGTAAACCACACCGCCGTAGGTTCCGCCGCATTTTCTTATGACAAAGTAGGCGATCCGTTTTAAAAGACCGCACTCATCCAGTACCGTACTGAAGATAAGTCCCCCCAGGACCATCCATACCGTCGTATTTGACCAGGAACCAAAAGCCGTCGCGGCCGGAACGATTCCGCTGACAATATACAGTGACGGAAGCAGAATCGCCGACACCAACAGCGGAAACAGCTCAAAGGCAATGATCATAATCATAAACAGCGTAATCATAAAGAACCGCTTCAGACTTTCTGTAAAATCCCCCGAAACCGGAATAAAAGCAATGATGAAAGGAATCAGTATGCTGACTGCCCATCCGATCCGTTTTTTCTTATCTGCACTCGTACTCATTCTAGTGTCTCCCCGTTTTATAGTTTCTCTCAATATCCCCATGGATATTGTCTTTTTTTTATCAATCAAAACTGAAAAAGTACATCCCAAATGCCGGATAACCATCTGAACATCTGGGATGCCCTTTACAACAATCCTATTTTATAATGCTTTCCTATAAAGTTCCATAATATCTTTTACGGTTGTCTGTCTCGGGTTGGCCGGAATGTTGCCGCTCTTCATGGCATCCTCCGCCATAGCCGGAATCAGCTCCTCTTTGACGCCTGCCTCGGAGAGTGATTTCGGAATGCCTAAGTCCGCGTTCAGCTTTTTAATCTCTTCCACCAGCATCTCCGGCTTGAAACCATTTAATACTTCATTGCCCTGGCGGATATAATTATAAATCACTTCATAACGGCCGTCGTCGGCAAGGGCGTTGTACTCCAGAACCGTTGGAAGCAGAATGGAATTTGCGACGCCGTGGGGGACATGAAAGTAGGCGCTAACCGGGTGGCTCATGGCGTGTACATTGCCGAGTCTGGCCCATGCAAATGAGATTCCTGCAAAATTGCTGCCTGCCATCATGGCGCTGGCCGCCTCCTCATTCTTTCTGTTTGCGACAAACTGACGGAGGTTTCCGCCGATTAATTCCATTGCCTTTTCAGCCATTGCATCCGAGAACGGGGAGGCATTGACGGAAATGTACGCCTCAATGGCGTGAATCAGTGCGTCGACACCGCAGGCCGCAGCGATGGACGCAGGCGCCGTCATAATCAGTTCCGGATCCAGAACCGCGTATTTCGGCAGAATTTCATAGCTGAACACCGACAGCTTGTAATTTCTGGATTCGTCCGTGATGACTGCGGAAGCAGTTACCTCACTGCCGGTTCCCGCTGTTGTGGGGATCGCAATCATCGGCACAATCGGGCCGGGAACCTTATGATTTCCCTCATAGTCCGTGATGCTGCCGCCGTAGTTCGCCAGCACGCCCACGGCCTTCGCCACGTCCATCGAGCTGCCGCCGCCAAGAGCGACGATGCTGGTCGCTCCGCATTCTTTATAGAGAGCGGCCGCTTCATTGACGATATCGGTGGTCGGATTCGGAATGACGTCCAGATAGGAGGTATACCGGATTCCTCCCTCTTCGATGATGTCCTGTATCTTTCCTACTACGCCGATTTTCTCCAGTCCGCGGTCAGAGATTAGGAATACGTGCTCCGACTCGTTTTCTTTCAGGATCTCAGGAAGCTTTTTCAAGCTTCCCATTCCAAATTCAATATTCTGAGGTATTTTAAAACGAAAGTCTTTCATTGTTCTTCTCCTTTTTTACAAAACTGCCATCAGGCTGGTGATCAGCATGTTTGCGCCGATAAACAGAAGTACTAAGTATACGATACGCAGGAACTGCTCACGGTTAATTCTCTTTAAGAAGCCCATGCCGAGGAAGAATCCGATCGCGGCACAGGGAAGGCCGATTGCCAGAGCGCTCCACATGCGGGGGGTAAATGCGCCGTTGCGGAACTGGGTATAGATGTTCCAGGTATTTAAGACCACCCATACCATATTCATCGTGTTGCGGAATTTTTCTTTATCCTTTACTGCCTCGATGGTGTAAACCGTAATCAGCGGGCCGCCGATGGTAAATGCGCCGTGAACGATACCGCCTAATATGAGACAGCCGTAGCGGAAAATCTTCCTGCCGGTTGTGTCAGGCGCGTCTTCCTCATCTGCTTTTTTCAGAACCAGCGGCCTGATGATGTGCTTATAAATGTTCATCAAGGCGATGATGGTAACCATGGCGCCGATACAGATCTTCGCGGTCGTCGGGCTGATCTTGTAAAACAGATAATTACCGATCAGGATTCCCGGCGCGCACAATGCAACGATTTTCACTAAATCTTTCCAGGAAACCTCACGCCACGCCTTCACGCCCAGATAGTATAAGAATGGAATTGTGAGGAGAGTCCCGTACGGTACCCCCTCCGCGGTTCCCAGAAGGCCGTTCGTAACCGCCGCGGCGATAACGGTACAGCCAAATCCCGTACATCCCTGCACAAAGAATCCAAAAATCTGCATCAGACCAACCAGTATAAAATCAAACTCAAAAGTCATAATATCCCCCTATCTATATTCCGTGTATTTTAGAAATGAAGCTCTGTACGCTGGATCAAATCCTTCTGCAGCGGCTTGCCCAGTTCGACAAAGTACGCGCTGTATCCGGCGACACGCACAAGCATGTCTTTGTAGTCCTCCGGCTTCTTCTGCGCCGCCCGCATTGTCGCGGAGCTCATGATATTAAACTGGACATGCATCGCCTGCTTTGCCATATACTCATCGATAAATCCGATCAGAGTGTCTCTTCCCTCGACGCCGGCCACGGATTCCTCCGGGAATCGTAAGTTCATCAGCGTGCCGTTGGAAGCCAGGGAGTGGTCCACCTTTGTCAGGGAATTTACAAGCGCTGTGGGGCCGCAGATATCGTGGGAGCCGCCGTCGGTATGAACCGGACCCATGTTGTCGGAGATCGCCTCTCCCGCTTTACGGCCGTCCACAGATGCGTTGGTATTCAAGCCCATGGCCACGTTGGCATTGACCGAGTAGACTCCCGGGCTGAACTCGCCGCCTCTCGGATTCTTTCTTCCTCTGATATGTCTGCAGTAGCATTCGAACATGTAGCGGAACAGTTCATCCGCATTGTCGTCGTCGTTGCCGTAGTGGTGAACCTTGGAGCTGTTTACAAGGGCGTAAAGCTTTTCATGGCCTTTCCAGTTGTCCTTCACCGCTGCAAGCAGTTCAGAACCGGTACAGCGCTTCTCATCAAACACCAGCTGCCTGATCGTAGCCAGGCTGTCCGCGCAGGTTGCCATGCCGCTGGCCTGCGGACCGGTGCCGTTATACTTGGCTCCGCCTTCCGTCAAGTCCCTGCCCGATTCCATGCAGTCCTCATAAAATGCGGATACGTAAGGTACCGGCTTTAAGGCGCGATGGGCGTTGTCGATGATATTCAAGCTGCTGCACATCTGATCCGTCCAGTAAGCAAACTGTTTATCTACACTTTCGAGAACCTCGTCGAAGCTCTGGTAGGTATCCAGGCTTCCGGTATCCGGTCCCAGATGGCCGCCGAGAGCGCCGCATTTCTCCCATCTTGCACAGTGAGGTCCGCAGTCCAGACAGCGTCCGCCGTTTAATACCATTTCCATCATCTTCGCCGTGTTGACGTAGGCGGCGTCGTGCCAGCCGTACTCCTTGCCGGGAAGATCGATCTCCACACAGCCTACGACACAGTAATCTCTCGCTTCTTCCAGGGTCATGCCTTTTCTCATCATGCCCTTAATCGCCGGGGCATCGTTGAAAAGCTTTGGATGGCCGTAGCCTGCGCGGATACATTCCACGGTCTTGACCTTTAATTCATAGGGGGTATTTTCATGCATACGCACGCAGACCCACGGATTCATCATGCGGGTATGGGCGGAGCCTTCCAGCATCAGCATCGTCAAGTCATTGGTGGCGTCATTGCCGTCTCTGTCCACGCCGCCTATGGTCAGGCTCTCGCCTCCGAAACCGCGGCCGTTGCGCACAGCCATACTTCCCTTATCCTTTAACTTGGTCGGGTTGTTCATCTTTACGTATTCGACCTCGATCAGTTCCAGGACAAATTCCTTTGTGATAGTGCCGTTTTTCATGTCCGCCTCATAGTACGGATACAGCCACTGATCCATACGGCCGTAGGAAATGGAGTGGCCGTTGCTCTCAACCTGAATGAGTGTTGTGGCTATATTAAATAACTGCATTGCCTGCCAGAACGTCTTCGGCACACCGCCTGCGATCTGACGGCAGTTATCCGCCATGGCTTCCAGCTCTTTCTTTCTCACCGGGTCCTGCTCTTTGGCGGCATACTCATCAGCCAGCTTCGCATAGCGCATGATGTATTTTTTCGCAGCCTCATGCATGATAATCATAGCCTGGTAGGTATCCCGCTTGTCGCCGTATTCCGGATCTCTCTTATCCAGCTTCTCCAGACCCGCTTTGGCATTTTCGATCAGGCCGTTGTAACCGACCCTCATCAGCTTCGCATAATCGATGGCCAGATGTCCGGCGCCTGCGAAATGGTACAGGTTCGTCTGGAAGATCTTCTTTCCTGCTTCGGAACCCTTAATCTGCTCTTCCTCCAGCCGCACATTGATTAAATCATCCACGGTTCTGCCCTGCCAGTATTTGCACAGCTCGATAATTTCTTTTCTCTCTTCGTCATTTCTTATGTAGAACTGGTCGTGTTCGCGCTCCTCAAACGGCGAGTGAAGGATCTCTTCGATGATCCAGTTCACGGAAAACTCCGGATAGATCGGCGATGCCTTGGGCGGCGCGGCGATCTCACCCAGAATCAGATCTCCGTCATCAATATACAGCTTCGTATTGAGCAAAATGTTCTCAAAGGCGTAGGCACACTGAAGCTTGCGGGGACAGACTTCATGCTCTTTATAGCTTTCCGTCACCAGCCTTAACCGCTCCACATCGACCTCATAAGGTCTGTCTAAAAACGTCTGTCTGAGCATGTTTACCCTTGGAAATGGGGACCAGTCTTCATGGTGAACCTGGTAACCCAGACTGTAGACATGATCGAAAGGTTCTGTTCCACACGCGTTTGTGTGATTCTCGTTCATTGCAATTCCTCCTAAAATACGATAAAAGTTGGTTTACTGTTTTTCCTTTGTTCCCACCAGGCAGTGAATTCCCCGGCTGTTAAAATACTGAGCAAGCTCGCCCACATGCTTCTGAAAGACCTTTCTGTTGATCTTCACATCCTCCATCTGATAGGGCATTCCCAGGGAGGCGTATTTCTCTTCCCCGAGACGCATGAAGCTTAAAAGCTGCAGCGTTCTGACGCGGCCGCCCAGCTCGTTTATGATAAAATCGGCTGTGGCTTCTATGTTGGCCATATCATCGTTGACATTGGGGATCACCGGAATCCGAAGGATCAGTTCCCGGTCCCCGCCGGCCAGTCTCTTTAGATTTTCCAGGATTCTTTCGTTGCCTGCTCCCGTGTATTCTTTATGAATCCTGCTGTCCATGTGCTTGATATCGGAGATAATGAGGTCCGTATACGGCAGAACCTTCTCGACTTCCTTCCAGTCAGCGCAGAATGTGGATTCACAGCAGGTATGGATTCCCTCGTCCTTGCACGCCTGAAACAGCTCCGCCACAAAATCGCTCTGAATCAGCGGTTCCCCTCCGGATACGGTAACTCCCCCGCCGGAACGGTCGTAATAGCCCCGGTCCTTTCGGATCTCCTTCATGCAGTCTTCCACGGACATCGACTGCCCCCACTGCTTGATCGCGTCCGACGGACACGCCTGATAGCAGGCCAGGCAGTTGGTGCATGTACTCCGGTCGATTGAAGTCAGCTTCCCGCGCATAAATTTAAGCGTGCCTTCTGCCGGACAGGCCTCCTCGCACGAACCGCAGTTCTTGCGGGAAATGCATTTGCTTTTATAGATGCCCGGCTGGATATGTGCAGTCCAGCTCTCGGGATTGCTGCACCATCTGCATCGCAGCGGACACCCTTTTAGAAACAGCTCCGTCCGCATCCCCGGTCCGTCATGGATTGTGAAACGCTGAATATTGAAAATAATTCCCTGTTGTGACAATCGGCCCCCTCCTCCCAATGGTCGTTCTCTCCGGCACTTCTGCATGATTACATCTTTTTCAGTTGTCCCGGAGTTGTTTTTTGTATGTTAAAATTATATCAAACCTGACGTGCTGAAAAAAGTGGCCATCTGTAGTATTTCGTATAGGGAACATTCCCTATTTCGACGGGGAAATGGGAGTCTTTCGGAATCACTCAGGTGGTTTTCCGGCTCATACAAAACAAAAAAACAGCTCAATCAGGAAATAAACCATCTCTGATTGAGCTATTCTCTTCTCACACTTTTATCTCATTTATACGAAAAAACAATATTCTCCAATACAGCCCTTACCTGGCTGCAAACCGTCCATCCTCTACCGGTTCTATATTCTGTTTCTCCTTCAGCGTCTTCACCAGCACATCATAAACCGTCATACCGGTACTCTCACTCTCGAGGATAAAGCTTTCCGGAACTATGGTATCCATAATGGCAACCGTATAGACCTTCTCTTTATCGATCGCTTTTCCATCCGCTGTCTGTATCGTCCCGATTCGCTTTCCCGGTTCCGCCGCAGGGTCATAGCTCATGGAAAGTCCGGAAAAATAGTAAAACCAGCCGGACTGATTCTCCACAACAATCGATTTTTCCAAAGTCTCGATCAGGTTTTCTCCGGTCATTTTTATTACACGCATCTCTCCGGTATCGGGACTCTTCAGATCCGGAAGAATGCATTTTAAATCCACATTCGTCACATCACCTTTGTAGAGTCTGCCGCTCAGTCCCTTGCCGTTATATAAGCCGTCTTTCCCATTATCCATGAACAGGGCGATCTCCGCACCGCTCTGCCTGCGCATGGCGTCCGTAATAAAATTTCCCGTCTGAATCAGGGTGAAGTCAGAAGCCGCGGTTCCATAGATCTCCGGATCAGCCTTATGAACAGGCTTTTTATTTTGCTCATCCACCATCTGAATCACGTCCTCTTTCGTCTTCTCTCCCCTTAGCATACCCGCAAGGCCTTCCTCCAGCGCTTCCTGCGCATGCTCCAGCTGGCCGAACACCGCGTAGCGGCCGGCGCGCAGTACCGGAATTAACGATTCTATTTCAGGGACATCCGGCAGGTCCATGTCGTTCAGACTGGAAAACATCGCTCCGGTGTCCGCCATCATGGCCTCCTGTCCCTCTGGCGTGGAAATGAAATCCATAATCTTCATCACCTGACGATACTTATCGCGATTTTCAGGCTCCGCCAAATGTTTGTTCACTCCCACATAACACACCATATAAAGCCGTGCCCAGTCGTTGCTGCTGCCTGGATTGAAAAACGGCATGAGCGCAAACTCATCACCCATTTTGGAAATTTCATGCCCCCTTCTGGCCAGAAGCGCAGAGTCCTCGACCATGGCGCACTCCCTGGCGTAAAGCATGGTCTCCCGTTTGGAGTATTCAATCTCCAAATCAGAGGGCTTCCAGATTCCTTCCTCCGTCATCTGCTGAAAGACATCTAACGCCGGGCTGAAATGATCCCCAAAGCTGCCGGTTCCCTTGTTATAATTCGCGATCCACTGCTGATCCTCCGGCTTGCTGAAGCAGCTGCCATAATTAAAACCGGTAAACGCCGTATTTAAGACCTCCGAATTCTCAAATCCCAATTGAATCGACCGGATTCCGCTGGCTTCTATGGTTTTACAGAGTTCTATAAACTCCTCATAATTACTGGGAACCTCCCAGCCGTTTTCCTGAAACAGGGTCTTATTATACAGAATTCCTCTCACCTGTGAAGGTCCCGGCAGATAAAAAAGCGTTCCAGCCCTGGAAATATTATTTAACATTGAAAGCTTGTATCGGCTCGTAAAATCTTCACCAGACAAATCCAGGAGTCTGTCCGCCCAGTACTCTTCCCCTACATCCAGCGGCCACGTCATCACGATATCCGTCAGATCGTCGTGCTCCAGCCTCCGGCTGTATTCTTCAATTCCCATATCCGGAGTATAATTACCAATCTGGATAATATCGATATCCGGAAATTTCTCTTCCACTGCTTTTTCAAAGCTGTTGATACTAAACGCATACTTTACCAGAATGGTTACCGCAGTCCTGCCCTCTTCCACCTTTTTCTGAGAAATGACGTCATGACTGCCGCTATCCCTTTTTCCCCCGCATGCGGTCAGAAACAGCATGCCGCACGTGAGGACGATCAATCCCGCCTTCTTAACTTTAATCCGGTTCTCCCAACGGATCACTTTTGCGCACCTCCGCTAAACTTTCACCAAAAGCCTTCTGTTCAAACGATGCAATGTTCATGGGCTTATCAAATATATACCCCTGAATGTAGTCGCAGCCTTCCTGCTTCAGCATCTCCACCTGTTCCCTGTACTCCACGCCTTCCGCGACCGTCACCATCGAAAGGGAATGGGACATGCGGATGATGCCGCCAACCACAGCCTTCAGGCGGTCTAATTCCATTGTCTTATCTTTGAAAAACACCTTATCTATCTTTAAGGTATCAACGGGAATCGACTGAATAAGATTCAAAGAAGAGTAGCCGCTTCCGAAATCATCCATCGAACAACCGAATCCCGCTGCCCTGATGAGTTCAATGATCTTAATCAGGCGCTCTGTATCTTCAAAAACCACACTCTCCGTAAGCTCAATCTCTATCAGGCTCCTGTCAATCTGATATTGCTCTGCGATGGTCAGATAGGCCTGTAAAAACTTCTCATTTTTAAAGTGGACGCGGGAACAGTTGACAGAGATCTTCACCGGCTTCACTCCTCGTTCTGTCCAGGAACATAAGGTCCGGCAGACCTCCTCAAATACCCACAGATCCAGCGTAACGACAAAGCCGTTTTTTTCAAACAATGGGATAAATTCATCCGGATAGATCATTCCCTCCGCGCTGCTGCACCAACGCACCAACGCCTCCGCCCCGCCGATCTTTTCCTCGGGAAGGTGGTATTTGGGCTGTAAGTACACCTGGAATTCCCTGTTTTTCAGAGCATCTTCCATCACATCCGACAGCTGCTTCTCCCGGAACATACGGGAACGGGCAGCGTCATCGTAAAATGCATACCGCAGCTTGCTGCCGGCCTGCCGCAGCGTCTCCTTCAGCGCAAGCTTCGCCCTGTCGATCATCTCCGGAAACGGCATATCCTTGTTCTCGATCACATAGACGCCGAATTCGATCTGGGGCATCCCCCATGCGGGATTCAGCCTGCCAATATACGCCTCGGCTCCGGCCGACCAGTCTTCGAATCTATTTATCATCTCCTCTTCACTCCGGCAGAGCAGCATGATACAGAAGTTATCGGCAAACAGCCTGCCCATACACTCGTTTTTATTCAGTACAGAGGATAAATATTTGTAAAACTGCTTTAGGATCATATCGCAGTTTTTCCGTCCGATCTGCGCGTTCAGAATTTTGAAATTTTCTATATTGGTATAGACCAGTGCATACTTCTGTTCCGTGACAGACTCCATCCTTTCGGCTACCAGCTCATAAAACCTCTGTATGGTATTCCCCCCGGTTATCCCATCCACGTAAGCGAGTCTCTCCAGCTTTCTTCTATTCGCACGGAAGATCCAGAACAGGATGGCCACAAGCCCGCAAAACAGAATTACAAGCAGCCCGCAGATACGCAGAGTCATAACCAGCAGCATATCCGACTTCTCGTTCACCGCCTGAAACGGAACAAAGGTCAGAAGATACCAATCGTCCGGCTGAATGGGCGTATAAACCATGTATCTATGTACACCGTCTAAAGAAAAACTGATCTGATCCGCGACATTATTCTCAATATCGCTGTATACTTTCGTCAGATTCTCTTTTTCATCCATCTCCGCATTCTGAAGCGTGGAAAAAATATTATAACCGCTCTTCATGGCAAATGGAAAGCTGGCCTTTGTCACAAGAGTCCCCGATTTCGTGATAATCTGAGAATATGCCTGCCCGTTAAAAGAGGTCATCGACAGCACCTGATTCAGCGTATCCGGGTCATAACAGGCGGCCAGCGCCATAATCTTTTCCCCGCCGACCGTGACATGATCCAGGGAAACGGCAAAAACAAAATACTCTTTATTGTCCATAATCTGGGCTTTTGCAATCGCGGACTTATTGGCCAGCATGCTGTCGAGCATGGCATCATCAAAGGAAAAAAATACCGATTTGCTGTCCGCAATATTGTATGCTCTTCCTGATTCCTCCACCAGCATGATTGTTTCAAACTCGCCAAACCCCTGCTGCTTCTGCAAAAGCTGCCTGACTTCCTCCATCGTCTCAGGCTCCGTCGTCTCCAGGGATGCTCCCATCATGTTAAGCATGGCGAAATTATCTTTCGTTATGCGGTCAAGATTGGCGGCAACCCTTCTGGAAACCTCCTGAAGATATCCTTTGCTCTCTTCCCTTATGGTCTTATGCAGGTTCCTGTAATACAAAAAACTAAAGGCACTTGCTAAAATACAGATCACTATAAATACTACAAAAATCCACCGGTATGTCCCGTTTTTCTTCTTAAATCCAGCCTTCCTCCGCTCCATACATCAGACCCTATTACCTTTCCCTCTGCTTGCATCCTGGTAACCTACTGCTCTCTGTTTTCCAGCCACTTATATAACTGAAAGCGGCTTTTTACTCCACACTTGGTATAGATATTCTGTACATGCTTCTTCACCGTATGATAGCTGATCACAAGCTCATCGGCGATGGCCTTGTAGGTCAGTCCGTTGTACATGAGCTCCGCCACCCGCTGCTCCGCCTGTGTCAGCGGCAGCATGGTGCCGGAGCCTTCCAGCAGCTTTCCTTCCTCTTTCCTGGAGATGGTAATCCAGTGATACCGGTCGATGATCCCATTGGAATAGCTCTGATCGTACGTATAGATTGTAAAAATATAATTTTTAATAACCCGTGTCTGGACCCGGTCTGCCGTAAAATTCTCCTCCTCGCCGCCCAGCAAGAACGGCAGCCAGCTGCATGGTGTGGTCGTGCTGATCTGTTCGGCGATGGAAGGGCCCAGGATCTCTTTTAAATAACTCTGAGCCGTCTTGTTATAGCTCATGATATGCATAAAATCATCCGTGACAAAATAGGCCTTTTCACCGGATGAAATGATCTCACTCTGAATATTTGACACGATCTTGGCCTGCTCGTATTTCTTGAAATTCTTATAGGAGTTGGCCACATAGACGTAGATTTCATTCAGCGCCTCAATTTCCTGGTCTGTAAAATCCCCATTCTCCAGGCTCTTAAAAAAGGCAACCTGGATATAGGCGTTAATGCCGAATGCCATCGTCACGCTGTAATGGGCATGGAAGTTTTCCTCCAGAAAGCGGACGTAGGCGGAGTGGGCGTAATCGACAGGGCTGATGACGTCCGTGGATTTATACAGCCTTGGCATCACATTAAAGTAAGTCAGGTGGTCACGGACCGCGTCCTGATACACCACATGCCTGATTACATCATTTGCAACAAATTTCCTGTATGGATGCTCTTCACAGTCCAGCAGGATTCCGTTCCGATTGATCCATGAAAGAAATGTTCCATGCGTATCGAAATAGGATATCAGCACATGCTTTAAGCCGAAATTTCTATCCAGAGAATCCAGCAGAACGTTGCTGAAAAATTCACGTGCCGAAATCTGATGTTCCGCCATTTCCGAGAAAAAATTCATCTGTCCGGCATTTTCGTATTTCATGGTTTCTTTCCCCCATTTTTCGTTTCGGATTGCTCTCTTATGCGGTAAGGCGGATTCCTTCCACCTTACCATACTCCAAATACATGTAGAAATTATAGCATGAGAATCAGGAACTCTCAAGCGAAATTGATGCTGCCTTTTTCACATTAAAATCCGGTATCCGAATGCTCTGAAAAGGTACAAAAATAACCGCCCCTCCTGTGGAGTTGCGGTCATTTTTATGTGGTTGTATTTTATGCATCTTCGCCCAAAATATACGGAGTTTCCTGATAGACGTAGAAATTCAGCCAGTTGGCATACAGCGTATTCGCCGCATTCCTCCAGGAGAGCACCGGTACTGCGAAGGGATCGTTGTCCTCATAGTAATTGCATGGGAGCTCCGGATTGATTCCCTTTGTCAAATCCCTGTGATACTCATTGTTCAAAGTCATGCGGTCGTACTCCGGATGGCCCTGGACAAACACCTGGCTTCCGTCGCGCTTCATCACCAGATAGACGCCCGCCTCCTCCGACACTGCAAGAATCACCAGATCAGACACCTTCTCAATGTCCTTTCTGCGCACCTCTGTATAACGGGAATGCGGGGCCATGATAAAGTCGTCCATGCTGCGTACCAGCGGTACCTTGCGGTCCAGAACCTTGTGGCGGTAAATGCCGGAAAGCTTCTTTTCCCGTTTGTATTTCGGTATCCCGTAATGGTAGTAGAGTCCGGCCTGGGCTCCCCAGCAGATATGTAAGGTGCTTGTCACATGACTCTTGCCCCATTCCATAATCGTCTGAAGCTCTTCCCAGTAATTGACCTCCTCATACTCCAGGTTCTCCACAGGCGCGCCGGTGATGATCATGCCGTCGAACTTCTTATTCTTAATCTCGTCAAAGTAAACATAAAACTTGTTCAAATGGCTGGCCGACGTATTCTTCGACGTATGGGTGGCCAGCATCAGAAACGTGCAGTCCACCTGAAGAGGCGTATTGGAGAGCGCCCGCAGAAGCTGCGTCTCCGTGTCCTCCTTTACCGGCATCAGATTTAAAATAAGAATCTCCAGAGGGCGGATGTCCTGGCTCATCGCCCGGTCCTCCGCCATGATGAAGATATTCTCTTTTTCCAGTATCGCCTTCGCAGGCAGATCTTTTTGTACTTTAATCGGCATATTTTACTCCCCCAGCATCTTGATAAACTCTTCCTCGGATATGATCGGCACGCCTAAATCCTTGGCCTTCTTATTCTTGGAAGAATTGGACGCCACGTCATTGTTAATCAGATACGTTGTCTTCGAAGTTACAGAGCCTGTGGCCTTACCTCCCCGCACTTCGATGGCCTCCTGCAGTTCCTTTCGGTTGGCGAAATGTTCCACGCTTCCGGTGATCACGAAGGTCATGCCCTCAAAGATGGCCTCCTCCGTGGATTCCTCCTCCTGCTCAAATGTGAGTTCTGAGAGCAGATGGTCCACAATCTCCTGATTCTTCTCATCGTCAAAGTAGCGGATCCATGCATCGGCTAAGACTCCGCCGATTCCATCGACCTCGATCAGCTCCTCCGCTGTGGCATGACGCATGCGGTCAAAATCGAACTTAAACTTCCGGCACAGCATCTTCGCATTGGCCAGACCGATCCCGGAGATTCCAAGGCCGTAAACCATCCGTGCAAGAGTCGTGTGGGACGCGGTCTCTGTCGCCCGGATTAAATTATCATAGGACTTCCGGCCGAAGCCTTCCATCTGGGTAATCGTCTCCTCATGCCGGTCAAGATGGAAAATATCTGCAAATTCCTTAATAAAACCGGCGCCGATAAATTTCTCCAGAGTCGCCTCCGAAAGGCCGTCGATGTTCAGCGCGTCGCGGCTGACAAAGAGGGCAAAGCTCTTGATGCGCTTGGCCTGGCAGTCTGGATTCGTGCAGTAAAGGCTGCGGACATCGCCTACCTGGCGCACCTCCGTCTTACCGCCGCAGACCGGACATTCCTCCGGTATCCGGATCTTCCCGCTTCTGGTCAGGTTATCGGCAATCTGCGGGATAATCATGTTGGCCTTATATACCGTGATGGTGTCGCCCTCGCCCAGAGCCAGGGACTCCATAATGCTTAAATTGTGTACGCTGGCGCGGCTCACCGTGGTTCCCTCCAGCTCTACCGGTTCGAACACGGCGACCGGATTAATTAAACCGGTCCGTGACGGGCTCCACTCGATATATTCCAGCTTCGTCTCCTTAATCTCGTCCGCCCATTTGAATGCGATCGCATTTCTCGGGAATTTGGCAGTCCGTCCCAAAGATTCTCCGTAAGCGATGTCGTCCAGAAGAAGCACCAGGCCATCGGAAGGGATATCGTAGCCGGAAACGGCTTCGGCAAACTCTTCCACCACCTCCGGCAGCGTCTCCGCCGTAACGGTCCTGTACTCCACCACATCGAATCCCTGTCTCTTCAGCCACTCAAACTGTTCCTTCCGGGAGTTCTTAAAATCCACGCCCTCGGCCGTAACCAGGGCAAATGCCTCGAAATTCACGTTCCGCTCCGCCGTGATCTGGCTGTTCAGCTGACGGACCGAGCCGCTGCATAAGTTTCTGGGATTCTTATATTTGGCATCCACATCGTCGATGGCCTCATTAATCCGGTTGAATTCCGAATAACGGATGACGGCCTCGCCGCGCAGCACCAGTTCTCCCTGAAAGGAGATGGTGACCGGCACGTTCGCAAACACTCTGGCATTGCTGGTAATGACCTCACCGATCTCTCCATTGCCGCGGGTAACGGCCTTCTTAAGCGTTCCGCCGCTGTAAGTGAGGACGACGGTCAGTCCGTCCAGCTTCCATGAGAGAATTCCCGTCTGATCGCCCAGCCATTCCTGTAAATCAGCCGTGCTCTTCGTCTTGTCCAGCGACAGCATGGGACTCTCGTGGCGCTCCTTCGGAAGTTCGGAGAGCACCTCATATCCTACGTTCTGAGTCGGGCTCTTAGACAGCACAACTCCGGTCTCCTTCTCCAGTTCCACCAGCTCGTCGTACAATTTATCGTATTTATAGTTGCTCATGATCTCACGGCTTTCCTGATAATACGTCTTCGCCGCGGCCGTAAGAATGGCAGCCAGTTCTTTCATTCTGCTGATTTTCTCGTCCACTTACAATCTCCTTTTCACTGCGTTCTTTCCTTATTAATGCATGATTGTTGTATTGCTGTTTATGATTGATCGTTTTGGGTTCTGGTTCCGATCACTATTACGATTTTTTATTTGATCACTTATACCGACCACTCTTCCTTATCATACCGGAAAAAGTGCCTCTCCATGCATCACTTCCGCTTTCCAGGGGCTTTTTTTCGTTTATCTGTCCGAATTTCCAGATTTTCATTCCGGCTTTTTTCATTTCTTGTCCGGCCTTTTGTATCTTCATTCCGGCCTTTTTCATTGTACGTGCGGTATTTTTGATCTTCATTCCGGCCTTTTTCATTTTTTGTACGGTCTTTTTCATTTTTCATTCGACCTTTTAGATCTTCATTCCGGCCATATTCATTTTTCGTGCGGTATTTTTGCTCTTCATACCGACCTTTTTCATTTTTCGTCCGACCTTTTAGATCTTCATTCCGGCCATATTCATTTTTCGTCCGACCTTTTAGATCTTCATTCCGGTCATATTCATTTTTGGCGCGGTCTTTTCTATCTTCATTCCGGCCTTTTTCATTTTTTCCCCGATCTTTTTCATTCACCGTCCGGTCCTTTAAGGAGAGGCCGGATGTATCTTCCAGCCGGCGCATCAGCTCCGCGTATTCCTTCTTCGATACAGGCCGTGATTCACCGGCTTTTAGATCGCCCAGCTCTATATTCATGATTCTGATACGCTTCAGTTTTCGCACCTTGCAGCCCAGCTGCTCGCACATCCTGCGGATCTGGCGATTCAGTCCCTGGGTTAGTATAATGCGGAACGATTTTTCTCCCGTCAACTCTGCGAAACACGGCTTTGTCGTCACATCCAGCTCCGGGAGAAACACGCCCTTTCTCATCTTCTGAATAAATTCCGGTTTCACCGGCCGGTCAATAAACACGAGATACTCTTTCTCATGGCCGTTGCTGCCGCGCATCAGACGGTTCACTAAATCGCCCTGGTTGGTCATCAGAATCAATCCTTCAGAATCCTTATCGAGACGTCCCACCGGATAAATCCGCACAGGGCTGTCCACCATGTCCACAATATTGGGAGCACGGTCCTTGTCCGAAGTGGTGCAGACGATTCCGCACGGCTTATGCACCGCTAAGAGCACCCGATCCGGTTTCTCCTCGGCGCCCTTTGTTCCTGCCGTAATTGTCCGTCCATTACAGACAACTTTTTCTCCATTTTTTATCTTCTGTCCCGGAACGGCGTTTCTTCCGCCGACCGTTACCTTACCTTCTTCTATCAGCCGGTCTGCTTCCCTTCTGGAGCAGATTCCAGCCCCGCTTAAGAATTTATTCAGGCGGATTCCGTCATCTCCCATGTCTTATCTCCTTTTGCTCATTAAGTAAAAATTATATCATTGTTCCATGGCAGAAGTCAATTTATTCCGGGAAACGATTTGCGTAATTTTCCAGTTTATCCGCATGTCACGTACGTTTGAGCGGAATCTCTGCAAAGGCACTCTCCTAATTACTCTGTCCATATACGTAGGAAAGTACAAGGTAAGGAAACGATTCGTACTCCGCCGCACACCTTGGAGGAAAGATAGGCAGAGGTCTCATCAGTTTTCATTACAAATATGCAAAAGCCCCAGGCAGAAAACCATATATCCAGCAATATGGTTTTCTGCCTGGGGGTCCCCTCTAAACGTCTACATTCCTACAAAAACGCTCTTGCTATAGTCGTAAACAAAAAGCATACAACAATTCCGGTAACCGTAGGAACCAGGAAGGAAGCAACCGTCCACTTCACACTCTGGGTCTCTTTTTTTATTGTAAGGCAGGTGGTGGAACAGGGCCAGTGCATCAGGGAGAACAGCATGGTGCTGACAGCCGTAATCCAGGTCCATCCGTGGCTCACCAGAAGATCTCTTAGTACTGACAGATCGCTGATATCCAGCAGACTTCCCTCTGCCATATAAGCCATGATGATGATCGGCACTACGATCTCATTTGCCGGGAATCCGAGGATAAAGGCCAGCAGTATGACGCCGTCCATTCCGATGACCTGGGCGAACGGATCCAGAAATCCGGAGCAGTGTGCAAGGAGTGTCGCATCACCCACGGAAATATTGGCCATAAGCCAGATGATGAGTCCCGCCGGTGCCGCGACTACGATGGCACGGCCCAGGACGAACAGGGTTCTGTCAAAAATCGAGCGTACGATGACTTTTCCGATCTGCGGCTTCCGGTATGGGGGCAGCTCCAGTGTGAAGGAAGAGGGAACGCCTTTTAATACCGTGGCGGACAGAATCTTCGAGATCAGAAGTGTCATGAGCACTCCCAGAACGATGACTCCGGCCAGAATTGCAGCGGACAGGACTGAGGAGAATACCCCGGCAGCGCTTCCTACGAAAAACATGGTAATAATGGCGATCAGCGTCGGGAAACGTCCGTTACAGGGCACGAAGTTATTGGTAATCATGGCGATCAGCCGCTCCCTCGGAGAATCGATAATACGGCATCCGATGATTCCAGCGGCATTGCAGCCAAATCCCATGCACATGGGGAGGGGTAAACTTGTAATGTGATTATGTCGTGGTTTTTTGGGGGGGATATCGCCTGAATAGGCTTAAGCGTAAAGACAAGGGAGGGAGGGCAGGCTTGCCACCGCTCCCCCATCTATTTATAACATAGCATAAAAATAAAATTATGACAATAGGCAACTTCCATACAGGACCGCCCTATTATTTTACCATCAACCACACAATCCCCGCGCCGATCAGCAGCACTACCACCACATTCAGTACCCGGAGCGCAATCAGTTCATAGTGGATCCTCGGTATAATCCCTCGCTCTCTCATCTTCTCCGTGATTTTCTTAAACTCATTCATAATCTAATCCCCCTTGAGCATAATATCCTCGTCTTTATATAATACTACTTTATCATACTTTATCCTACTTAACAATATTAAGTCCTACATAATGCTATATTGTAAGATATGGAGGAAGACAACTATGAAGTCGAAAAAATCAAAAGTCAGTATTACCTTGGATCCGGATATTATAGAGAAAATTACTGAACTGGCAGATAATGATGATCGGTCCTTCAGCCAGTTTATAAATATGGTGCTGAAGGAATACATCTCGAAAAGAACTGACATAGATACAAATACGAAAAATAATTAAGGCGGCCCACTTGGACCGCCCTTATTATGCTTAAAACTCACCCGGTGCCTGCACACCGTCTCCGTCCGTCACATACATTGCGCATTCCAGCGGGTGGCCCACCCGTGGCTCAAAGTAATACCACTTACCGCCGATCAACTGCCAGTCTGTGACCGCGTAGCCATCGCTGTTAAAATAGTACTTATGATGGTTAATCACCTGCCAGCACGACCGATAACACTCCGTTGTACTAAAAGCATACCACCAGCCATTGCTATCATGGTGCCAGCCGATCTCATATGCAGGATCCTCCAGCGATGCCTTAAACGCGTCCCAGGTATGTGCCGTCGTGTTGTACACATACGGATTCGGGCAGATCTTGCCGGTCACGTCGTAGTGTCGAATCACGTGGTCAGCAGGCACATGGTACTTGTCCATCAGCTCACGCGTCAACCGTATCGCTGCGGCCACTGTCGCGTCCTCAAAATACCAGTCGCGGCTCGTGTCGGCCTGGCTGCCCTTATTGCGGACGCACAGCTCAATGCCAATGCTGTTAGCGTTGCGGCACTCCGGATGCCTGTAGGACTTAGCCCCGCAGTGCCAGGCAATGTCCTTGTCCTCCACTGACTGCCAGACGGCCCCATCAAAGTCCACAAAGTAGTGGGCCGATGCTCCGCGGTCTCCGCCGGCGTACCACTGGCAATTGGCACGGGCACCTCCCAAGGCTCCGACGTAATGGATCACGATGTACTTGATCCGATCGATGCTACCGGTGTTGTGGTTGTATGGTGTAAGTAATTTATTAATCTGCATAATTGACCTCCAATCAAAAAAGGCCCAGGATCTCTCCCAGGCCCTAAAAAGTTGTGATATTACAACCGTTGCGATATCGCAATAGCTTATTTTGTCAGCTGCTTGTACACCTGATCCGCACCTGTCGCGGCCAGTCCGGAGACGATGCCGATTGCTATTGCTGTAATAATGTCTGTAGCTGGATATCCAGGCATATAATACATTCCCACAACGCCCAGCACCGCCCCAATAACACCACAGATCACCGGCAGCCACTTATTGTCCACCTCTGTAGCTTTGACGGCCATAGCGGCCAGATAGCAGATTACTGTAATTCCTGCAACACTCGCAATTCCAAAATCCATAGTCAATTCCTCTCTTTCTTCTCGATCACCGACAGACGCGTCTCATGATCTGCCAGCTTCTCGTCCTGTTCATCGTTATGATCCCACAATCTTTTATGCGATTCATGGTTATGTAACTCCAGATCGTCCATGTCTTTACCTAGGCCGTCCAACTTAACGATCAGCCGGGTAATCGCCGTGTTAAGCTTAATCACCGGGGCGCCGATTGTCAGGGCCGTTGTGACCAGTCCTACAACGATGATAATTACGTCATATCTTTCCACACCTCATGGTCCTCCTTATTCTGCCGGCAGTTCCGGCTCTGTCGGGATCTCCGGCTCAACCGCCGGCGGCGCGTACACGCTTTGAGCCAGCATTACCAGATCAGAATAATCTGCTTCCGTAATTCGATCCATGGCGAAATATACATCCAGTTTCCCGATTGCTTCCTCCGCTGTGTCATAGTACCGCTTGTTAATCAGGTTAGTCATCAAAGTTACAATTACTGTATTGCTCATACTTATACCTCGCTTTCTGCCAGCAATGCGCTGGTCTGGTTATCTACAATAGCTGCCTGTGTCGCTGTCGGCAGGGCTGCTACTATTGCCGCTATCTGGTTGTCGGTGTACTGGCGGTTGACCGCGTCGTGCTGCTCTATGGCCTTTTGGGTGTCCTGGACGTACTCCAGGGTTACCTCTGCAGGCAGTCCGCCCGCGGTGATCGTCAAGTGTGTTGTACCTGCGTAGGTCGTCAGGGCGTTGAGGGCCTGCTGAGTAGCGGAGGGGAGGGGCTCCCAGGCGGGCGCGTCTAAATAGGTTATAATCTCGAGGGGGGACTCTGCAAGATGGGCTTTCCAGTTTGCAAGACCTTTATCCTCCAATGTGTCATTGTAAAATTGATTATCAATCGCATACACAACCTTGTTGTTGGCTCCCAACCATATAGTATTTAGATTTTTCCCTCCAATTGTCATAACCCTCAACTGTTCACACAATCCCTCGCGTTTGTTCATGGAAACAGGTAAGCATGGGTTTCGAGTATAAAATGAAATGTACGAAGAATTATCATATATAACCCAATCTTCGTTCCCATCCAATGTCAATTTAGTGATCCACCGCTCAATCCCCCATTCCACGTCTCTACACATAATCCGGTCCCGATGCTCTCCGATCCCGCGCAATGGCTCTGTGAGGGTGATGGTGGCGGAGGCGGAACGGTAGGGCTCCCAGGGGAGAGCAGTTTCTCCGAAGTTAAGCATGATATCAGCATATTCTCCCACTCCTCCCTCGGTAAAGTTCAACCTGATTTTACTGGCCATCCCTGTTATTGTCTTTGTATCTTTATCGATTCTTCCCACCAAATTTCCAGAAGAATCCAGAAGCTCGATACGGTATCTACTCCCTGATATATCTCGTACCTTACCACTTAATGTTACTTTTATATCCTCGTCACTTAAGCTGATAGGATTTTGAAATCCAACTCCCAGTGCATTTACTGTGTAAACACGTCCATTCGACTGAGTGTATTTAGAATTCCATTTCTTCAAACATTGCTCAAAGTCCAACAACTGCGCCCCCTTCACCATCACCTCTACCACCTGCGGATACTCCACCGATGGGCTCGGCTTGCCTTCGGTGTAGGGTTCCCAGGGAAGAGGATTCTCTCCGGCGTTGAGCATGGGAGCGTACATTTTATTTGTACAGACTGTACCACTGCCAATCTGTATATACGCTTTAATCTGCGTCATCGTAGATTTATTTACTAAAACAACTTTGGAATATTTTGTTGATCCATTTTCTATTATGGCAAAATTACTGTTACTTACATTACTAAGACAATATGTTTCTCCGTCCTTAAACTCATTTATATAATCTCCTAAAAAGAATGGTGTAACTGCCGTAGCCGTGCCGTTTAAAATAATACGGCCTTGCGAATCATTTGTAAACGCGACTCCATTATAAACACCTTTTGAATATAATGCTGGATTTAACATCTGCGCCCCCGTGCTGACCGTCCCCACGTTGATAATGTCCTGCGGATAGTCAGGGCTGGGAGAAGGTGCGCCGCCTGTGTAGGGTTCCCAAGGGAGAGCGGTGTCTCCGGCGTTAAGCATTATCCTTAATCCGGTAATATTATAGACATTGCCACTAATCACATTAAATCCAATGTGGATACTGGTCTCTTTTACAATGTTAAACTTAAGTTCTTTGATGTTTGCCCCCTGGACAAGAACCGAGTTCGCATCATCGGTCACGGCCATGACAGCGTTAATTGCGTCAGACACGGATATTGTATAACTGCCTGCTTGCAATGTAACATCTGGTAACTTCAAAGTATTTCGCCCTCCGCTATATGTAGCAGTACCAAGTAGCGAAACTAAATCGTTTTTGATTGTTAATGTAACCCCAACATGAGTAATTGTGTCATAGCCAAATGGCTGTAATTGTGCCCCCGTCGTCGCCACCTGCTCACTCTTCCCCGCCACGTCCAGTCCTAACAGCGGAGCCGTCCATGCGTCCTCTACGGTTACGCCGCCCTCCCCCGTCGTTGTCGCTGTCAGGACATTGGCATACTTACTGTCAGACTCGCGCTGGCTATATCCCACAAAGGCTGCCTTCTGCGCCTCGACATAATCCGTGACCTCCTGCTGTGTCCGTGCCGCCGTCGTCTCCGATGTCTTAGCATTGGTCTCACTGACTTTGGCTGCCGCTGCCGCATCAACCGCCACCTGAATACTTGCTGCCGCATCTTCCGCACGCTGGGCCGCGTCTCTGGCCTGATCGCCCTGCTCGGTGGCATACTGGGTAGCTATGTCGGCCTGCCCGGTTGATATCTGCACCTGCCGGAGCGCGCCCTGAAGGGACTGGAAATCATCTGAGGACTCCATACGGGCCTGATCCATTACAGCCTCGTAGACCACGACCGGGAATGACTGAGACTTGATGTCCCCATCTGATCCCAGAAAGTACAGCTCCCCCAGCTGCGTACCCATTACCGCCGTCATCTGCTCGGTAATCGGTGTCAGTACTGTATGCTCGTCAATCCGTGTACACGTGGCGTCTGCCAGTGTACCGTCTGTCTTTCGTACATTGATGTGTATCTGGCAGCCGAATGGGATCGTCCATGGCTCATCACCCATCTTAAGCGTGATCCGTGCCTGCCGGCTGTTGGTGTCATATTGCTTGACTCTCAGCGGCTCTTTTTTGGTATCTGCCGCCATATCAAGCGTATAGTTTTGGATTGTACCGTCCACGTTATCCCTCCTCTGTTACTGCCCGTAAGACATCGTATTTCTCGGCATCAGTAAGATTCCGATACCCTTTCAGGATCTCTTCCACGTCATCGCCGCGTCTGTGCCTGATCTTAAGTGCATAGACCAAGATGTTTTTTGCCGCCGTACTAAGCATGGTACGCACCTCCAATCACATCAGCCAGGATCAGGGACATATCGTCGATCATAGCGCGCAGCTCCTTGACCTCTTCCTGCAAGTTGACTCCTTCGCCATCATACTGATAGACCGGCTGTGGATTGACCGGATTACTTACATCAATGCTGGTGATCATGGCGCCGTCCGGAATTACAACGACGAGGCCGAGGACTCCGGATGGGACTGTATCCTGACCGTGGATCACCGACCAGATTGTTCCGGTTGTGTCGTAGATTATTAATGATTTCATGATTATTTCCTCCTATTCAAACCAGATGTGATCAATTTCCATCTGTGTATGGTTATCACAACTTAGCCAAAATCCTAATAGTAACGGCCTGGTAATCGCACTTACATCCAGGGTTGCTGTATTATACGCCGAGGTTAAAGTAATACGCCACGACTTAGCAAGGACCGAAGCCTTGGGATTTCGATTATTAACTTCAAATAATCCGAAGACCGCATCTGTACTGACTCTGGACACCCCATCAGCGCCTCTATAAGACATAAAGATCTTTGATATTGGGGTAAAATTTATCACGGTTTCGCAGAACACGCTGTTGCTCCAATGTTCATTATAAGAACTTTTGAGATAAATTGTATTAGAGCGGAACTCACTTATAGCCCGATAATGGTTTCCATCACTATCCTCATACGGAGGACAATTATATAAACTTAATGGATAATTGGGATTAACCGCACCCTGTCGATATATATCCGCTGCTCCGGTTACATATCCCTCGAACTGGCCGTCTACGTAATTACTGCCAATCCAGTACCGGTATCCCTTCTTTATTGCATTTGCTGGCGGAAGAGGCACGCCGCGTATGTTATGGTTTGCAGCGCCATATTTTCCGGCTGCCGCGATCGTCTGCGCATAAGTCTGCGGAGTTATATCTGCTCCTGCTAAGGACTGGATCTGTCCAGCTACGCCTAAAACATTATATCCGGCGCGTATTACAGCCCCGTTAACACCTGCCGCCGATGCCACCGCACTCTGGTCGGCGGATATGGCTGTATTCTCATTGATGTGGCCATTCCTTGAAGATTTCATGACGATAGCATTTCCAGACTTTGTGACCTGGCTTGCGGGGATCTGCTCCCCGGCCCGTTCCGGCATAGTCCCCATAAACTCCACGCCGCTGTCATTGGTGGCGGTCTTCCCGGCCAGTACATCCGCCGGCTGTGCATTACCGGATCCCAGTACAATCTTTTTAATGTTCTCGGCCATCTCCTTAAATGTCGCTGTCGCCGCCGTTGCTACTCTCTTTGCAGTGATGGCTGCGGCAACAAGGGCTTTTCCATCACTGACAGATTTTTTTACTTCGTTGATCTCCGTCCCGATCTCATTCAGTTCCTTCGCCCCGAACGAATCCCCCTTCTGGGTGTATGTCGTCGCGTCGACAGGAGTTACCGTCCCGTCGCTGTTCTCGGTCAGACGGATCTTGCGCTGGGTGAATATATCATCTTTCCAGTCTGTCTTCATAGTCCTCTTAAACCTCCTAATCTAAATGACAACCGCCGCTTTCCCTCCTCCTGGCCCCGCAAGTTGTCGTGAATCAGCTTGCAGGCGGATTCCAGGCGGTTGAGTTCCTGCCAGTCGATGTACGGTTGATTATCGTAATATGTGCGCCGCTGCCCTGTCGTGAATGGGTATGTGTGGATCCGGATCGCCTCCAGGTTATCCTCCAACTGATTAATCTCATCCGCATATGGATAATCACTCTGCGCTTTGTCCGGATTAACAGTAATGGAAAACTCCGGGTATAAGCGTATCGCTGTCTCCCGGAGTTCTGCCAGATTATTCTTTATGCGGTTGTAATCTTCTATATTAATGGGATCGACTTTCTTCCAGTTAAGTTTCGGTTCTTGCCACATACATATCCCTCCTCGCCTTTATCGTTCCAGATAGTGCACCGTTAAAATCAAGACTGTGCTCGTACACCCGGATCTGTAGATTCTCCACGTACTGGTTTTCCAGATACAGGATATCATTGCCGTCAATCCGGGGATCTCCACGATAAGGTAGTTCGTATTCCCGGTTGGAATAATAGTAATCACCAATCCAGTCCGCCAGATCAGGCGCCAGTATATCATCTGCCAACGGGTTAGACCATTCCGTCACGCGTCCGGTTGTATTGATCTGTTTCACGTACCGGCTCGCTGACTGGGTGTATTCATACCCTGTAATGGTCAGTTCCATCTGAGTGCCATCAGAAACGCCTGGAAGGTTCACTGTAACGTAATATGCGCTATATGCTGTTATACTCCCGACAGACGTTTCGAAGCCGTGTGAAGCGTTGCTCAAATACACCGTATAGGTCCCGTTGGTTACAATGATCTGATCCTTAAAGAGCTCCTTCTTCTCAACGCCCTGTTGGTACGATGTCTTAATGATCTGGACTTCCTTGACCTTCTCCAGCTGCTTGCCCTTTGGTGTCTTTGTCAGGTCCGTACTGTATTCCAGGGTGTAATCCGTGATCTCACCAAAGGATACATGCCATAAGCTGACACGATTATAAGGCCGTGCCCTGGTAAACTCCAGGACATATTTATTTGCTTCCGGGAACTCGTGATCAATATTGGTTACTGCGGTAATTCCTGTATCGACCGCATAGCTTTCCAGCAGTGTGCTGTCTTTGTACGTGTGGATAGTCATCGCCTCCGGCGAGTTTCCTTCAAATTCCAGATGCAGCCCAAAAAACTTGATGGCTGCCTCCAGCGTGATCTCCACGATTGGATTACTTGCAAACCGGCCGTCAGCTCCGGATATCTCCCGGCTAACATACCCTGTATTGAGATATTTCCCAGCGCGCGGAAGAAAGTAGGCTGTGCCATCTGCCTGTATCGAGTCATGGCCAAAGTCCGCATACCTCACACGATTTGTGGCAGTCAACACTGACTGTGTATTAGCATACGCTTCGGCGTTATCCGATCTTGCCGTCATACGCGGCGACAGCGTAATATTAAAGGCTGCCTTAATCCGGATCATGCCTTGCCGGTCCTGAAAGATAATGCAGCGCCCAGCATTCGCAATGATCTGCAAAGCTTCCTTGTGCGTTACTGGCGGCATAGGATTCCTTACACTGACAGACCTTAAATAGCTGTCAAGCTCGTACTCCCTGGCCTCGAATCCGGCATCTGTCAACACATTGACAGCCAGATCATAAAGGCTGATCCCCTCTGTCCGGTACATGCCACGGTAATAAGTATTTCCCATCGGCTCGAAGCGGTCCACGGCTGTCAGGCTCATTTCTTCGTCGTCTGCCTCCCACTCCTTCAGCAACAGGTTGGTTCCCGGTACCCATTCAATGGTTCCATCGTCAAGTTCGTATCCGTACATTACTTCCACGATCTGGCCGTCTTCCAGAAAGTTCACAGCACTTGCATCATTCTCAACATCAAAGGAACGGTTCCGGTTGTCTGCCGTCATACTAAAATCTATTGTTGGCATCTCCTCAGATATTGGACTGATGTACTCCTTGCGTTTTGCTGAGAGTACCATCTGGTTGTCAAAATAGATACCGATTCCCATAGTGATCTCGTGGATCCGTAGCCGGCACTGGCCGTTCACCATGCACTTTGGTGTGATCTTAATGTACGTTGCACCAAAAAAGACCTCGTCCACCACGTATTTCTCGTTTGAGTTATTCGTAATATTCAGGGTCTTGTTATCTGTTTCAATATCGAAATCAACAGGGTACGCCTTTCCAAAATTTATTGTCAGCCCCCGGATATCATAGGCAATCGGAAACACCAGTGTAACCGGCGAGCCAAAGTCTTTAGCCACCAGTCCAGCGTTATAGATCACGTCAGCATTATTCCTCGGCAGAAACCGCATTGTACTGTCTGCCAGCGTGTAGTCTTCCTCAAAGGTGGCATACAACTCATTCACCGAGTAATTGTCCATGGGCTTTGTCAGGTTCGCGAAGTATGTGTAATCGCCTGGATCACTGATCTTACAATTTGCCTGGGCCTGCTGGTTGATAACGCCTATCGTCACCCGGATGTAGGACCGGTTCCGCAGCTTCTCTTTCATGCTCCGCTTATATCCACGACTCACTGTCTGCATTAATCAATCACCCCGCAGTCAATCAGATTTACCTTACAGTTAATATATTTTGTCGGAAACCCGTTTTCGTCCACCTCGTAAGGTTCCGCGCTCCGGTCACTGGGATACATTTTGAGCGTCTTCCATTTGTTTGCGACCATGTCAGGGAACTTGACCGTAACATAGAAGTTATTAAACTCCTGAAGCATTTCAGACCATGTCTCTGCGTCCAGTACTGGCCAGACAAGAGAGTCAAGCTTATTCTGATCTCGGCCTACTTTTTGGCCGACTACCTCGCCGTTTGCATTTCGGGACGATGTGACAATGGTCGATGCGACGAAATTAAGCCCTCTCTTCGGGGAAGGGAAGGGCTTGCCGTTTACGTATATTGTTGCCTGCCGCTCATCTAACAACTGTATCACCTCTCTTTCGGGCAGAAGAAAAGCACCCTGATTGCTCGGGGTGCTATACAAATATTTGCTTTAACTTCTTGCGGTAAGGTGTACCCTCACCGTATCATAATCGCGATAGGATTCTATTTGTTTAGATATTGATGCTCCAGCCTTTATTTCGCTATCGCTATCAGTCATGTAAGTGCTTCCGTAGTACACTACCTTCCCGTTTTTAAAAAACAATGCCGCTGCCGATGGAAACTTTGCGGCAACCGAGCCATTATTTGTTGCAGTAATGACAACCTTATCTCCTGCATTTGTAGTATCGACTTTAATGTTTTGCAAAACTGGAGAATAATATTTCTCTTGCTTAGTCTGAATGTTTGTGTTGAAATTGGATATTCCACTTACGGAATCAAAATAATTAACAAGGAAAACCGTGCAACCACTAGGAATATCATTTGTATCTGTGGAGTTTGCGCCTATTACACTACCAGAAGAATTGTTAGCCGTTTCATTTATGCTCACCTCTAAAGTATATTGGGAATTGTTTGTAATCTCAAAGATATGCAATGTATCCCCAATCGTATTTTCATAGATGTAGTCCGAAACACTCAAATCCTTTGTGATTGAATCTGCTGTATAGGATATATTTGAAACACTTTCATATTCTTTTCTTGCCCCATCAGTTCCTACAGCATGACCGTCCGGAGTAACGCAGTCGTGAAACATATAGCCGTCGTCACCAAAATAATACGATTTTCCATCAATGATTTGCCAGCCAGATTTCGCATAATCTCCGTTATCGTTCTGATACCACCAGCCGTTAGAGTCTTGCTTCCACTCTCCCGCAAAAGCAGTCATAGATATTACGCAAGAAAATACCGTTGCTACAATAGCCCCCTTTAATAATCTTTTTGTCATAAGAACACCCCTCCTACTTTTATTGTATAATTATAACAAAATAAAACTTCTTTTGCAACTATGCGGGGTGAAAAATAAAGCCTCTGCGTCTCTCTGTTCTGTCTGTTTGCTTTACTATAGTTCTTCCGTCCATCTCAACATGTGTTTCTATAGTAACTGGTTCACTGTTTCCACTATAGGAAGCCATAACAATGCTCATTCCCTCGATCACGGCCTCCTTTATTCCTTGCGTTATCTGCTCATTATTGGCTACAGCAGTCTGCCCGTTCGCAAACTTACCAACCAGTTCCCCATGATTGGCCATGAACAATCCATCTTCCGGAAATCCCCCTGTTGAGAAGGTTGGTATATGAGGAATTTTAAAAAGTGTTACATTTCCGCTGTATTCAGTGCCAGTTAAAGGGTTGGTAAAATCCCAATCAAAAGTAAACAATTCATTGACCTTGTCAATAAAATCATTGAGAATATTTATTGCAACTCTCACTGCATTGTCAAATGCATCTTTAAATGCCCCCGGAATACCTTTCATTGCATCGATCCAAGTTTCCAGTTTAAACCATGGCTCTACGTCTTCTTTCCACCAGTCACCTAAATTTTTTTTCCATTCTTTTTGAGTATTAGACCATGTAGTTCCAAGGCTCGACTTTATACTCTCGTATACACCAAGCCACTTTTCAGGTGTAAACCATGTAGCTACGTGTTGATTCCACCAGTTCTCAATACCATTTCTCCACTCTCCAACGGTATTATCCCAAGTTTCTTTTAACTTGTCTTTTACATTCTGGTACAGCCGCGACCATTTTTCAGGAGTAAACCACGGTGATACATGTTGGTTCCACCAAGCTTTAATACCTGATCCCCACTCACCAACTGTAGAATCCCATTTAGTTTTTAACTGTACTTTTATGTCATTGTATAGCTGCGACCATCTTTCAGCTACAAACCAAGGAGTTACATGCATGTTCCACCAGTTTTGAAGGTCGTTTCCCCATGTACCAGCAGTTTCGTCCCACTTAGTTTTAAGACTCGTCTTGATACTTTCGTACAACCCCGACCATTTCTCAATAGTAAACCATGGAGCTACGTTGCTATCCCACCACGTTCTAACCTTTACTAACCATGAGCCTACCGTCTCGTCCCATATAGATTCAAGACTTATTTTTATACTTTTGTATAAATTTCTCCACTTTTCAGGCGTAAACCAAGGAGCCACGCTGTTATTCCACCAACTGGCAATAGTACTATCCCACCAGGTTTGAATTTTTTCCCAGTTTTGCTTTGCACTTGTTTTTTTGTCCTCTATCCAGGCTTGAAAATCTTTGCTTTCTTTTTCTCTTTGCTCATTAAGCGCATCTAGCCAATCTTCTGTATCCTTTAGATTTTGGTTAAACCACTGCTTTACTTTCCCGGGTATAGACTTTAAATAATCAAACTGCTTCTTATAAGCATTGTCATTCTTGTAGGCATTTGCTGACTCTTCCATCTGTCCATAGCGGTTTCCCATGCCCCATTTATTCTTGTCAATGGAATCCTGCTTGTTTTTATCCCAGCCCATCTCAATCTCTTTTTTCTCTTCATCAGTACCATTCTCATATCGGTCAAGAAGATCAAGTGCGGTCGCCCAGGATATGCCAGTAGCAGCTACAAGAGATAGCGTAAGCGTAATTCCAAACGTTGATGCTCCACCGGCTGCTAAAATAACTCCTTTGAGTTTGTCAAAGAAATCCAAAATACTTTTCGTGATTTTAAACGTTAATATGGAGGTTGCTATTACTCCTAATCCATACCCTATTGCTTTGGCCTGATCTGAATCAATTTTATTCAATGCATCTGCAAGAGCATTTAATCCGCCAGGCACCACAGTATTAATAAAAACGGCTCCGACTTTACTCAGGTCTTCGTAAAAATCAAGTAGCCCTTCGCCAACACTTTCAGCAAACGGTTCCAGCGCCTGCCAGAAGTTCCTCAACGCCTCGTTAATGGCGTCCCAGTTAATGGTTTTAAGGAAATCATTCGTGATATCAATAAACCGTGGGAATCCCTCTCCCAGCGCCCAACTTCCAAGCGGCACCAAAAAGTAATTCCAGAAATCTTCTAAGGCCGTCCAGGTGAATTTCCCCAGCAGCGAAAGCCCTTCGTCCCATAAACGTTTCAGTGCATCAACCGTAGGCTTCGCAGCATCTTTCAAGGCGTCCAGGGCCTTTTTCATACGCTCTACAGCCTTTTCAATCTCCGGATTAACCGTAACCTCTCCAAAGAGTTCCCCGCTCATATCACCAAAGTCTAAGTCGCCACCACCGCCGCCACTTCCTCCACCGGATCCACTACTATCATCGGGATTGAGTACATTGAGTTCGTCGATGCCGAGCGTGTACTCCTTCATCTTTTTCGCGGCTCCGGCTGCCTTGTCCATATTGTCGGCCACGGCTCCGGAAGAACCTGCCGCCGAATCCATGGAGTCTGCTATATCGCTGCTCCCTCCGGCATCACCAAATATCGCGACTGTGAAAGCTTTGAAATACGCTGCCAATGTCTGGAGCTTTGCCAGTATCGTATTGATCACCCGGATCACCGGAGTAAAAGCGTTGATAAGCCCCTGTCCGATCGTGGCCTTAAGCGACTCAAACTGTAAGGATAATACCCTCACCTGGTTGGCCCATGAAGTACTCGTCCGCGCAAAGTCTCCAGAAGCGTCCGCAAGACTGCTCATAACAAACTGATACCGGAGCATGACCTTTTCCTGCTCGGTCATCTTCGCCGTAGTCTTGCCAAAGCCATTATTTAAGGCGTACTGATCGAGGGCTGTCTGGGTCATGACCACACCAAGATCCTTCAGGCTTTCCGTTTCGCCTGTAAAGATGCTTTTCAGCTTCGTGTATGCCTCGTCAGTGCTCAAGTTGTAGAAAGAGGCTACGTCTCCGGTAAGTCCAGTGATAGCCGCTGACATCTGATACCCGGCTTCTCCGGTCACTCCGAAAGCTTTCGCCATAGCGCCGTATGTACCCATGTACTTCTTTGCCGTCAATTCCGACAGACCAAACTGCGTGATCGCATTCTTCGCGAAGGCATCTACTGCCCCCGACATTTTACCGAAGGACACATCGACGACGTTTTGCACCTCCGCCAGGTCTGATCCCAGGTCGATACACGACTTTGCGAATGCTACGATAGCGCCAACACCTAACACTGAGGCCACCATCTTGCCAAGGCCGCCGAAGGACTTCTTCATTTTTGCAGTCTGCCGCTCTACATGGTTCGCCGCTGTCGTCGTCTGCTTCTTCAGCTTCTCTACCTCGTCCCGGTATGGCTTCGTCTGCGCCTCAATGATAACCTGTAACTTTTCCAGTGTCATTCCCTCGCCCATCAGTTTTCACCTCCTGCCCTGGCATGATTATGGCGGATTGCAAAGTCGTTAAACCGGGCTTTGTACTCCGCCAGCTGCTTTTCCTGTATCTTCTTTTCTGTTTCTTCGTGTTCCCGACCAAACAGTTCTGGGAAGAAGTCCCATAGCTCCATAACCTTTACCTTGTCACTGCCCTGAATCGCAACAGTCGTGAACTGTCCGATATCCCGCGCCAGGAAATGCAGGTTCATCAGATCCTGCTTGACCTTCCGTTCCTCCCTGCGCCGGCTGCAATCCATGATGTCCGTAATATCCGGTATGGATAACTCCCAGAATCGTTCCGGAGAGATGCCGTGATCCAGTGCGGTGGGATACAACTGATCGATCAGATCCGATACGGCGATTACATCTGATCCTTTGCTTCTTCCAGCCTCTGGTCCATCTCCGCGGTCTGACTCTCCGTAAAAAAACCAGACACCTTATATATTTCCATAAAGACATCCGTCATAAAGGTCATCTGCGTGCCGCCCTCTTCACAATAACTGTCAAACAGGGCCTGCACGTCTGTAAATTTAATACTGTGATGGTATGGAACCATGGCGGCCTGTGCAACCGTCAGCATAATTGACAGCGGCGGCACGTTCCCGGAACCAAACAACAGGCTTAACAGGCTTGTTTTGTACTTCTCCTCCAGACGGCAGATATTCTGAGTCGTAAGCTTCATTTTGTATGTCTGGCCGCCTACCTCCCAATATGCGAATGGTCTGCGCTTCTTCTTATCAAGCACGATTACCGTATTCTCATCTTCTGTTTTTACTTCAATTTCTTCATCAAATCCCTGTTTCATTGCCTATTCCTCCTCGTTCTATACTGTTGGGTCCGTGACCACAATATCACTCTGTAATCCCAGGGTAAGTGTAAATTCAATGGCTGCATTCACGCCACCACCGCCGACCTTGATGCTGCTGTATGCATCAAATTCAAACTTTGTTCCGTCCGGAAATGTCTGGCGGTAAGACGCCACTTCATTTCCATCCGCAATTGTACGGAGGACCCTGTAATCCGAACTCTCGCTGGAGTTCTCATACACAAACTTATATGCCATGTCGCCAGGATCTCCGATTCCAAGCTCTGAATGCTTAAAATTATCCTTAAGTCTGGTGTTTTCCACTTTTTCCGCGTCCACTCCCAACTCTGGAACTTCCTTTAAATCCTGGAGTTCTACATAATCTGACGCTCCCTTTTTCTTTACCGCAAGGGTAATTCCATTTGCTAACATATCATCATTCCTTTCCTATTGTATGGTATACCTGTCTGTTTCTCACATCAATAATTCCTTCATAGCGCATCTGCTTGTGTTTTAAGCCGCTGGGATCTTCTACGTCCATGCACTGGGTGCGCTTAAGCCCCAGAGGTGATATGGCCGCATCTACAGCTACCGCGGTCGCAGATGTACTCTTTCTTGACCAGATATCAATACGATACCTAACATACGATTTCGCTTCCCCCCGTCCGGACTCTTCTGCAACCTTGTTATCCTCTTCCATGTATTGGATTGAGATATCCTCTTCCCAGCTTCGCGGGTAAAAATCGGTCACGTTCTTCGTTACCATACAGAGCGCTGCATATACTTCGTCTTTTACATTAATCATTGGCTTGCCTTTCTGATCTCTGCCGCAAGCACATCATTGATCTTCCGACAAATGATCTCTTCATTGTCTTTGAGGCCGGGGTAGAGAAACGGCTGTGCGGGCTGGCCTGAACACTGGTAGAACCGTCCTTGCTCTGTGTCAATATAGAACCAGTGGTATTTCTCTGCCGTCTCCGCATCGATCTGGCTCTCATGGATCCACCAGGGCGATTGGGAATAGGCAGGTGTTATTTCGGGAGAGATGCCCGCATGGTCAGCCTGACCACGAGGACCGGTTCCCAATTCCACATAGGCCGCATACTTTTTGTTGGTATACACAGTGCCAATTACCCGGTCTTCCTCCACCGTTACTCTGGTCTTGATGCTCTGCCGCAGTTCTCCGTCACTTACCGGGCACATTAAGACGGCACCGGCCTGTGCGATCTTTGTTCCTCGTCCTACTGCCTTCTTTACCCCATGTTCCGCCGCAGCCTCCAGGCTCCCGTACTTCTGCAACAGCTTATCCAATCCTTTGATGGTCTCACTCATATGCGCTCAACCTCCAATGTCAGATACCGGTACGGCCGGATGGCAATGATCCGGTAATCCGGTTCGTGGTCTCCCGGGACATTTAGGCAGATACCATCACCTTCCTGCAGCGTCATGCTGCCGATCCGATAACTGACACGGCCTTTTTCATCGGCTATAACCTCATATTCCGCACTGATCCGGCAGTTCCGTATATATTGGAGCCGCTGGCCATACATCTCCGCCTGCAGCTTCCCACCTCCCGGCCAAACCTCTGCCTGAAAAGAAGAAGGCAGCCCATACTTTGTGTACGAGTTGCCTTCATTATCCTTTCCCGGTATCGCCTGCCTATGGCTGTACAGTTTCAGCCTGCTTTGTTTTAGCCTCATATCGTCTGCCTCCGACTCCTACCAGCCTGTACTGGTCCAATACGTCATAGATCTGCTTTGGCGCGGTATCAAAACTGTAGCTTTCTCCGCCTTCACTCCTGCCAGTCTCTCCTTCAGTACCTAACCGGTTGTATGCAATCACAGCCAGATCCCGAACCGTTTTCTTGAGCCCATCTGGCAGTACGGTGCGATTCGTGTAACACAGCACAAACTCTTCCGCGTCCGACAGCAAAAGGGAGAGCAGATTCATTTTATCGTCGCCCTCCCCTGTTAGCAGTTTCAGTTTTTCAATCTCAGTCATTCCGATCACCCCTTCAGGACCGCCAGCAGCTCCTCTTTATTCAATGATGCCGCTCCCTCGATTCCTCTTTCCTTCGCCATGGCGCGCAGCTCGTCGACTTTCATCTTTTCCAGTTCTGGTTTTTCCTCCGGCTTATTAACGGCCTCTTTTGCAGTAAGGCTCTCCCGGTTCTCTGCAACGGTAAAGTGTTCTATGTCCTTCTGGCAGGCGCGTATCACGTCCTCATTATGACATTCCTGAATTAATCCGCTCTTGTTCCTGATATACATATCCGCTCCTCCTATTTACGGTTAGCAGTAAGCACTGCCAGACACTTAGGCTGCAACACCTTCGCGCCGTACACATGCAACCCCTTTACAGCATCGCTGAATCTCTTCTCAGGGCGGTATGCTTCTGTTTTTAAAATCTGCTCCGCATAGGATCCGGCCTCATTGGTCCCCGCAATGATCTTATATTTTGCACCGGAAGTATTCGGTACGTTATTAGAAAGGCTTACACGGAATCCGGCAGCCACACCAACCTCGCCACCTTCCAGAATCGCCTTGTTGTAATCAGTACCATTACCAACAAAACGCTTGTCTTTAAGTAACATGCCATGGAGCCATGCGGGAATAACCACCCAGCGGCTATCCATAGGTACATTAGCCTCCGTCAAAATCGTGGATAAGTCTACAAGCGTGTCATATGCGTCGGCGGCAGTTGGCACAATCGGAGAATCATCTGTTCCCAACGTGTTGCCTGCATCGGACCCAACATATAGAAGATTGGCCGCGAACTTGTCTGTTACATCGTTCATACCATAGGCTGCCCGCATCATGGCCTTATCCATCAGTTTCGGATTTACCTGCGCTGCATCCACATCGTCGATTCCGAAATTAAAGTACTTCGCCTGATCGATCGTCAACATTAACTGTTCTCCACTCAGTTCTTCTGGCGCTTCAATATCCGTGCTCTTCTGATAATTTTTTATGGTAACATCACCAATCTGGTTGATCTTCACTGTATCACCAAAGTTCTTGATTTCCCCTTCGTAGTCTCTGTTCAGGAGATTCGCATACACATGCTTTTTGTCAAGGTGTCTTAACAGCCTTGCGCTCCATATTGTGGGGATAAAATTTGTTACTGACATAATCTCTTACCTCTCTTTCTTATTTGTTCCATGTTGCCATGGACTGGGAAATAGAATCCCAATTTTCATTGATTTCTTCCGGTGTCATTGCCGCCACCTGTTCCTTTGTGAAACTCATTCCCTGCGGGGCTTTCTTTGGTGGCACACCACCTTTCAGTTGTTCCTGCACCCGCATCTCTACCGCCTCCTGGAAGGCTTTTTCTACCGCTTCAATGGATTTGTTGCATGAATCTGCATCAGCGTAATTGAGTACCTCTGCAAGCCCTACAGGCAGTTTCTTTTCTGCCAGTGTGTTCTTCGCTTCAGCCATCAACTCCCGGCGCG
>OJKJ01000203.1_pt1 | contig 42466 bp, 33 predicted proteins | sample 1596491 | NCBI WGS metagenome assembly OJKJ01 (sample SAMEA4350160, study PRJEB24818) | metagenome | biome: human; feature: gut; material: faeces | place: Denmark | collected 2013-09
GCAAATTCCCCAGAAACCGCGCCCCGCCCCCCTCGGCGTCCTCCAGCCCAATGGTTCCCCCGTGTAACTGCACCAGCTCTTTAGCCACGGACAGGCCCAGGCCGTAGTGCTGGCGGTCGGTGCGGGAGCCGTCGGCCCGGGAGAAGCGGTCGAACACATGCTTTTTGTCTGCATCCGGTATGCCGCAGCCCTGGTCGGACACGGCAAAGGCCACCCCTGCCTTTTTGTGCCCCCGGGTTTCGCGGCGGCAGGCGGACAGCGTCACCTGCTTCCCGGCGGGGGTGTAGGTCAGGGCGTTGTCCAGCAGGATGGAGAGCACCTGTTCCAGGCGCTGGCCGTCGCCGGTGATGTGGGGCAGGGGTTCCTCCGGCAGCTCCAGGCACAGGCGGATGTTCCGCTCACGGGCCAGCGGTTCAAACCGCTCGTACACACCGATCAGCAGGGTGTCCGCGTCTAAGTCCTCTCTGCGGATGGTCCAGGTTTTGGCGTCCGCGGAGGCCAGAAGCAGCAGGTCGCTGACCAGGCCGGACAAACGCAGGCATTCCCGGTCGATGTTGGCCAGAAACTGGTCCTGCTTTTCCGGGGCAGCGGTCACCGCGGACAGGCTGGAGCGGATGACGGACAGGGGGGAGCGCAGCTCGTGGGAGGCCGCGGCGATAAATTCATTCTGTTTTTTCCGGCTCTCCTCGATAGGCTTTAGAGAGCGCCCCACCAGCACCCGGCACACCAGATAGAGAGCGGCGATTCCCACCACGTCCAAGAACAGGAACAGGAAACGCTGGCGGTAAATCCCCGCGTCCGCCGGGTTCTGCCAGGCCAGCAGGGTCAGGCTCTGATAACCCTTGGCTGTGGGAATCACCAGCACAGAGCCGAAGTAGGCGTCCTGGTTTGGGCCGTTTAAGGTGAAGATGGAGGTGCGCGACAGGGAGGAGGAGACGGGCCGCATATCGATGCGCACCTTCTCCTCCTCCGCTGTTTTTATGGCCTGGGCGATCAGCTCCTCGCGGGCGGTGGGCGGCGTCCAGGCGCCCCTGTAGAGCAGAGGCCGCCCGTTGTCCTCGATGTGGATGATCAGCTTGCCTGCGCTTTCCATCCGGGCCAGCCAGGTGCAGTCGATGGTGCCGCCGGACTGGAGCCTGGAGGTGATGGTGAGCAGGGTGTTCTGGAAATTTTCCAGGTTCTTTTTTTTGAATTCCCGGGTACCCACCGCCAGCACCCCCAGGATCACGGCGGTGAGAATCAGGCCGGTGGTCACGGTGTAGAGGGCGGTCAGCCGTCTATGAAGCTGTTTGATTTCATTCATGGTAATCCCTCCAGGGCTGCGGCAAGTGCGTTTGCCGCGGTTGTTTTTGTTGGCTTCAACGGGTCGTTTTTGTTGGCTGTGGGCGCTTATCCGGATGTAGTGGGCCGCTGAGACAGCCTGCAGTCGATTGCGCGGCTCACGGCTGCCGTTCTTTCAACTGGTATCCGGTTCCGTGAATGGTGACAATCTGCGCTGAAGCGCCCACGGACCGCAGCCTGCGCCTCAGAAAATAGATATAGTTGTCCAGGTTTCCGTCCTCCACCTCGGCGTCCACGCCCCATATGTAGGTGAGAATCATTTCACGGGGAAGAATCTGACCAGCACCCCGGATCAGATATTCCATGAGGGCGGTTTCCCGCTTGCTGAGCCGCACGGTGCCTCCGGGGCCGGACAGCTCCCGCCTGTCCGCGTCCAGGCGGATGTCGGCGAAGCATTTTTCCGCTCCGGCGTGGAAATTCCCCGGCCGGCGGGTGACCGCCCGGATGCGGGCCAGCAGCTCGCCCACGGCGTACGGCTTCACCAGATAGTCGTCCGCCCCGGCGTCCAGCCCGTCGATGCGGTCGTTGACTCCGTCCAGAGCGGTGGTGATGATCACCGGCGTGGCGATCTGTTTTCTGCGCAGGCCCTGTAAAATGGTCAGGCCGTCCACCTGGGGCAGCATCCGGTCCAGAACAATCACGTCGTAGGGGTATTGATTGGCGTAAAAAAGGGCGTCCTGCCCCTGATAGCACACGTCGGTCTCATAACCCGCGCGCTCCAACTGTAATTTGACCGTATTACAGAGGTCGCGGTCGTCCTCCACCAGCAGTATTTTCATAGGTTTTTTCCTTTTCTGAATCAGTCGTGTTTCCTTAATTACACCTTGTCGGCAGCCGGAGGCTGTCGATAAGAGATACGTTTCCTTAATTATACCTTGTCGGCAGCCGGAGGGCTGTCGATAAGAGATACGTTTCCTTAATTATATCAGACAAATCTCTAAAAAACCTAAAAGAAATATTTCCATATTTCCAGTTTTTTTAGAGATTGCCCTGTTATGATGGAGGTATACGAAATGACAGAAAAGGGAGTGGACAATGATGAAAAAACGATGGATGTGCGCGCTGCTGGCTGCCGGTATGCTGGCCAGTGTCCTGTCCGGCTGCGGGCAGTCGTCCTTTACGGAGACGAAAGGAACCGCCGATGCCGGAACGAAACCCCAGGCCCAGGAGGGGGATTCGGTGCCGATGGGCCGCTACGTGGAGGGGGAGATCGAGCTTCCCGGGGAGAGCCGGGAGGATATTTCCGATATCATTCAGAATGAGAACGGCGCATTGGAGCTGTACACGGAAAAAGACGACGAGATCCGCCGATACACCTTTGACGGCCAGGAGTGGAGGCGGGAGGAGAAGAGCCTGATGGAGGGCCTGGAGATACCCTATAACGTTCATGTGATTCTGGGCGGGGACGGCAGCCGCTACGCCTTGTACCCGCTGTCCAATGGTTACCGGTTCCGCCTGATGAAACTGGCGGAGGACGGGGAACCCCAGGAGATTTTGGAGGAGCTCCTCTCTGAAAAGCGGGATAATGGCTCCTACAAGCATTACCCGGACTTCGCAGGGATAACTCCCGAGGGGAATATCCTTCTGTCCCTGCGGGACATGACGAGAGTCTACACCCCTGAGGGAGAGCTTGTGATGGAGGTGCCTCAGACCAGCTGCTCCTCGGACTGGAAAACCGCCTCCTACTTAAAAGGGAACGAGTATCTGACCATCGGGGAAAACGGCTACATCCGATACGACGTGTCCGAGACTAAGGGGCAGATGATGGAGGAGATCGCCTACCAGCAGGGGAATTCCGATCAGTATGCGGCCGTGACGCCGGACAGGGAAGGCGGCTTTTTTATGGCCAACCCGAAAGGCATTCACCACATCGGCCAGGGCGGAAGCATCTGGGAGACGGTCGTGGACGGGGAGTTAAACTCGTTGAGCCAGCCCAGTGCCTATATCATCAAGCTGTTCGTGGGAGCGGAGGACGATTTCTACGTGTGGATCAACAGTGCGGGAACCGACATGATCAAGCATTACACCTATGACCCGGAGATTCCATCCGTGCCGGGAAAAACCCTGACCGTGTACGGCCTGGACCTGGGCTCGGCGGAGACGGTGCGCCAGGCTGCGTCCATGTTCCAGTTGGCCCACCCCGACGTGCGGGTGGAGCTGATCGACGGCCAGACGGAAGCGGGGAGCACCACGGTTTCAGATACCATCCGGGCGCTGAACACGGAGCTGCTGAGCGGAAACGGGGCCGATGTGCTGGTGCTGGACGGACTGCCGGCGGACGCCTATATAGAGAAAGGCGTGCTCCTGGACCTGCGGGAAGCGTTAAAGCCCATGCTGGAAGCAGAAGAGTTTGGGGAAAATATCACAGGCCCCTTTACGGCGGCGGACGGAGGCATTTACCGGATTCCGTCCAGGATGACCCTGATGACCGTATACGGCGACCCGGAGGCCCTGGCGAGCCTTAAAACCATGGAGGATGCCAGGAGATACCAGAGCGATCCCTCCCATTTGCCCCTGCGGCCCAGGACGACCTATGAGAATCTGCTGCGCCACATATTCATGTTGTACAGCCGGGAGATCGTGGACAGCGAGAGCGGGATGCTGAAACCCGGAAAGATCGCGGAGCTGCTGGAGACGGTAAAGGTGTTGGGCGAGGCCAACGATTCCAGAGCGTCCTTTGACGAGTCTGAAGAGGGTGAGATCCGGTTTTACTATAACACGTCCCTGAAGTCCCAGAGTCTGCCGGGGGACGAATCCATAGAATTGCAGCGGGGCGATATCTGCGCGGCCATAGAGTCGGTGGATGGAATGTACAGCCTGATGCTGCCCCTGGCGGTGGCCGGGCAGCTGGGCTACCAGATGGAAGGGTATAACGCCTGCTACATGCCGTCGCAGATGCTGGGAATCAACCGCTCCGGTGGACAGATCGGGCTGGCGGAGGAGTTCGTCCGGTTTGTGCTGGGAGAGCAGGTGCAGGACAGCGACCTGATGGACGGTCTGCCGGTGAACAAGAAGGTTGCGGCCCACTGGGCCAGCGAGGACTGGGGAAACCCGGAGCTTTCGATCGCGGTCAGCGGCGGGGACGGTTACAGCCTGGCGGGAACGTTCCCGACGGTGGAGCAGCGGAGCCGTATCTTCGCTCTGGCGGAGGCCGCCGACCAGCCCATTCTGGCGGACCAGGTGCTGCTGGACATCATTATGGCGGAAACGAAGGGATATTTTGATGGAACCTTGTCTTTGGAGCAGGCGGCGCGGAACGCTGAGAGCAAAGCGAACCTTTACTTCGCAGAATAGGGCGGCCTTCCTGTTTCTGGCCCCCAGCGCGGCCGGGACCGTGGTGTTTACGCTGATTCCCTTCGGGGCCGTGATCGCGGAGGCGTTTACCGGGATGGCGGACGGAACCTTTGCGGGATTGGAAAATTTTATCCTGGTGGTCCACAACGCCGCCTTCCGGCTGGCGGCGAAGAATACCCTGCGTTTTATGGCAGTCTGCATTCCCCTTCTGATGGCCGTGTCCCTGTGGACCGCGGTGCTGGTGAAGGCCGCGGCGGACCGCTCCGGGGTGTTCAAGACCACGATGCTTCTGCCCATGGCGGTGCCGGTGGCCTCGGTGGTCTGTCTCTGGAAGGTGATGTTTCATCCCCAGGGGCTGTTAAACCAGCTTCTGGGGAACACAGGCGGCGCGGGCATCGATTTCATGCGGCAGAAAAGCGCGTTCCTGGTACTGGTATTTACTTATATCTGGAAAAATAATGGCTACGACATGGTGTTGTGGCTGGCCGGTCTGGACGGAATCTCAGGGGAACTTTACGAGGCGGCCCAGGTGGACGGAGCCGGTCCCTGGCAGAAATTCCGCTACATTACGGCGCCGGGGTTAAGGGGCACGGCTTCCCTGGTGGCTCTGCTGTCGGTGATCAACTCCTTCAAGGTGTTCCGGGAGGCGTACCTGATCGCTGGGGATTACCCCCACGACAGCATTTACATGCTCCAGCACCTGTTCAACAACTGGTTCGTCTCCCTGGATATCCAGAAAATGAGCGCGGCGTCGGTGCTGCTGGAGACGGCTGTGCTCTTCGGAGTTCTTCTGTGGAGGCAGAGGAGGGGCGGACATGATTAAACGGGTGATGGTGCGGGTTGTCCTGACGGTTATGTGTCTGTTTGTCTGGCTCCCGCTGTTTTTGATGGCGGGAAATTCCCTGATGGGAGAGTGGGAGATGCTGGACCGGTTTGGGGCGGTGTTTGGCGCGGCGAACCGGCCGGTGAAGGCAGCGCTTCTGCCCTCCTATCCCACGCTGAAGCCCTATGTGGAGCTGCTGCTGGACTCGCCGGGCTTTTATGTGATGTTCTGGAATTCCTGCCTGCAGACTGGACTTGCGGTGGCCGGTCAGCTTCTGGTGGCGCTTCCGGCGGCCTGGGCCTTCGGAGCCTTATCGTTTAAGGGCAGGAGAGGGCTGTTTCTGATCTATATCATCCTGATGCTTCAACCCTTCCAGGTGACCATGGTGCCGAACTATCTGGTGCTCAAACGGCTGAGTCTGCTGAACAGCCATCTGGCGGTGATTCTGCCCGCGGCCTGGTCGGCATTTCCGGTGTTCATCATGGCGAAATTTTTTGAGACGATCCCCCGGCCGCTTATGGAGGCTGCGGGATTGGATGGGGCCGGGAGCTGGATGATTTTCTGGAAAATCGGGGTACCCATCGGAAAGCCGGGCATCGTCTCGGCCATGGTGCTGGGGGTTCTGGAAACCTGGAACGCCATCGAACAGCCCATGACGTTTTTAAAGGAGCAGAGGCTTTGGCCCCTCTCCCTGTACCTGCCGGAGATCACGGCGGACAAGGCGGCGGTGGCCTGGGCCGCCTCGGTGACGGCCATGATCCTGCCGGTCAGCCTGTTTGTGATGGGACAGGGGGCCCTGGAGCAGGGGATTGCGGCCTCGGGAATCAAGGAATGAGTGGTGAGCGGCGATGAAACGGTTTACAGTGGGATTTCTGATTGTGATGGTAATATTTACATTTTTATCCAGGGCCCTGGACTCCGTGACCATTGCCAGGGTTCAGACCGGGTACGGGAAGCAGGGGTCCGTGTCCTACCGGATCACGGGGGAGGGGACCTTTGAGGCGGACCGGCTGTCCTACCGCCCGCTGCCGGAGGGGATGCGGGTGGACACGATTCTGGCCCGTCCCGGGGATGTGGTGCAGGCGGGGGATACGATCCTCACATTGCAGATGGAACCGCTGCAGGAGAAGCGGGAGGAGCTTACTGTCGCGCTTCGGCAGGCGGAGCTGGCCCTGGAACAGGAACGCCTGTCCGGCCGGGAGATTCCCAGGGTGACCCAGGAGATGCTGGCCCTCCAGCAGATGGAGGTGGACCAACGGGCGCTGGAGCTTGGCAGGCAGGACCTGGCGGACGCCCAGGAAGACTACGATCAGAATGTGGATGCCCTCCGGCTGGAGTACGACCGCCTGGCAGACCGCTCGGAGGATGAAATCCGCCAGGATGCACGGAATGCGTTAAAGAGCGCCAGGCGCGTCTACGATGCCGCCAAATTGGACCGGGATTCTGCGGTGAAGCGTGCGGAGCGGGAGGTCCGGGAAAAGCAGAAAAAGCTGGACCGGCTGAACGCCCAGGAGGACCCTTCGGAGGAGGCGGTGGCGGACGCTGAGGAGGCGTTGGCCGCGGCTGAGGAGGATCTGGAGCTGGTGAAGGAGGAACAGGACATTCTGGTGGAGGAAGCCAAAGCTTCCCTGCGGTCTGCCGAGGAGGATTACGACGACCGCAGCTACGATACCCTCAAGGCCCAGGAGGACTGCAAAAAGGCGTACGAGGACGGCGTGAAGGCGGAGGATGAAAAACTCGCCCTTGCCCAGCGGAAGGTGCTGGAGCTGGAGGAGGCGCTGCGCCAGTCCGGCCAGAACCTGGAAAATGCCAGAATCACAGACGCGGGGACCCGCTCGGAGGAGGAAAAGACCCGGGAGATTTCCCGTCTGCGGCAGGAATCCATGGAGCTGGATCTGGAACAAAAACGGCGCAGCCTGGCAAAGGTGGAGGAGCTCATCAACCGGGAGGGCGCGGTGACGGCGGTTTCCCGGGCGGTGGTGGCGGGCCTTGACCTGCAGGAGGGCGGACTGATCGGGGCTGCGGATCAGATTCGGCTGGCCGAGGGGCGGATGCTGTTTCGGGCGCAGGTGGACAAGGAGGAGGCGGCCCTTCTGGCGCAGGGACAGCGGATGTCCTTAAAACGGACCGGGGAGGCCAAAGAGTTAAACGCGGTGGTGGAGTCGGTGGACCGCCTGTCCGAAGACGGGAAATGCACGGTGAGCGCTTCCCTTGCGGAGGGCGAGGGATGGCTGGGGGAAACCTGCAGCTTCACGGTGGTGCTGCAATCCGGCGTCTACCCGATGGTGATCCCCATTGAAGCGCTGAGGGAGGATACAATCGGTTATTTCTGCCTGGCCGTGCAGCCGGAAAAGACCATTCTGGGCGAGGAGCTGACGGCTGTGCGGGTCAATGTGGAGGTGCTGGAAAAGAGCAGCACGTCGGCGGCTGTGTCGGGCGCGGTCACCAGCGTCACCCCTCTGGTTCTCTCTTCCAACAAATCGGTGTCCCCGGGCGACCGGGTACGGGGGTGACGGAATGAAACGATGGATGACGATCCTATTGGCGGCGGGTTTTTGTATCACCGCGATGCTTTTGTGGCGGGAACTTAAGGACTTTGGAAGCCAGATATTTTACGAGTACGGGGAAACGGATGCGCCCGGTTGCGAAGTGCTTGACCGGTTGGCGGAGGCAGAGCGGTCGGAGGGAAATCCCCTGCCGGACATGGCGGCATGGACGGTGGAGGAGAACGTGGAGGTGGAGAACCGGAGCCTGGGCCGGGTGAAGAAGGCCGACCGCATGGTGGTCTGGGGCGACCGGGAGCTGGCGGTGAGGCGCGGCCTGGCGGCGGGCAATTACGGCTACCCATCCGACCCCAGGGCCTGCGTGATCAGCCGCGGCCTGGCGATGGAGCTGTTCGGCTCCTCTGCGGTGGTGGGCTTGGAGGTGCGTTGTCAGGGCACGGACTATCTGGTGCGCGGGGTCACCCAGGACGACCGGCGTATGGTGATCGTGCCGGCCTCCGGTTCCTCAGACCGGTTTCCCTATGTGTTGTTGGATTATGGGTCGGACCGCGGGGCCAAATCCGGGGCGGACCAGCTCCTGTACCGCTACGATGCCGGAAGCGCGCGCTACCGGGTGGACGGGGAAATCTGCCTGGCGGCTGCGGGCTTTTTTGCATTTCTGCCGGTGTGGGCGGCCCTGGGACGGAGCCTGTCTGCGTATTTTGGCCGGGAAAAACGCCTCCTGCGCCGGTTAATGGCAGTGTCGGCGGCAGCGTTGGCAGCGGCGGCCTGCATCCGGATGCTGGGGGCGGAGGGAACCCGGTTTCCGCCGGACCTCATCCCCTCCAGATGGTCGGATTTCAGCTTCTGGGGCCAGCGGTGGAGAGAGATCACTCCGGCGCTGCGCTTTGCGGGGGAAAACGGCCGCGTTTTGTGGATGACGCTGCTGCGGGAACGGACGATTGCGGGGATTCTGTGCGGAACCGCGGGGGGACTTACGGTCATTTTTACAGAGGGTGGGATTGTAAGGAAAACGTTATTGACACTCAGGGACAAAATGAGTAAAGTAAGGGGTAGGAGTTAATCTGGATGAGCGCGTATCGAGTGAGGAGGATACACTTTGAAAAAGCACAGTATGAAACATCTGACGGCGGCAGCGGCGGCGGTAGCCCTGGCGCTTTTAACCGCGTTTCCGTCATGGGCGGCCAGCACCACCAAGAAGATCACGTCCGTCACCCTGCAGATCGAGGCGGATATCGAGCCTGGGACGGATTTCGGCGAGGAATCCATTGATTTTGACGCCAGCGGAGACAAGTTTTACGTGGGGGATTACGAGGTCAAGAACGACGGCCAGGCGTGGGAGGAGGATACGGTTCCCAAGCTGGAGGTGACGCTGGAGGCCAACGACGATTACCGTTTTTCCACCTCGATCCGAAAGGACAAGATACGTTTAAAGGGCGTCGGCGCTGTCTGTAAAGGCGCTGCCCGCAAGGAGGCGGGGCAGCAGCTGGTGCTGACCATCGAGCTGGACTCTTTGACCAAGTCCTTAAGGCCCATTGAGAATGTGCGCCTGAACCCCGACGGGGTGGTGACCTGGGATCCGGTGAGCACGGCCGGAAGTTATGAGTTTCGCGTGTACCGGGACGGAAAGTCGGTGGGGAGCGCCATCACCACCACCTACAACAGCTACAACTGTTCGGAGAAGCTGACCAAGAGCGCCAATTACTATGTGAAGGTGAAAGCCTACAACAAGGTCGATTCCTCCATCGAAGGGGAGTGGGCCGAGTCCAACACCATGTACGTGGATGCCAACATGGCGTCCTACTTCAAGGACAATCCTGTGGAGAACCCGGAGGGCGTGTACCCCTACAGCTCCTGGAAGCAGGCGGAGGACGGAAGATGGTGGTACGACAACGGGGACGGAACCTATCCCAGCTCAAACTGGCAGGAGATCGGCGGCAAGTGGTATTTCTTCGACGCAGAGGGTTATATGGTGACCGGCTGGATCGACTGGGAGGGCAAGCGCTATTTCTGCAATGAGAGCGGCGAGATGCTGAAGGACTGCATCACCGAGGACAACTACCGCCTGGGCGAGGACGGGGCGGTGATCAGCCAGGATCCGGTGCCGGGCCCGTAAAGTCCGGGCGGTCTGGGCTGTAAGCGTGGTTTGAGCCGCGGGGACCGGCCCTGCGGGCGGCCGTCAGGGCCATGAGAGAATGAACATAATACGGCTGTCGCGGACTTGTTTGTCCAGCGGCAGCTTTTTAAAGGTGGAGACAAGAGAAGTGGACGATTGGGAACAACAATTTACAGATGCCCTGGAGATCGGATATTCCTACCAGCTGGCGAAACGGATGGAGCAGTTTAAGACAAACCCAGCGCTGGGCTACCGCACGGCGGGCTCCAAAGCGGAATTTGAGACGGGCGAGATGCTTTGCCGGGAGATGGAGGCCATTGGCCTTAAGGACGTGCACAAGGACAAGGTGACGGTGGACGCCTGGGAGTTTGAGAAGGCCGAGATGCGTTTTACGGATTCGGAGGGGGTAAGGCACTGCTTTCAGCTGGGAGCCTATCAGACCAATTTCGACACGGAGGGAACCAGGGAGTTTGAGATTGTCTACCTGGGCAAGGGCACGGCGGACTGCTATGACCGCGTGGATGTGAAGGGAAAGCTGGTGCTGGTGGACATCAACCAGCGGGACGAGTGGTGGATCAATTTCCCGGTTTACCAGGCCCATCTGCGGGGGGCGGCCGCCCTGGTGGCGGTTCAGGAGCAGGGCTACGGGGAGGTCCACAACACGGCCTTAAACGCCCAGGACATCGCAGGACCGGCGGACGCGCCGGCGTTCTCCATTTCCCAGGCGGATGCCTGGGTGCTGAAAAAGGCCATGATGGAGGCCGGAAGCTGCCCGGACGAGAGCGGGATGGAGCCGGGCAACATGGGCGCGGTCGCGGTGGAGTTCGAGGCCAGGACCACCGTGGCGCCGGACCGGGAGACCTACAACATCGTGGGGACCATACCGGGGCGGGGCACGGACCGTATGATTCTGATCACCGCCCATTACGACTCCTATTTCAGCGGATTTCAGGACGACAACGCGGCGGTGGCTATGATGTTTGGGATCGCCAGGGCACTGTTAAAGAGCGGCTACAGGCCAAAGTTCAATCTGGTTTTCTGCGCCATGGCCGCGGAGGAGTGGGGGGTGGCAAACTCCAAGTACGACTGGTCCACAGGCGCTTACGAGGAGGTGTTCACCGCCCATCCCGAGTGGAGGGGAAAGACCTTCGCCAACTTAAATTTCGAGCTTCCGGCCCATGCCCACGGACAGATGGACGCGGTGCGCTGTACCTACGAGTACGAGGATTTCCTGAGCCGTTTTCTGGAAGGCGTTGAGGTGGACGAGGCGGCCTACCCCGACGGGGTGGAGGTGCTCTGCCCCATCCAGACCTGGTCCGACGATTTCTCCATGGCCGTGGCCGGAATCCCGTCCATGGTCAACGAATTCTCCGGCGGGGAGTTTATGGAAACCCACTACCACTCCCAGTTTGACAACGACAATGTGTACCAGGAGCCGGTTTACCGCTTTCACCACGTGCTCTACGGCCGCCTGGTGATGGCCTTCGACCGCCTGCTGCTGCCGCCCATGAACTTCGAGCGCCTGATCCGGGCGGTGACGGACAGCGACGACGTGGGAATCCGGCGCAAGGCGGAGGTGGACACCTGGGAGATGAAGCGCGCCCTGAAGAAGGCCAAGGAGGTCTCCAGGGCGTTGTACCGCAGGATCACGGAGCTGAACCGGGATTACGCGGCGTTTCTGGATCAGGGGGATATGGAGGCGGCGGACCGTTTGTTTGCGCGCTGCGGGGAAATGCAGGAACGGCTGCTGTACATATTCCGCAAGGAGCAGGATTATTTTGTGCGGCTGAACTGGCACGACGAGGTGCTTTTCCCACAGGAGGCGGTGCAGGACAATCTGCGCGCGCTCTACAAGGCTCTGCGGCACGCCTGGGAGGGAAATGCGCGGGCGGCCCTGGAGGACATCTACGGCATCGACAACAACCGCTACGCCTTCCTCTTTGACGAGCAGGTGTTCAACTATTTCACCCAGTACGTGTTAAACCAGCCCGGCAACCGTTTAAAATGGGGCGCGGGCCGTATCGTGCACCATGAGAACCTGTTTCAGCTGGTCCGCAGCCTGAAGGAAAAGCTGGAGGAGGGGCGGGAGAAGGACGTGGATCTCACGCCGGAATACCTGGAGTTAAAGCGGGTGACGGAAAATCAGACCGCGTGCTACCGGGACGATATCCGCTATATGACGGAATCAATCAAAAAACTGACCGCATGGATGCAGGAATGCCTGACCATGTGACGGGAGGAAATACAAGCGATGGAAAGCCGAACTTTATACCGCGTGCAAAAAGAGGATCTGCCGAAAATGGAAGAGCTTCTGACCCAGTGTTTTGCCCGGGACCCGCTGTACTGCAAGCTGATCCCGGATGAGGAGACCAGAAAGCGCCTGCTGCCGGAGCTGTTCAAATGCGACCTGTCGGAGTTTTTCGAGCTGTGCCAGATTTACTCCGACAGTCCGGAGTTAAACTCCATCATCGTGGTGTCCGACGAGTCGGAGCCCTACGATCCGTTCCGCTACTACCTGACCGAGGCTCTGGCCGCCTTAAAGACGGACGAGTACCTGATCCGGGAGGACCCCAGTCTTAAAACCTTCTGGAATTTTGTGAGGGGCAAGGACTATTTAAACTCCCGCTGGACGGCCCAGCTTCACCAGGAAGAGCGCCTGCACATCATCTATCTGGCCGTGCGGCAGGGCATGCAGCACCACGGCCTCTCGGCCCTGCTGCTAAACGAGGTGATCGCTTACGCCGAGAGCCGCCGCCTGATGATTTCCCTGGAAACCCACAATCCGAAAAATGTCCCGCTGTATGAACATTTCGGATTCAAGGTATTCGGCGTGGTGGAAAAACATTTCGATCTCAAACAATACTGCCTGGTGCGCGAGGTGCAGTGAGATTGCGCTGCGCTGGCGGCAGTGAGATTGCGCTGCGCTGGCGGCAGTTGTTCCGGCGGAGAAAGGCGCTTTCCGGCAGGACTTGCGCGACTTTCTCCGCCGGTTTTTTCTCTGTCCGGGCCGGTTCGCTATAACTTTTGTTCATGATAATAATTCCAAACTTGTATATTCCATAATCGGAAAATTCCCCTGCAACAGTTGAAATCCCCCATTAAATGAGCTATGATGGAAAGAAATCATATTTGTTTGTTTAGACATAACTAAAATGAATGATAGAATGGGAGAGATATGAAGATGAATTATAATGTGACAGCCATACCGGGAGATGGGATCGGCCCGGAGATCGTGCGCGAGGCCAGAAAAGTGCTGGACCAGGTGGGCAGGGTCTACGGCCATAGCTTCCATTATACCGAGGTGCTCATGGGCGGCTGCTCCATCGACGCCCACGGCGTTCCCCTGACCGACGAGGCTCTGGAGACGGCGCGAAACAGCGACGCGGTGCTTCTTGGAGCGGTGGGCGGCAACGTGGGCAACTCCAAGTGGTACGACGTGGCCCCGAATCTGCGCCCCGAGGCAGGACTTCTGGCCATGAGAAAGGGCCTGGGACTCTTCGCCAACATCCGTCCCGCCTACCTCTACGCCGAGCTGGCCTCCGCCTGCCCCTTAAAGGATGAGATCATCGGGGACGGCTTCGACATGGTGATCATGCGGGAGCTCACCGGCGGCATTTACTTCGGCGACCGTTGGACCAAAGAGGTGGACGGCGTGATGCAGGCTACGGATATCCTTACATACAATGAAAATGAGATCCGCCGGATCGCAATCAAGGGCTTTGAGATCGCCATGAAGCGCCGGAAAAAGGTGATCAGCGTGGACAAGGCCAATGTGCTGGATTCCTCCCGCCTGTGGAGAAAGGTGGTGGAGGAAGTGGCGAAGGACTACCCGGAGGTGGAGCTGACCCACATGCTGGTGGACAACTGCGCCATGCAGCTGGTGATGAATCCGGGCCAGTTCGACGTGATCCTGACCGAGAACATGTTCGGCGACATCCTGTCCGACGAGGCCAGCATGATCACCGGCTCCATCGGGATGCTGTCCTCGGCCAGCTTAAACGAGAGTAAGTTCGGCCTGTACGAGCCCAGCCACGGCTCCGCCCCGGATATCGCGGGCCTTGACCTGGCGAATCCCATCGCGACCATTTTGTCCGCGGCGATGATGCTGCGCTATTCCTTTGATCTGGACAAAGAGGCGGACGCGGTGGAGCAGGCGGTCCGGCAGGTATTAAAAGACGGTTACCGCACCGGGGACATTATGTCCGACGGTTGCGAGAAGGTGGGGACCACCCGCATGGGTGATCTCGTTGCAGAGCGGATACGATAGAGGAGGAGAAACAGATGAAAAGTGATGCAGTGAAAACAGGTATGCAGCAGGCGCCCCACAGATCCCTGTTCAACGCCCTCGGCATGACGGCGGAAGAGATGAAAAAGCCCATGGTGGGCATTGTAAGTTCTTATAATGAAATTGTACCCGGACACATGAACCTGGATAAGATCGTGGAAGCGGTGAAGCTGGGCGTGGCCATGGCGGGCGGCACCCCGGTGGTGTTCCCGGCCATCGCGGTCTGCGACGGCATCGCCATGGGCCACGTGGGCATGAAGTATTCCCTGGTGACCCGGGACCTGATCGCGGATTCCACCGAGTGTATGGCACTGGCTCACCAGTTCGACGCCCTGGTGATGGTGCCCAACTGCGACAAGAACGTGCCCGGCCTTCTGATGGCTGCGGCCAGAATCAACGTTCCCACCGTGTTCGTCAGCGGCGGCCCCATGCTGGCGGGCCATGTGAAGGGCCACAAGACCAGCCTTTCCAGCATGTTCGAGGCAGTGGGCTCCTACGCGGCGGGTACCATGAGCGAGGAGGACGTGCGGGAGTTTGAGGAGAAAGCCTGTCCCACCTGCGGTTCCTGCTCCGGCATGTACACGGCCAACAGCATGAACTGTCTGACCGAGGTGCTGGGCATGGGCCTTCGGGGCAACGGCACCATCCCGGCGGTTTACTCCGAGCGCATCAAGCTGGCGAAGCACGCCGGTATGCAGGTGATGGAGATGTACCGCCAGAACATCCGTCCCCGCGACATTATGACAAAAGAGGCGTTTATCAACGCCCTGACCATGGATATGGCCCTGGGCTGCTCCACCAACAGCATGCTTCATCTTCCGGCTATCGCCCACGAGGCGGGCGTGGAGCTGAACCCGGATATCGCCAATGAGATCAGCGCCAGAACCCCCAACCTGTGCCATCTGGCTCCGGCGGGCCCCACCTACATAGAAGATTTGAACGAGGCGGGCGGCATCTACGCCGTGATGAACGAGATCAGCAAGAAGGGCCTGCTGAACCTGGACTGCATGACCGTCACCGGCAAGACCGTGGGCGAGAACATCAAGGGCTGCGCCAACAAGAACCCGGACGTGATCCGTCCCGTGGAGAACCCCTACAGCCAGACCGGCGGCATCGCCATCCTGCGGGGCAACTTAGCGCCCGGCAGCGCGGTGGTGAAGCGCTCCGCCGTTGCGCCTGAGATGTTACAGCACGAGGGCCCGGCCAGGGTGTTCAACTGCGAGGAGGACGCCATCGCGGCCATCAAGGGCGGCAAAATCGTGGCGGGCGACGTGGTGGTGATCCGCTACGAGGGACCCAAGGGCGGCCCCGGCATGCGCGAGATGCTCAATCCCACCTCCGCCATCGCGGGAATGGGCCTGGGCTCCACGGTGGCCCTGATCACCGACGGCCGGTTCTCCGGCGCATCCAGAGGCGCTTCCATCGGCCACGTGTGCCCGGAAGGCCAGGTGGGCGGCCCCATCGCACTGGTGGAAGAGGGCGACATCATTTCCATCGACATCGACAACCACAGACTGGACGTGAAGGTCTCCGACGAGGAGCTGGCGGCCAGAAAGGCCAAATGGAGCGCCCCCACGCCCCAGGTGACCAGCGGATATCTGGCAAGGTACGCCTCCCTGGTGACCAGCGCGGACCGCGGTGCGGTGCTGGAAGTGAAATAGAGCCGGCGCGGGGCGGTGTGATTCCGTCAGGGCCGCGGACAGCAGCGGGAAGTGCGATCCCGGCGTGGCCGCGGGCGGCAGCGGAAAGTGTGACTCCGCCAGGGCCGCGGACAGCGCCATAGGCCAGCCGGACCGGCCGGCCGCGGGTCACACGCCGCAAATTGACATGCAATAGAAAGAGCGCGCGCCTGATTCCACATTTCAGACGCGCTTCGGAAAAGGAGTGCGGGATATATGAGCAAATTGACAGGAGCAGAGATTGTAATACAGTGCCTGAGGGAGCAGGGAGTGGACACCGTGTTCGGTTATCCGGGCGGGGCCATTTTAAATATCTACGACGCGCTGTATCAGCATCAGGATGAGATTACCCATATCCTGACCTCCCACGAGCAGGGAGCGTCCCACGCTGCGGACGGATACGCCAGGGCTACGGGAAAAGTGGGCGTGTGCCTGGCCACCTCCGGCCCCGGCGCCACCAACCTGGTGACCGGTATCGCCACGGCTTATATGGATTCCGTGCCGGTGGTAGCCATCACCTGCAACGTGACCAACAACCTGCTGGGCAAGGACAGCTTTCAGGAGGTCGACATTACGGGCGTCACCATGCCCATTACCAAATACAACTTTATCGTCAAGGACGTGAATAAGCTGGCCAAGGTCATCCGCCGCGCCTTCACCATCGCCCAGACCGGCCGTCCCGGCCCGGTGCTTGTGGATATCACCAAGGACGTGACCGGCGCGACCTGCGACTATGAGTACCAGGCGCCCGAGGAGATCGTGCGCCAGAGCGACACCATCACCGAGGAGGCCATGGACCGGGCCGTTGAGATGATCCGCAAGGCCCAGAAGCCCTTCATCTTCGTGGGCGGCGGCGCTGTGATCGCCAACGCTTCCGACGAGCTGCGGGCCTTCGCCCACAAAATCCAGGCCCCGGTGGCCGACAGCCTGATGGGCAAGGGCGCGTTTGACGGCACCGACGAGCTCTACACCGGCATGGTGGGCATGCACGGCACCAAGACCAGCAACTTCGGCATTACCGAGGCGGACCTGCTGATCGTAGTGGGCGCCCGCTTCTCGGACCGGGTGACGGGCAACGCCTCCAAGTTTGCGAAAAATGCCAAAATTTTACAGTTGGATGTGGACCCGGCTGAGATCAACAAGAATATCCGGGTGGACGCCAGCATCATCGGGGATGTGAAGGTGATTCTGCGCAAGCTCAACGCCCGCTTAGACCCGGTGAACCACGACGAGTGGATCGCCCACATCGAGCGCATGAAGGATATGTATCCCCTGCGCTATGACAAGCGGCTTCTGACTGGCCCCTACATCGTTCAGGCCATCGACGAGGTGACGGACGAGGACACCATCATCGTCACCGAGGTGGGCCAGCACCAGATGTGGGCGGCCCAGTATTACAATTACCGCAAGCCCAGAACCCTTCTGACTTCCGGCGGCCTGGGCACCATGGGCTACGGCCTGGGCGCGGCCATCGGCGCGAAGATGGGCTGCAAGGACCGCACGGTGATCAACATCGCGGGCGACGGCTGCTTCCGCATGAATATGAACGAGATCGCCACGGCGGTGCGCTACAACATCCCGGTGGTGGAGGTCATTGTGAACAACCACGTGCTGGGTATGGTGCGCCAGTGGCAGACCCTGTTCTACGGCAAGCGCTATTCCCAGACCGTTTTGAACGACGCGGTGGATTTTGTGAAGCTGGCGGAGGCCATGGGGGCGAAAGCCTACCGGGTGACCCAGAAGGACGATTTTATCCCGGTGCTGAAGGAGGCGATCTCCCTGAATATCCCGGTTCTCATCGACTGCCAGGTCAGCTGCGACGACAAGGTATTCCCCATGGTATCGCCCGGAGCGCCCATTGCGGATGCTTTTGACGATACGGACTTGAAAATCAATTAAAAACAGTGTATGATAGTCAGTAACACTTCGAGGACGTTAACACATTATCATGTTAAAGCGTCCTCCCGGCGTTAAGGGCGACCATGCAGAGGCATATTCAGATGACTTTCCTGCCTGCGGTCCTTGAAACCGGCCCGCATACGGGGAAGTCATCTGTATATATTTATAAGAGACAGATGTACAGCAAGGCTGCGGCGCGCCACTGAGCGCGAAGCCGCGGCAAAACAAACCATTGAAGGAGGAGCGCGAACATGAGCAGAGTTTACAACTTTTCAGCAGGTCCGGCCGTGCTGCCGGAGGAAGTCCTGGCGGAGGCATCGGCGGAGATGCTGGACTACAGAGGGACCGGGATGTCAGTGATGGAGATGAGCCATCGATCTAAGGCTTATCAGACCATTATCGACGAAGCTGAATCAGATCTGCGCGGGCTTTTACATATTCCGGACAATTACAAGGTGCTGTTCTTACAGGGCGGCGCGTCCCAGCAGTTTGCCATGGTTCCCATGAACCTGATGAAAAACAAGGTGGCGGACTATATTGTGACCGGACAGTGGGCCAAGAAGGCATGTTCCGAGGGGAAGCTGTACGGCACGGCCAACGCGGTGGCTTCCAGCGCGGATAAGACCTTCAGCTACATCCCGGACTGCTCCGATCTGCCGATCTCGGAGGATGCGGACTACGTGTACATCTGTGAAAATAATACCATTTACGGCACAAAGTACAAGACATTACCCAACACCAAGGGCAAGCTCCTGGTGGCGGACCAGTCCTCCTGCTTCCTGTCGGAGCCGGTGGACGTGTCCAAATACGGCCTGATCTTTGCAGGAGCCCAGAAGAACGTGGGACCGGCCGGGACCGTGATCGTGATCGTCAGGGAGGACCTGGTGACCGAGGATGTACTTCCGGGAACCCCCACCATGCTGCGCTACAAGACCCATGTGGACGCGGGCTCCCTGTACAACACCCCGCCCACCTACGGCATCTATATCTGCGGTAAGGTGTTCAAGTGGCTGAAAGCCAAAGGCGGCCTGGAGGCTATGAAGCAGTACAACGAGGAGAAGGCGAAGATTCTTTATGATTTCCTGGATCAGAGCAAGCTCTTTAAGGGCACTGTGGTGAAGCAGGACCGCTCTCTGATGAACGTGCCCTTTGTCACCGGCGACGAGGAGATGGACGCCCTGTTTGTGAAGGAGTCCAAGGCTGCGGGCCTGGAGAATTTAAAGGGCCACCGGTCCGTGGGCGGCATGCGCGCCAGCATCTACAACGCGATGCCCATGGAAGGCGTGAAAAAACTGGTGGAATTCATGGACGATTTTGAGACCAGGTATGGCAAATAAACGTTAAATTGGAAAATGATGGGAATTACGCCCCGCGGCCTGCGGGGCGGTTCCGGTGTTGAAAGAGGAGAGAAGATTATGAAAAAGATCCATTGCCTGAACAATATTTCCAAGTGCGGCACAGACCGCCTGCCCCAGGACTACGTGATGACCGACAGCGTTGGGGAGGCGGAGGGCGTTCTGGTGCGCAGCGCCAACATGCATGAGATGGAGCTGCCGGAGAGTCTGCTGGCCGTGGCCAGAGCCGGAGCCGGAGTCAACAACATTCCCCTGGACGCCTGCGCCCAGGAGGGCATCGTGGTGTTCAACACCCCCGGGGCAAATGCCAACGGCGTGAAGGAAATGGTGCTGGCCGGCATGCTGATCGCCTCCCGGGACCTGATCGGGGGCATCGAGTGGTGCCGGAGCAACGCGGACGACGAGAACATTGCCAAGGCCACTGAGAAGAGCAAGAAAGCCTTCGCGGGCTGTGAGATCAAGGGCAAGAAGCTGGGCGTCATCGGCCTGGGCGCTATCGGAGCCGAGGTGGCCAACGCGGCCGCTGCCCTGGGTATGGAGGTCTATGGCTACGACCCCTACATATCGGTGAACGCCGCCTGGATGCTGAACCGGGATGTGAAGCACATCACCAGCGTGGACAAAATTTACCAGGAGTGCGACTATATCACCATCCATGTGCCGCTTTTAGAGACCACCAGAGGTATGATCAACAAGGAGAAGCTGGATGAGATGAAGGAGGGCGTGGTGGTGTTAAACTTCGCCCGGGACGTTCTGGTGGACGAGGACGCTATGGCAGAGGCCCTTGAGAGCGGCAAGGTTCACCGCTACGTGACGGACTTCCCCAATCCCAAGTCCGCCCACATGAAAAATACCATCGTGATCCCCCACCTGGGCGCTTCCACGGAGGAGTCCGAGGACAACTGCGCCAAGATGGCGGTGAAGGAGTTGGTGGATTACCTGGAGAACGGTAATATCAAAAACTCCGTCAATTACCCGAACTGTGACATGGGCGTGTGTCAGGCGGCCAGCCGCGTGGCGGTGCTGCACATGAACATCCCCAACATGATCGGACAGATCACGGGAATTCTGGCGGAGCAGGGAGTCAACATCTCCGACATGACCAACAAGAGCCGGGATAAGTACGCTTACACCCTGCTGGATCTGGAAAATGTGCTGGAGCCCATCACGCTGCAGAAGCTCAACTCCATCAAGGGCGTGCTGCGGGTGCGCGTGGTGAGATAGGATAACGTTTGACGGCGCTTTCATACCGGGCGGTACCAATGCGGACAACTGCGGACCCAGGCGGTTGGAGGCGCTGTCTGCGTCATAACAGGAGGAAAACAGATGGCGGCAGTGAAACCATTTTTATGTATCAGACCCAACCGGGAGGCGGCGGACAAGGTGGCCGCCCTTCCCTACGACGTGTACAACCGGAAGGAGGCGTGCGCTGCGGTGGCGGGCAACCCCCTTTCCTTTTTGAATATCGACCGGCCGGAGACGCAGTTTCCCGACGATGTGGACACCTACGACGGCCGGGTCTACGACAAGGCCAGGGAGCTGTTGGACCGCCGCATCGCGGACGGAACCTTTGTGGAGGATGGGCAGGAGTGCTACTATATCTACCGCCTGACCATGGACGGGCGCGCCCAGACGGGCATCGTGGCCTGCTGCTCCATCGATGACTATGTGGACGGGGTGATCAAAAAGCATGAGAACACCCGTGAGGACAAGGAGATCGACCGGATCCGCCACGTGGACACGACAAACGCGCACACCGGTCCCATTTTCCTGGCTTATAGGGCCGACCGGGCGGTGAACCGGGTGGTGGACGAGGTGACGGCTGGGGAGCCGCTCTACGACTTTGTCTCGGAGGACGGCATCGGGCATACGGTGTGGAAGGTGGAGGACCCGCAGCAGAACGGGCGCATCGAGGCGGCCTTTGCGGCGATTCCGGCCACCTATATTGCGGACGGGCACCATCGGGCCGCGTCGGCGGTGAAGGTGGGACTGAAGCGCCGGGAGGAGAACCCGGGGTATACCGGGGAGGAGCCCTTCAACTATTTCCTGTCCGTGCTGTTCCCGGACGAGCAGCTGATGATTCTGCCCTACAACCGGGTGGTGAAGGATTTGAACGGAATGGATGAGGCCGGATTTCTGGCCGCGGTGGGGGAGCATTTTACAGTGGAGAAAATGGACGGCCCCTATGCGCCGGATGAGAAGGGTCTGTTCGGAATGTACCTGGGCGGGAACTGGTATAAGCTGGCCGCCGGGGCGGAGTGCCGCAGCTACGACCCGGTGAAGGGGCTGGACGTGTCCATTCTTCAGGACCGGCTGCTGGGACCGGTGCTGGGCATCGGCGATCCAAGGACGGATAAGCGGATCGATTTTATCGGCGGAATCCGTGGCCTTGGCGAGCTGGAGCGCAGGGTGAAGGAGGACATGACCGTGGCGTTTTCCATGTACCCTACATCTATTAAGGAGCTTTTGAACGTGGCGGACGCGGGGCTGCTTATGCCGCCGAAATCTACGTGGTTTGAGCCGAAGCTTAGGAGTGGGTTGTTTATTCACCGGCTGGGATGAGTTTATAAGTAAAAAACCTCTTGTCAGGGGATAGACCCCGGCAAGAGGTTTTTTCAGGTGTTTATACAGAAATTGAGTTGAGATGGCGTCAGAAGGGAAGCGATCAGGAGGCTCTCCAAAATTGGCTTGAATAAACAGGGGGCTGCGTCTATAATATAAGCAAATATGATTGTAAGAAATGGACTTGGGGGACATGAGAGAATTCAAATATACGATCCGGGATAAGAGGGGATTTCATGCGCGTCCGGCGGGATTTTTTGTAAGGGAAGCGGAGGCCTTTCCATGCAGCGTAAGAATTGTGAGAGAGGGAAAAGCGGCTGATGGCAAGAAGATTTTTTCAGTGTTAGGGCTTGGAGTGAAATGCGGTCAGGAAATTGTCCTGGAAACTGAGGGAGATCAGGAGGAAGAAGCGATGATCGCTCTCAGCCGGTTTTTGAGAGAAAATCTCTGAGGCGGCAGATGATAAGGAGTAGTGAATGAAAACGAATAAACAAAATGAGCTGCTCCGGATTCTTTCGGATGCAACACAGAGTATTCCCTCGGCTGCGCTTGCCAGAATGTTAGGGGTTAGCGAGAGGACGATCCGCAATTATGTCAGGGATTTGAACGACAGCGGGGAAGCCTCGATTCTGGCATCACGGGAGGGGTACAGGCTGCAGAGTGTTCTTTGCAGCCGGGAAGCGGCCCAATCGGAGAATGAAGGGCGGGTCTGGCATATACTGTCCGATTTGCTGACTTGCAAGGACGGGGTCAATGCCTTTGACGAAGCGGAACGGCTTTTTATCAGCTCCAGTACGGTGATCAATACGATTATGCCGCAAATCAAGAATATGGTCAGGGAGTATGATCTTTCCATTGAATCGAAGAACTACCAGTTTTATTTAAGAGGAAGCGAGCAGAACAAGAGACGGTTGATCGGGCATATTGCAACCGGGGATACTTATGGCTTTTTTAACACAAAGGAGGCGTTGGAGCAGCTTTTCCCCCAGCAGGATGTTCACGGGATTATGCAGGAGCTTTACGATATCTGCCAGGAATCCAAAATTTATCTGAACGACTACTCGCTGAACAATTTGCTGATTCACATTTTGATTATCCTGATTCGGTTGAACTCAGATAATTGTCTGGGGGAGAGGGAAACTTATATTACGGCCGACGAGCTGTTGGAGGCGCTGTATGACAAGGAGGAAATCATCGCGTTGGCGGATATGATTTCTTCCAATTACAGGGAAAACTATGGAATTCAGATTCCCAAAGAAGATTACCAGCAGATTTTGATTCTGATCGCACTGTCGGTTGAGCATGAAGTGGTGGATATCCAGAGCGTCATCAGCCATGAGTTTATTTGTAATGTAACCTCCATTTTATCGTTGGTGTCGGAACGCTACTGCACGCCGGAATTTGAAAATGATTTTATTCTTCAGTTTGCCCTGCATGTGTACTATGCGTACCAGCGCTGCACCTACCAGATCGGGTATCCCAATCCCATCGGTCCGCAGCTAAAAAAAGATTATGCGCCTGTTTATGATATGGCCGTTTTCTTCGCCCATAAATTTTCTAAAATTTACCAGGTCACCTTTAATGAGGATGAGATTGCCTTTATCGCATTCCATTTTGGCGCATTTCTTGAAAATAATAAGCAAAATAAGGAGCGCATTACCTGTGCGATTGTGGTGGAATCCTATCACTCTTTTTCGCGGAAGCTTGTGAATGATATCAGCGCGGCATTCCACGAACAGCTTCTGGTCACGGATGTGCTTCCGGTCAGCCGTTTTTTGCAGTACCCTCCGGGCAGTGACCTGATCATCTCCACGCTGCCGGTTGAGACCGGCGGCAGGCATACCGTGCGGGTCAATCCGATTTTGACCAGGCAGAACCAGGACAGCATACAAAAGAAATTGGATGAAATCGGAGCAGAGCGGGAGCTGCTGCACGCGCGCACGTTTCTGCGGAGCCTGTTCCATAAAGAACTGTACTTCAGGAACGTGGCGCTGGACAGCGCGGAAGCATATATAAAATTCATGGGCGGACATTGTCTGGAACATGGTTATGTGAAAGAAGCTTTCATTCAGGATGTGTTATTGCGGGAGTCGGTTTCCAGCACCGCTTTCACCGACACCCTGGCGGTGCCCCATGCAATCAGCCAATTTGCGGAACAGTCGTTTATCTGCGTCGTCCACAACAATATGCCCATTCGCTGGAATCATAAAGCAATCCATTTTATTCTTTTAGTTGGGATTACGCAGGAGGAAATGAAGTATTTCAAATCGTCATTCGACCTCATCATCGAACTGTTTAACTCTACCAGCCGAACCATCGAGCTGCTCAAGACGAACACATTTGAAGAATTTTGCGGGCGTATGAACTGACCTGCCCGTGAGACGATGCCTACAGTATTCACAACGCCCGGATGGCCTCAGGCCGCCCGGGCGTTGTGAGGCTTTGCAGAGAACAGCGGATTTGCCGGTATCCCGGCAATCTTCCTGTATTGCCGCAATGCCGGTAAGAAGTCTGTTTTATTTTCAGGTCTGAATGATCTAAGATAAAGACAGAAAGAACAAAGCAATCTGCAAAAAGGAGAAAGGGGAATTAACACTATGATTCGAATTTTACTTGCATGCGGAATCGGAGCTTCTACCGGTTTTATGGCTGCCAACATGAGGAAGGCCGCTAAGGCGCAGAAACTGGACGTCTCGATCCATGCGGTCAGCAAATCTCAGGTATCGGACTATGCCGACAAAATCGATGTCCTGCTGCTGGGGCCGCACTTCTCGGCTGAGGTGCCGGAGTACAGGGAAATGCTGAAGGAGCACAACGTTAAGGTCACTTCCATCGATCCGGATTCATACGGCGCGCTGGACGGTGAGAGTATCCTTCAGGATGCCATCGACTTTTATCATGAGAGTTAAACGGGGGGATTAAGATGAAAAAAATTCAGGAGTGGATCGAGAAGCACCTCGTTCCGGTTATGAACAGGATTACCCAGAATTTCTGGTTTGGCATTGTGGCGGACGCGATCCTTTACATCGTCCCGTTTTCCATGGTCAGCGCGATCCCATCGCTGTGGTCAATCCTGCGGCGGTTTGTTCCGGTTCTGCCGGATATCTCGCCGCTGAGCACCTTCTCATTCGGCCTCATCGGCCTGTTCGTGTCCTTTGTCATTCCCTATAACTGCCTGAATAAAATCGGCAAAAAGGACCGCTCTATGATCGCCGGATTCACAGGCATCGGCACGTTTATGATGTGCATGAATTTTGTGACGACCGATGAAGGCTCACTGGTGGCTATGTCAAAATTTGGCGCAGGCGGTATGTTCACCGCGATGTTCGTGGGTCTGTTGGTGGCGGTTGTCTATAAGGCGATGTTTAAATTCTCCTTCTTTGGAGAGGACAGCGTGATCCCTGATTTTGTAAAAAACTGGTTTGACAATATCATTGCGATTTTGATCAGTCTGACCGCGGGATACCTGCTCACCTATGTGATGAAGATTGACGTTTTCACAATGGTCCAGCTGATCATGAAGCCCATTACCAGCTTTGCACAGAGCGGGCCCGGGGTTGTGCTGATTGTGTTATTGCAGAACGTATTCTATTTCTTCGGTATTTCCGGCTGGGTGTTTACTCCGGTGACCCGCAGCATCACCCAGGCGGCTATTGCAGAAAACGCGGCAATGATGGCGGCCGGTATGGCTCCCAAGAATATCTATGCCTATGGTTTTAGCCGTTATCACCACATTGGCGGACAGGGCGCCACGATGCCCCTCGCGCTTTTCATGCTCCGCGCCAAATCCAAAAAATACCGGGTGCTGGGCAAAGCGACTCTGGTTCCCTCCATTTTTAATATCAATGAACCGCTGCAATACGGCGCGGTTGTCGGCAACCCATTTATGCTGATTCCCACGGTCATGATTGCGATTATCTTACCCGCATTTTCGTATCTGTGGTTTTTCATGGGCTGGGGCACCATCAACTATGTCAATTTTGATATGAACTTTGCCCCCAACGCGGTTTCGGCCTTCTTTATGTCCGGCGGAGATTTCCGCAACGTGATTCTGGTCTGCATCAACTTCGTGATCGCCGCTCTGATCTGGTATCCATTCTTTAAGGCGGCAGACAAGGCTGAGGTCCGCAAGGAGCAGGAGCGCGCGGCGGCCAAAGCGGCCAAACTCGCCGCGGCTCAGGCATAACGATTATCAAACATTATATAACAAGAAAGGATTGTGGCGTTTCCCGTCCGGGAACGCCACACAGGTAAAAAAATGAAGGATATTAACAGCATTGCCATCGAGGTTGTTATGAAGTCCGGCGACGGACGCGTTAAGATTGACGAAGCGCTGGATGCCCTTGCTTCCGGTGATCTTACAAAGGCGGAAACGCTGCTTAAGGAGGCCAATGACCTGGTGGTTCAGGCCCATAACGCACAGACTGAGGTAATCCAGAGCCAGGTGAGCGGTGAAAGCATGGAATACTCGCTGCTGTTCATCCATGCGCAGGATACGCTTATGACCATTAACACGGAACTGCGTATGGCAAAAAAATTGCTTCCCATTGTGAAAATGCTGCTGGCCAAAAAGGAGGCGGAGTGAATATGACAAATACATTTCCTGAAAATTTCCTCTGGGGAGGTGCTACCGCCGCGAATCAGATCGAGGGCGCATGGGACGAGGGCGGCCGCGGCCCGGCAACCTCTGATTTCGCAAGATTAATTACCAAGGAAATCCGCGATACCGAGGGGGCATTCGATACCCATGTGCCGCATAACGCGGCATCCAGGGAGATGGTGGCTGATATGAAGGCGCACCCTGAAAACTGGGAGCTGCCGAAACGCAGGGGGATCGATTTTTATCACACCTATCAGGAAGACATCCGCCTGTTCGCTGAGATGGGATTTAAGGTTTTTCGAATGAGTATTTCCTGGTCCAGGATTTTTCCCAAGGGCGACGATCCGCAGCCAAATGAAGAAGGGCTGTTGTTCTACGACGCTGTGTTTGACGAGCTTCACAAGTATGGGATTGAGCCGATGGTGACGCTTTCACATTTTGATACGCCGCTCCATCTGGCTGAAACCTACAATGGTTTTGCCAGCCGTCATACCGTCCAGGCATTTGTGCGCTATGCGGAGACTGTGATGAAGCGCTATAAGGGAAAAGTAAAATATTGGTTGACCTTTAATGAGATCAACAATGTACTTTCCAATCCGTTTACAAGCAGCGGCGTCATTCTGGGCGGTGCGCCGGAGCCGCTCTCCTGCAATCCGTACCTGGGCAACTGGCAGTTAAAGTTCCAGACCGTTCATAATCAGTTTGTTGCAAGCGCTCTGGCTGTAAAAAAGCTGCATGAGATAGACCCGGAGGCAAAGATGGGAAATATGCTCTGCCGTCTGGAAAATTATGCGGAGAGCTGTAAACCGGAGGATCAGCTTCAGGTGATGTTCGAGGATCATTTTAACTGGTTCTTTACCGACGTTCAGGCCAACGGCGAATACCCGTATTATATGAAACGGTTCTTTGACGAGAACAATATTCACATTGAAATGGAGCCGGATGATTTAAAGATTCTGAAGGACGGAGCGGTTGATTTTATCACAATCAGTTATTATATGACCTATATTATGCGATATAAAGGCTCTCCGGTTCCGCAGCCAACAGGCCGCCTTGTCTCGGATATCAAGAATCCGTATCTGCCAAAATCCGAGTGGGGATGGACCATCGATCCCATTGGATTCCGCGTCACGCTGAACCGCATTTATGACCGTTACCACAAGCCGATCTTCATTTCGGAAAATGGTCTGGGAGCGGTTGACCATTTTGACGAAAATGGCCATATTCAGGACGATTACCGCATCGATTATATGCGCGCTCATGTGGAACAGCTGCGCGAAGCCATTGCCGACGGAGTCGATGTATTCGGTTATGCCTGGTGGGGGCCCATTGATCTGATCTCTTCCGGTACATCGGAGATGACAAAACGTTATGGAATGATTTATGTCGATCAGGATGACTATGGGAGAGGGAGCAAAAAGCGCAGCCGGAAGAAATCCTTCTATTATTACAAAAAGCTGATCGCTTCCAACGGAGCTGATTTAGAAAATGACGCGGTGATTGAGGGTTCATGACGAATCATTGCAAGAAAAACGTCCCTGTCCAACATGTGACAGGGGCGCTTTTTCGGCTCCTGTGTTGTTGGCGGATGGAAATAATAAAATGGTGAAAAATAGACGTATTGCGATTCGGTTTTATTTTTGCTATAATCAACCAATATACGCGAAAATGGGATTGCCTGGCAGTCTGCGCCGGCGTCCCGTGTTAAATGAGAAAGGAAGTAGTCTGATTGGTAAAACTGAATAACGAAGCGCTATTTAAGAACGTCCGGGCGAATTTCGCCCACGCGACCCTGAACTTTATGTTCATCATCGCCTTTGTCAACGTGTTTCAATGGATCTTTGGGGCGGAGAACTCCATCGTGGGGGTGATCTTCACGATCATGATGTCGGCCTCCATGGTGCGGGATATGACGGCCACGCCCGTCAAGCATCTGCTGATCCAGGCCGCGGTGCTCCTGTGGATGGGGATGTCCGCATTTTTGGTCAATACGCTGCCGCCTCTGGCTGCGTTTCCGGTTAATCTTTTGACGGTGTTTTTCATTCTCTATGCATTCACCTATGAATATTCCAGCCATATGTATTTTCCTTACATTTTATCCTATTTATTTTTGATCTTTATCTCTCCGGTGACGGCCGGGGGGCTTCCCAAACGGCTGCTGGGGCTGCTTGCGGGCGCGGTGTGCGTGATCCTCTATCAGCTGTTTATGGGGCGCAGGCGGGCGGCTGAAACGGCCCGGGACGTGCTCTGTTCCATGGCGGACGATGCTGTGGCCGCGATTACATATCTTCTGACCGGCGAGGGGGAGGCGGCTGACCCGGAGAAGGTGCACCGCAGGCTGTTCGGGCTGAGCCAGACGGTGTATGACCGGAGAAAAAAGGCTCTCTGCGTCTCGGACGCCGGGTTCTCCATGATCGACGCCGGGCGGGGACTGGAGCATATTGTGCTTTTGCTGGTGGACCTGAAGGAGCCGCTTACCCCTGAAATGAGGAAAATACTGGAAAAAACCGGGGAGAAGATCGGGGAGTACAGGGCCTATATCTCCCAGGAGGGCGGGCAGCTTGCGCCGCCGGCGCGGGAAGATTTTGCCTGCGGCGGGGATGAGCGGGCGGAGACGGATTTTTACAACGCGCTGCTGTACCTGCACAATCACCTGCTCCATCTGTCCGATCCCCAGAAGCGCACCCATTACCGCAAGACCGTGCTCTCCGTGACCGTGCGGCTCAAAGCGGCTCTGGATGTCAGCCCCGTGCGGGTTTTGTACGCGCTGCGGGTGGCCTTTCTTTTGTCTGTATTCACCCTTGCGGTGCAGGTTCTGGCTCTGCCTCACGGGAAATGGCTGCTGTTCACCCTGGCTTCCCTGTCCGTGCCCTACGCCGACGACGTGAAGCAGAAAACCGGGAAGCGGCTGATGGCGACCGTGGCGGGAGGGCTGTTTTCCGTGGCGCTGTACTCGATGATCCCGTCCATGGCGGGGCGGACGGCAGTCATGATGCTCTCGGGCTACCTGTCCTTTTACTGCGCCGAATACACGGGGACCTTTACCTGTTCCACCATCGGCGCCCTGGGCGGGGCTGTTTTCATGACCGCCTTCGGTTGGTCCGATGTGGGAACCATGGCCGCGGTGCGGCTCGGTTATGTCTGCGTTGGCGCGGCGCTGGCCGTGGCGGCCAACTGCCTGCTGTTCCCCTACAGGCGCGGGACGGCCACCCGGCAGCTGCTTAAAAAGTACGCGGCCACCACGGAGCTGCTGACAAGGGTCTGCCGCGAACGCCAGGTGGACACCCAGCTCTACTACAGCCTGGTGATCCAGGCCCATCTGCTGGAAGCCAAGCTGCTGCAGAACGCCAGGGCGGCTGGATGGGACCAGCTGGACGGCATTTTGGTAAAGTGCAGGGCAGCGGTGCGGCACGCGCACAGGAACCGGACTGAGGCTCTTGGCTGGTAGATGTGAATCGGTCCGCCGGCGGACTGCATTTCCCCAAATCAGTGACAAACGTCACTCACTGTTATGACGTATGGTATCTGTCCCCCACATTGTGTCTCTGTTATAATGTGGACAACAAAGAGAAATAAGTCTGATCCGGTTGATAACGGACCGGAATAGGGGGAAGATACATGGATAAGAAAATATTGCTGGTCCATCCGGAAGTGTCCAGAAACAAGTATAATTTTAACGGTATTTTGGAAAATGAGCCGCTGGAGCTTGAGTACCTAAGCGCGGTCTTAAAGCAGGAGGGATATACCCCGGAAATCTTTGACGTGCCCAGAGAGACGGTTTCTCTGGAGGAGAAGCTGCGGCAGTGCCGGCCGGACGTGTTCTATATCTGCGGCCGGATCAAGCAGGAAGCCTTTATGAAAGAGTATATCCGCCTGGCAAAGAGGCTGGACCCGCAGGTTGTCACAATCGTGGGCGGGCTGCACGTGCAGAAGAACCAGGAGCGGTTTTATATGCCGGAGACCGATTATATCCTGACCACGTTCGACGTCTTTCAGGTTTCCAGAATCATTGAGGGGGAGGCGCCGGAGGAGATTCCGGGGCTCTGTTACAAGGAGGGCGGGCAGTGGAAGTGCCAGGCGGCGCAGCCCTTTGACATCCGCCGCCTGCCCTGGCCGGACCGCAGTTACTTTTATTCCCATCCGGGGCATTACAATTATTTTGAGATTCCCCACTGCGCCCAGGTGAGGACCGCTTACTCCTGTGCGTTCCGATGCCGGTTCTGTTACCGGAACGTGCTCAACTGCGGGACGTACACGGCGCGGGATATTGAGGATGTGGTGGAGGAGATCGCTTCCATCGACAGCGAGGGAATCTATATCATTGACGACGATTTTCTGCTGGACGCGAAGCGGATCCGCCGGTTTATTGACCTGATCAAAGAAAAGGGAATCCATAAAACGTATGTCTGCATGGGACGGGTGGATTTTATTCTGAAGAACCGCCAGTTGATCCGCGACTTTGCCGAAATCGGCCTGCTGTACCTGATCGTGGGCCTGGAGGCGGTGGAGGACACCTACTTAAAACAGTACGACAAGCGGACAAAGATTTCCTGGAACGCGGAGTGCGTGCGTTTTACAAACGAGCTGGGGATCAAGATATTCGGCATGTTCATCGTGGATTTGGATTTCCAAAAAAAGGATTTCGACCGCCTGTATACCTGGATTGCCACGCGGGGCGTGAAAAATGTGGCCGTCTCCATTTTTACTCCGGTGCCGGGAACGGAAATCTATCATGATTATGCGGACAAGCTGATCACAGAGGACCCGGGGCACTGGGACTATATGCATCTGGTGTGCAGGCCGGAGAAATTGTCCGTCCGGAAGTATTATTTTTACTATTATGTGCTGCTGATCCGGTTGTTCCTGCTGGCCAGGAGGCAGGGGGTGTATGATGGTATAGACTACCGGTCCTACATCCTGTCGTTTCTCAAAAATATGGTCAGGGGGAAAGGCGCCCGATGACGGCGAAAGGGGGAGATGTGGAATGGCGGACAAGGGGCAGAATCCCTGCATATACATCTGTTTTATGGCCACAATGACCACCATTGCGAAGATCAGCCGCCGCATTTCCGGCTGTGACTATACCCATATTTCCATTGCCTTTGACGGGAAGCTGGAGGACTTTGTGAGTTTTTCCAGAAGAAGCGCCAACACGCCGTTGGACGCCGGAATCGTGTGGGAACGGCGGGGAGATTATGTGCAGCCGGGGCAGACTGCTTACCGGACAAAGATTTACCGGATACCGGTCGACCGGAAGGATCTGGAGCGGATCAAAGGGCTGATCCGGGACTATGAGCGGGACCCGGAATATATGTTTAATATTTTCAGCATGGTGACCATGACGGTATTTCATGGATTTTCGATCTATAAAACGGAAAATTGTATGTCTTTTGTGGGAAGAATCATAGAGATGACCGGCGCTGTCCCATTTTCAAAGCCTTATTATAAGTACCTGCCGGAGGAATTTATGAGGCTTCTGGACCGGTATGAATATTTTGACGGGATGATGCCGGCGGACAGCGCGGACAAAAAACACAGGGAGAGAAGGATCGGATTCTGGCGGAAATCCGTGTTAAACGCCAGGATTCTTCTGACACTTTTGTATCGTATGGTCTTTAAGGCCGGGAAAGGCAGCAGGTTAAAGGATGGAGACGAAAATCACCATAGCGGCGGATGTGAACGGGGATATTCCGGGAGGGCTGGCGGATGAATACGGGATCGTCATTCTGCCCCAGTATTACCGGTTTGACCGGGATGACACAGTGTATGGGGACGAACAGAATCTAAGCTCCGCAGAGTTTTTCGCGCGGATGTCAGGAGGGGAGAGAGCCTATTCCATGGGCTGCAACCCGCAGCGGGTCAGGGAACTGCTGGAACCGCGGCTGGCGGCCGGGGAGGATATCATCTGCCTCATGTTTTCTTCCGCTTTGAGCGGCAGCTATAACACGGTGTCCATGGTGGCGCGGCAGCTCTGCGGGGAGTACCCGGAGAGACGGATCGAGGTGATCGACACCTTAAACGCCTCCTTTGCCCAGGGGCTTTTGACGTACCGCGCGGCCAAACGCCGCCTGGAAGGCCGCTCCTTTGATGAGATCGTCCAGGCTGTTGAGCGGGAGATTCCGCTGGTAAATCTATGGTTCGCGGTCAACGACTTAAAATATCTGGCCTGGGGCGGCAGGCTTGGAGGCGTGAGCGCCTGCATCGGGACGGTCCTTGACATCAAGCCGGTCCTGACCGTCAATGAGGCCGGGCAGATTGTGGCGAGGAATAAGGTGCGCACCCTAAAGAAGGCGGTTGCGTTTATGACCGACCTTCTGCGGGAAAAACAGGGCGGATATCCGGAGTTGGGGATTGTCCACTCGGGCTGCCAGGTCCTGGCGGGCCAGTTGCGGGAGCGGCTTTTAGAGGAAATGCCGGAAGGGGTGGAGGAGATCATTGTGTCGGAGATCAACCCCACAATCGGGGCCCATATTGGACCGGATGCGGTGGGGGTGGTGTTTTTGCAGAGGCCGGACGCTGGATCGTAAGCGGTGGGTTTTGTTTGTCCGGTATTTGATTGAAGGCAGTAGGCTGCCGGCGCAGCCTGCGGGCGGGTGTTCTGGCGCCGGTTTGGGCGGCATGTCTGGCCGTTTACAGGTATTTGCCGACACAGAGCAGGGCGGTTTGAGAGTCACAGCAGTCAGGCGCGCGAACTTGCGGACAGGGTTTAAACCGCTAGGCAAATTTTCGAATCTATGGTAGGATATAAGGGAACTGGTGTCGGGTAAACCACTGTCGTTCAGGGAGGCCATAGAGGAGAATATCATGAGATTGGGGAAGCAAATCCGCCGGGTCGACGTACAGGTATCGATTTTGATGATTATAGTCACCATATTCTGTTCCAGCTGCATTTATCTTGTCTGTTACCGGATGACCCATCGGGACATGATTCACAGCCTGGAGGAGCGGGTGTTTGCCATATACGATTTTCTGGAGGACTCCCTGGACAAGTCCATGTTCGAGGAGATCAACACCCGGGAGGACATGGAGAAGGAGTCTTACCGGGAGATGAAGCGGCTGCTCAGGCAGGTGAAGAGCGCCACCAATATGATGTATCTGTACACGGCCAAAAAGAATGAGGCGGGGCAGTTCATCTACGTGATCGACGGTCTGGAGGCCCGGGCGGAGGACTTCCGGTACCCGGGGGACCTAATTGAGCCGGAGATCGTGCCGGACATGCAGCGGGCCCTGAACGGCGAGCGGGTTCTGCCGAAGAATATCAAGGACACGGAGTGGGGGAAAATTTTCATCACCTATTTCCCGGTGCACGACGGGGAGAAGGTGGTGGGCGTGCTGGGCATCGAGATCGGAGCGGAGCACCAGTACAATACCTACCAGAGCATTTTGCGAATGCTTCCGGGCATCGTGCTGCTGGTCAGCCTGCTGTCCACGGCGGTGGCCATGGTGGCCTTCCGCAGGATTTCCAACCCCACCTACCAGGATTTGTACAACACGGACCAGCTGACGCAGCTGAAAAACCGGAACGCGTTCCAGACGGATTTGAACAACATGGATGCGGAGGGAATCCGCGCCGGGGTGGGTATGATCTCCATTGATCTGAACGACCTGAAACTGGTCAACGACCGGTTCGGCCATTATATGGGCGACCGGTATATCGAGAGCGCCGCCCAGGCGATCCGGGCCGTGGTGGGCAAACGGGGCGCGGCCTACCGGACGGGCGGGGACGAGTACGTGATTCTGTTTAACGGCGTCCCGGAGGGGGAGCTGGAAGAGATTCTGGACGGAATCTGCCGGTATTTTGCCCAGCGGGCCCCCGAAGTCGACGCGGATGTTTTGCTGTCGCTGTCCGGCGGCGTTGCGGTTTACGACAAGACAAGGGATGACGGACTGGCGGCGCTGTATGAGCGGGCGGATGCGTCTATGTATGAGCGTAAGCGGGTGTATCATATGGAACGGGAGAAGAGAAGGAACGGTTGAGACGGCGAGTGAAATGCCCCGAGGGCCCTGGGTGGGCCGGAGGGGCTTTTTTGACGGCTGCAATGGGCCCGCCTGCTAATTATCACAAGAAAGTAAAAAAACACTGGGAAATTCTTTCCATATCTGCTATAATGTATTTTAACGCAAGATGTATATATCAGTTACGTAAATAAAAAACAGTGTGGGCGCCCATGGGCGTCCGAAAGGAGCGGTTATGGCGGGGAAGTATTTGAAGGACAAGGCGTATGAGATGATCCGGGAGAAGATCGTGAACTGCGAGCTGGCGCCGGGCAGCGTGCTCAACGAGTCGGAGCTGATCGAGGAGATCGGAGCCAGCCGGACGCCCATCCGGGAGGCCCTCAACAAGCTGGAGCAGGAGAACCTGGTGACGATTATTCCTAAGAAATGTATTATCGTGCGGGGGATCACCATCGACGACATCGCGGAGGTATTTGACGCCAGGGCGGTGATCGAGCCCCAGGTGCTGTTACAGTACGCGGACCGGATCAGCCTGCGGTTCCTGGAGGATTATCAGGAGCGGTGCAGGACCACGGAGGACACCCAGGAGCTGATCCATCTGGACGAGGAGTTCCACGAGATGCTCTACCAGGTCTGCGACAACAAGTACCTGCGTGAGGTCATGCGCATGGTGGAGGGAGTGGACCACCGCAACCGGGTCTACAAGAGCAACGAGGAGCGGGTTCACGAGGGCATAAGCGAACACCTGGATATTGTGGAGCGGATGCTGGCCAAGGACTACGAGGGGGCGTCGAAATGCCTGTTCAACCATATCAAGAGCGCGAAAAACTATGCAATGAAGAAGTATATCGGTTGATTTAGGACAAAACATTGTAAAAAATGACGAAGAACGGCTTGACAACAGACCGTTCTATTGTTATAATTCAAGATGTATACATCTTATACTAAAATAGAATATAGATGTATATATACTATACTAAAATAGCGGAGGGGAAACAAATGAAGAAATGGATGGGTTTGGGGATCGTATTGTTTGCGATGACGCTGGGCGCGTGTTCCCAGAAGGCGGAGGCTCCGGCGGAGCAGTCGGCGGCGGCCACGGAAAAGCAGGAGGGGACTTCTAAGGAGACGGAACAGGAGGCGGCCGGGGAGTACACCATCGCGCTGATCGCCCCCTTTACCGGGGACAACGCCCAGTACGGCAACGCGTTCAAGACAGGGGTGACGGCGCTTTGCAACGAGGTCAATGAGAGCGGCGGGATCAACGGCGCAAAGCTGAATTTCGAGGTGTTCGACGATGCGGCGGACGCGGCCCAGAGCACCAATATGGCCCAGATTGTTACCGGGGATGAGAAGTACATCGCGGCCATCGGAAGCTACTCCAGCACCTGCACCCTGGCTTTCGGTTCCATTTTCGATGAGGCCCAGATGCCCGTGATGGTGCCCTGCGCGGGCAACAGCACCATCGCCACAGAGTACAATTACACCTTCCAGCGCGGCATGACCATCCCTATCGAGTCCGCCCTTATGGCCCGCTACGCGGTGCAGCAGCTGGGCGGACAGCGCATCGCCTTTATCGCGCTGAACAACGACGCTGGTTTACAGTTTATGGAAAACGCCACCAAGGCCATCGAGGATTTGAAGGCCGCCGGAACCGCCTGCGAGACCGTAGCCACCGAGACCTTCAACGAAGGAGAGGTGAGAGACTACAGCGCCATGGTATTAAAGATCAAGGACGCCAATCCTGACGTGATCGTGGTGAACATGGGGTATGTGGAGTGCGCGGCGATTTTAAACCAGGCCAGACAGGCCGGACTGACGGATGTGAAGTGGCTGGGCAACCAGTCCATGTACACCGAGGACTTCACCAACCTGGTGGGGGATGCGGGCGTGGGCTTCCACGTGAGCACGGGCTTCTACGCGGCCAACCCGGACGCAGGGGTTCAGGAGTTCATCGAGCAGTGCAAGGCCATTGACGGCAACGTTCCCAACGCATACCAGCGCAATTCCTACGAGTGCGCGGCCATGATCGCCCAGTGCTTAAAGGACGGCGCGGGAACCCGCCAGGAGCTCTACGACGCGCTGGTGGGCATGGAGCACTGGGACGGCAAGACCGGAGGCAACAAGTGGATCAACCGCCAGTCCGAGGAAGAGTACCTGATTCTCCAGTACCAGGGGGACGGCGAGTGGAAGATGCTGGAACTGAACAAATAGGCATTTTAAAAAGCGAGGATACGGTATGAAAACACTGATTCAATCGGCAAACGTCTGGAATGGGACGGATTTTGAAGTAAACAGCGTGGTGATCGAGGACAAAATGATCCGGTCGGTAGGGCAGGCGCCCGGTGAGACCGTGTTTGACACCGTGATTGACGGGGCCGGGAAGTACCTTCTTCCCGGCGTGATCGACTGCCACGCCCACAGCACCATGGTGTGCGGCACCCGGCATATGGCGGATTTCTTTGCGGCCAGCGACAGCGCCCTGACCATCAACTCGGTGGTGAACGCGGAGAAGATGGCCCGCTGCGGCATCACCTCCATCCGGGACTGCGGAGGCCGGGGCATGGAGACGCTGGCGGTGCGGGACGCCATCCGGGCCGGGACCATTATCGGGCCCCGTATGCTCTGTTCCGGCACACCGATCAAGGTGATCGGCGGCCATGAGCCGGGCACGGATATCACCGGCCCATGGGAGGCCAGGGCCAGGGTACGAGAGTTCATCCACGAGGGCGTGGACTTTATCAAGGCCATGGTTACCGGGGGTCTTGGCAAGCCCGGGGAGAAGCCGGGAAATGTGGAGATGGAGCAGGAGGAGATGACCGCCATCGTCTCCGAGGCGAAAAAGCACGGCCGCAAGGTGGCCTGCCACTGCCACAGCCGGGAGGGAATGGAGATTCTGGTGAACGCGGGGGCGGCCTCCATCGAGCACAGCACCTACCTGGACCCGGAGATCAACGAGCGGATCATTGAGAAGGGGATTTACGTGGTGCCCACCTTTGAGCCTTACATGAACTACGCGTTCCTGGGTGAGCAGCACAACCAGCTGATGGACACGGTGCTGGCAGCCAGGGCCATTGTGGAGGAGAAGCAGAAGCGGCTCTATGAGGCTTACCGGCAGGGCGTGAAGCTGGCCTTTGGCCGGGACAGCGGCGGTTTTATGATGAACCAGGGGGATTTTGTGGAGGAGATGCTGCACATGGAGCGGGCGGGCATTTCCCGCAGGGACATTATCGTCAGCGCCACGGAAAATGCGGCGGACCTGCTGGGGATTCTGGAGCAGACGGGCACCATCGCAGAGGGGAAGGCGGCGGACCTGATTCTCCTTGCCGCCAATCCCCTGGACGGCCTGACCGCTTACCGCGATCATCTGGAAGCCGTCTGGGCCGACGGCAGATATCTCAATTAGACGGGGGAGATGGTATGGAAAATTTTCTGGCATATACGGTAAACGGGCTGGTTCTGGGCAGCACCTACGCGCTGACCGCCATCGGCTATTCCATGGTCTACGGCATCCTGGAGCTGGTCAATTTTACCCACAGCACCATCTATATGGTGGGAGCTTACCTGTTCTACATTTTTACGGTTCTCTGCCACATCCCCATGCCCCTGGCCTTCATCCTGGCCATTCTGGTAACGGGCGCCCTGGGGGCCCTCAATGAGCGGATCACCATCCGGCCACTGCGGGCCAAGAACCGCCCAAAGTTCGCCATGCTGATCTGCACTATCGGCACGTCCATCGTGCTTCAGAACCTGTTTTTCCTGGTCATGGGATCGGAGACCCGCCAGTATCCTACCATCGCGGAGAACCAGGCCATTAAGGTGCTGGGATTCAACGTGACGGTGGTTCAGATCGTGATTGTGATCTCCACGGTGCTGCTTTTGGTGGCGTTTACCCTGTTTATCAACAAGACCAAGCTGGGAATGGCCATCCGGGCCTGCGCCCAGGATACGGAGGCCACGGAGCTGATGGGCGTGTCCGTGGACAACATGGTGTCTCTGACCTTTTTCATCGGCTCTGCTCTGGCGGCGGTGGCCGGGGTTATGGGCTGCATGTCCTACCGGAGCGTGGACTGCTCCATCGGGGCCGCTATCGGAACGAAAACCTTCGCCTCCACGGTTCTCGGCGGCATCGGCGTGTTCCTCGGCGGCGTGCTGGGCGGACTGATCATCGGCCTGACCGAGGTGTACACCGCGGCCTATCTGGGTTCCAATTACCGGAATATCACGGCCTTTGTGATCCTGATCCTGGTGCTGTTCATGAAGCCCCAGGGGCTGCTTGGCAAAAAAGTGCTGAAGAAAGTATAGGAGGCGGGCGCGGAATGAAACGGATAAAATATGGAAAAATCGCGGTGGTTCTGGCGCTTCTGGCGGCGCTCTACCTGATGCCGCTCTTTGTGACGAACCAGTATGTGCTGCGGGTGGCGGTGTACGTGTGCATTTATTCCACACTGGCCTGCAGCCTGAACCTGATCTCCGGCGTGTGCGGGCAGGTGTCCATGGGACACGCGGCATTTTACGGGATCGGCGCTTACGCCTCGGCTCTGGTGGCCATCAATTTCGGGGTGCCCTGGGTGATCTGCGTGCTGGCGGCCGCTCTGGCCGCGGGGATCATCGGCGTGCTGATCGGCATCCCGGCCCTGAAGCTCTCTGGCGGCTATCTGGTGATCTGCACGGTGGGCTTCGGAGAGCTGGTGCGGCTGATTCTGTTAAACTGGGTGTCCCTGACCAGAGGTCCCATGGGATTGGTAAATATTCCCAGACCTGTGCTCTTCGGGGTGAAGATCAAGACCGGTGGCCAGTACATGTGGGTGGCCTTGACCCTGTTCTTCCTGGTATACCTGATTCTGCACAATATTTTAAATTCCAAGTTCGGGCGGAATCTGAAGGCCATCCGGGAGGATGAGATCGCGGCGGAGACCATGGGAATCCACGTGCACCGGGAGAAGGTCATCGCTTTCGCAACGGCCGCGTCCATGGCCGGGGCGGCGGGCTCCATGCTGGCCCACTACATGCTGTTCATCTCGCCTACCATTTTCGTGGGAGATTTCTCCACCACGATTCTGAGCATGGTGGTGCTGGGCGGCATGGGCTTTATGCCGGGCAGCGTGATCGCGGCCACCCTGCTGACGGTGATTCCCGAGGCCCTCAGAGGCCTGGACAAATACCGGATGCTGATCTACGGATTTCTGCTGATCTGCATGATGCTGGGTAAAAATGTTTCGTGGGAGACCACGGCCCTGGGCCGCCGGCTGGGAGCGCTGCGGGACGCGGTGACGGCCAGGGTGGCGGGCGTGAAAGGAGACGGGGAATGAAGCTGTTATCCGTAAATGGAATCTGTAAATCCTTCGGCGGCCTTGCCGCTGTTTCCGATATGAGCTTTGAGGTGGAGGAAGGGCAGATCGTCAGCATTATCGGGCCAAACGGGGCGGGAAAGACCACGGTGTTCAACCTGCTCACCGGGTTTTACACCTGCGACGCGGGCAGCGTCATGTTCGCGGGGGAGGAGATTTCCAACCTGTCTCCGTCGGTCTATGTGGAGAAAAAGCTGACCCGCACCTTCCAGAACCTGAAGCTGTTCCCCACCATGACCGTGCTGGAGAACGTGATGATCGGCTACCAGTCCTGCATCCACTACGGGCGGATGGACGCTATTTTCAACACGCCGAAAAAGCGCAGGGCCGAGCTGGAGGCCAGGGATCGGGCCATGGAGATTTTAAAGAGCATCGATATGGACTGCTACGCCGGGGAGCGCTGCATGAACCTGCCCTACGGCGTGCAGAAGCAGCTGGAGATCGCCAGGGCCATGGTCAGCGGGCCCAGACTCCTTCTTCTGGACGAGCCCGCGGCGGGGCTGAATCCCCAGGAGACGCGGCAGCTGGCCGGTTTTATCCGGGAGCTGCCGGACAAGGGGTACAGCGTGCTTCTGATCGAGCACGACATGAGCCTGGTGATGACCATTTCCGACTACATCTATGTGATGGATTACGGGAAAAAGATCGCCGAGGGCGTGCCCGGGGTGGTTCAGAAAAATGAACGGGTGATCGAGGCCTACATCGGCAAGGGAGGTGTGAAACATGCTGCTAGAGGTTAAAGGGCTGAACACATTTTACGGGAACCTCCACGCCATCTGGGACATCGACATCCAGGTCCACGAAAAGGAGATCGTGGCGCTCATCGGCAGCAACGGCGCGGGCAAGAGCACCCTGCTCAAGACCATCGCCGGAAGCCTGCCCATGCAGAGCGGGGAGATCATTTACCAGGGCGAGCGTTTTAATCCGGGCCACAAGCGCAAGGCCAACGTGATGGTGCACAAGGGCATCACCCTGTGCCCGGAGGGGCGGCACATTTTCCCGCGGATGACCGTGGCGGAGAATCTGAAGATGGGCGGCTACATCCGGCAGAAGGGGGACATGGAGGCCGGTTTTGACCGGGTGTACGATCTGTTCCCGCGGCTCAAGGAGCGGGACGGGCAGATGGCGGGCACGCTCTCCGGCGGTGAGCAGCAGATGCTGGCCATCGGCCGGGCGCTGATGAGCGGGCCAAAGCTTCTTATGCTGGACGAGCCGTCCCTGGGGCTTTCGCCCTTGCTGACGGAGAAGCTGTTTGAGCTGATATTGGAGATCCGGAATCAGGGCACTACTATTTTGCTGGTGGAGCAGAACGCGGTGTCCGCCCTGTCCATCGCCAACAGGGGATATGTGCTGAAGGTGGGCCATATCACACAGAGCGGAACCGGGCAGGAGCTGCTGGAGAGCCAGGATATATTGGCGTCTTATCTGGGGGCGTAGGGAAATGGACGCGGCCCGGACGGGAATGGGACGGGCCTGCTGGGAGCGCCGGACGCGCCGTGCCGGGAAGGCCGGGGGACAGAGGCCCCGGGGAGGGCAGAGCGCGCTGCGCCGGGCAGGCCCGGGGGACAGAGGCTGCGGGAAGGGCAGAGCGCGCTGTTTGGGGCCAGCCCGGGAGCGGGGCCCCCGGGCTGGCTGATAGAATATCGGGAAGGGAAGAGGTAGTTGATTATGAACAGGAGAGAACGTGTTTTTGCGGTGCTTTCGGGAGAGCAGCCGGACCGGGCGCCGGTGGGCTTCTGGATGCATTTTTCGCCGGAGGCCTATTACGGGGACGAGGCGGTGAAAACGCACATCCGTTATTTTGAGGAGACGCAGACGGATATCTGCAAGATCATGAATGAGTGCACATATCCCTGCGAACACAATATTCAGGCGGCCGCGGACTGGAAGCGGGTGAAGGTCTACGGGCGTGGCGCGGACTTTATCCAGCGCCAGGCGGAGGTGATCCGTCAGGTGGTGGACCAGGTGCCGGACGCCGCCACGGTTGCCACGATCCACGGGGTAGTGGCCTCGGCCAGCCACACTCTGCTGGGTATCCCGCGGTACGATTCCATCGGCCGCTTCGCCCAGCTCTACCACCTGCGCACCTCGCCGGAGGAGGTGTGGGACGCCTACAAAAAGATCGCCCACACCCTATGCGCCATCACGGAGGAGTCAGTGAAGGCCGGGGCGGACGGAGTCTACTACGCGGCCCTGGGCGGGGAGCGGGACGGTTTCACGGACGAGGAGCACGCCAAGTACATCGCGCCCCTGGATCAGATGGTGATTCAGGCGGCCTATGACGCGGGGGCGAAGTTCGTGATCCTCCACATGTGCAAGCCCAAGGTGAAGCTGGAGCGGTTCAAAGATTACCGCTGCGACGTGGTCAACTGGGGAATCCAGGAGAGCGGCGTGTCCCTGCTGGACGGACACAAACTGTTCCCGGACCAGGTGCTCCTTGGCGGCCTCAACAATCAGCACGGACCGCTGATCGAGGGAAGCTTTGAGGCGCTGGAGCGGGAGATCCACCAGATTATCGCAGAGGTGGGAGAGCGGCGGTTTATTTTGGGGAGCGATTGCACGCTGCCACAGGATCTGGAATATGGGCGGGGTGCGGTGGGGGCGGGGGCGGGCGGGGGGTACCGGGGGCGGGGGGGGGAGGAGTTGGGGGGGATTTTTGGGGGGGGTGAGGTTTGTAAGGGGGGAGGGTTGATGGGGGATG
>OJKJ01000205.1_pt1 | contig 41821 bp, 47 predicted proteins | sample 1596491 | NCBI WGS metagenome assembly OJKJ01 (sample SAMEA4350160, study PRJEB24818) | metagenome | biome: human; feature: gut; material: faeces | place: Denmark | collected 2013-09
AAACATACGTTGATTCCCATGGCGCTGCCGGCGGGGCTTCTGGGCCAATAAATAAGCGAGTAAAATCCCAATGCAAATTTTCGAAATCTTCGTTATTGGCTTGTATCCGCCTATTGTTTAAGTCTTTATGCATCTCATTTATCGCATTTTTCATTGCAGGTAATGCTTCATCACAGGGGAATAACAACAACCCTGAATCACTTAAATAACTTAATAATTCTGGCGTCGGTTCTTCCATAAACAAGCGCCGTAATACGTCATAAGCAAATTGACGCGCATAAAGAAAATCTAAAATTTGGTCATCATTGGTCATAAATGTTTCCCTACAGGTCAGTCAATAAAAATTCAGTGGGTGTGGTGAGTTCAACTCGCACTTCTTTAATTAAAGGATTGCCCTGTTCATCGGGCTCAATAATGTGGGAAGTCAATGCAATAGGTAGTTTGGCTAGCGGGGTTAATAAGCAAATTGCTTCAGGATTAAACTGCAAAAATCCATGCAACAATTCTTGATGATAAGAAACGCCTGCGTTTTTCAATAAAACCGCCACTTTTTCACAATCGTCACCAAAAACTTTGGCGCTTTTAAAAAAATAATCCCGAGAGGAAAAAATATAATGCTTTCCTATTATTTGTTCGTTGTGTTCAAAAAAAGCATTGCTTTGGTACACTTGCCCAGTATGCTTATTTTCTAAAGAGCAGTAGTGCACTCCAATAGATAACTGATTTTCTAGTGCAAATTTAAGAACACGGAGGCAGGCTAGTTCACTCTGTGCGACAGCTAATCCACCTGCATACCAATAGTTGTAATACACCTCATAAGGTGGGTTTTTAAGCATGAACCCGCGAGTTTGATAAGCCTCGCTATTTGTTAGTGGAAAGCAAAACTCTAATAAATTGATACCATCAATACCAATATCATCAAGCTGAGTAAGTAATTGATACATCTGCGGTTCTGTACCGGGGATCACGGGCATTTCCACCATTACAGTTGGAAAAATTTCGCGAGCTAAAGTAATGCGATGTAAAACTTTAGTAATTCGTTCTTTAGGATCATCAATTTTGATACTAAAGCGGATTTCTTGTAGACCAGCTTTAGCTAGAGCTAATGCCGTATTACGGTCTAATGGATCACCTGCTGTATATAAACGGCTATGAGCTAAAGGTAATTTCTGTTGGACTGCTTGGAAAAACGCAATGCTTTCTTGGCGAAAAAGTAAAGGTTCCCCTCCTGTTAATGCGATATGGGTAAGTGGATAGCCTTGTTCTGCTATCGCATCAACTTCACCAATAGCATCACGCATTTCCTCTTGAAATTCCTGATAATTTTCTTGATTTGGGTTAAAGCAAAAGTAACAATCGCGGTGGCATTTTAAGGACAAAAATGTCGTGTGGCTCCCTTCCCCTGTACGGCATTGTACACAAGCACTTGATAACCAATTACAATGTATACTCTTTCCATTATTCGCAAAAATTGCGCCTTTACTTTTTATATCTAGTTTGAGTTGTTCAATCTCATGTTGCTGTGCAAAAGGGTCTTCAAAATTAAGTCCATATTCGATAATTGCCTGCTGTGTTTGCTGTTCAATATCCAAATAGCGAATAGCATAACGCTTAAACTTTTGGTTATTTACTGTAGAGATTGTTCTATCTGTAATAGGATAGATCATAAATTTACCTTCAATTTATGAGCAAATAGTTCCTATTATTCGTTGAATTTTCAATTGGACTCAGATCGCAAATAATCAATTAATAGACGGGTATGACAATACCTGTGACAATTAGAAAAATGCTTATAAAGACTCACATCATTACCGATTAAATTGAAAATATTTTTTAAATAAGAAATATTCGCATTATTTTATTTTGATTTAGTATTAATGGCAGTATAAGTTAGTGGCATTATATGATGTTGCGCAAGATCAAAAAAACTTTCCTTTCATTATTTATATATCAACCAATTAGCTGATACTGCCAGCATAGCCAAATTATTACTCAGCAACGTTCTCATTATATGAGAATAATCTCATCAAATAAGTCGCTATATAAAAACTAAATAGCCAATTAGACAATACTCAAAAATAAAACTAACCTGTTAACATTAAAATAATCATAATAATATTTCAATTTGTAAAATTAAAATTCAAAAAATGTTCATCCGTTCATTTTTGTATTATTATTTATTTTTATCTTATAAAAATAAATCTCTCCAACAAATAAAGCATAGTGACTATTTATCATTTTTATCATATTTAATTTATATAATTAAAATTAATCGTTAAGCATTTTCAATTTGTCACTATCGTTCTATTAGCTATTATCATCAAAGTGGTAAAGCATAAGTAACCTTAACCGTTTCCATTGGTACCTCCGTCTTAATACTTTGAATACTGCTAATTTGTGTTAAATGATCCGCATGGAAACGACGATATGAAGCTAAGTCTTCCGTCACAATACGGATCAGTGCATCACATTCCCCAGCCATTAGATGGCATTCGACGACTTCAGGCATCTGTTTAATGTCTTCAACGAATTGGTTGATGGTTTTAGCATCCTGTGTTTTAAACCAAATACGAGCAAATAAAGAAAGGCCAGCTCCAATTTTACTGCCATCCAACACCGCTACATAACGTTTGATAACCCCAGCCTCTTCAAGTAATTTCACGCGACGTAGGCAAGGTGACGGGGAAAGCCCCACTTCTTTAGCTAATTCAATATTCTGAATTTTTCCATCTCTTTGTAATACTTGTAAGATATGCCTATCAATGGCATCCAGTTTTAGTCTACTTTCCTTCATTGGCATTCCACCTCAATTTTATATTAATTAATGATATTAAATACCAATTTTTGTTTGTTTTAAAGCAATAAAAAAATCCAATATCATTGGATTATCGCTATAATTTTATCGCTACTGGCCAGTTGCGTGAAAATAACAATGAACAATAATGAGGAATTGAAATGGAGTTACAGAACTTACTCTTATTTAGCGCAACCGTGATCCCTTTAGTCTGCACACCAGGCCCAGACATTCTATTTATTTCCGCACAAGGATTATCAGGAGGAACCTCAGCGGCCTTGAAAGCGAATTTGGGTATTATATTGGGTTATGTGGCACATGCGATTCTGGCTGCACTTGGTTTAGCGGCGATTGTTGCAGCTTCACCCATGATTTTCCACACCATTAAATGGGTTGGGGTCGCTTATGTCACTTACCTTGCTATTCGCATGGTGTTATCTGCAATGAAAGCCGGAGACTTAAGAATTCAAACTGTGTCAACAAAGGCGGTCGTGGGTAAAGCATTTTTAACTAGCTTTCTTAACCCCAAGGGGTTACTGGTGTATTTTGCTATTTTACCGAATTTCATTAAGCTAACAGAAAGTGTCGCTGTCCAATCCTTGATACTTTCAGCCACTTTTATACTTTCGTGTGTCTTGATCTACGGCGTAATAGGTGCATTATTTGCATCCATGCATAATAAACAAGCTTATAATGATAAAAAACGTCGTATAACCGAAGGTGTTGCAGGTGGAATGCTAACGCTAGCCGCTATCGGTTTAGCAACCAGTTAGCGGGGTAATAACTCAATCCAGATTAACTTGCTATCGGTGCTAAGTGGTTTTATATCTCCTTCACCGATATCAGGTAACCACCACGCTCCCTGTCCTTGCGCCATATGATGGCAATTTGCCCCTGAAATTTCCCATTCGCCATTGAGCACGTAGACTAACCCCGCTTGGTTGGCGGGTAATCTACAATCTTCAGTGATGAAATAGTTTATAGCCACCCACCTATCATCTCGAAAAATAAAATTCATTAACTTAACTGATGGCTCTGAGACTTTTACCGCGCAAAATTGCTGAGCTGAAAATTGGGCGTGATCACCTGCGCGCTCTAGGCGATGCTCAAACGCTTTGGTATCGGTTAAAAGAAGCGGCTGGTCATTCAACAATACCACCAGCCTTTCCCCTTCTGCATAGCGCTTTAAATAGCTATCTTGGTTAATGGTTGCAATGCTTGCGCGTAATGAATAATCCGATGCAACCGGCCAGCAAAACACTTCTTGGCTGGCCCCCGCACCATCATTCCAATCAAGGATAGGTAATTCCATTATGTCAAAACATTTTATTTTCACATTACCTCCCGTCTGTTGCTGCTAACACATTTAGATTTATACCTAGATTGGCAAAGTTAATCTTTCAGGGCAATGAATTAACGATGATAATGTGACTAATCACGCCTCTCATTGATTAAAAAGTGACATAAACGACCTAAAGTTTTCATTGCTTCCTCCACCCTCTCATTCCATGTAAACGATGCATTAAGACGAAATGCATGATTAAACTGGTCACTTGTGGAAAACATGCTCCCCGGCGCGATACTGATACCTTCTTTTAGTGCGAGTTGATACAACCGAATTGCATTAAACGGCGGTTCAAACTCTAGCCATAAAAAATACCCACCTTTTGGTGTATTAACTTTTACTGACTGAGGCATGTATTTTGCTATTGCACTCAACATTTGGTGCTGACGCTGTTCCATCGTTAAACGCAGTTTACGAAGGTGGCTGTCATATCCCCCTAATGATAAGTACTCCGCAATAGCTAATTGCGTGGGAACGCTGGCAGAAACGGTACTCATCATTTGTAAATGTTGAATTTTTGTCGCGTGTTGGCCTGCAGCCACCCAACCCACACGATACCCCGGTGCTAAACATTTCGAAAATGAAGAACAATGAAAGAAATTACCTTTAGTATCAAGTGCCTTTGCGGGTATTGGCTGTTTGCTACCAAAATAAAGTTCCCCATAAACATCGTCCTCAATTAAAGTAATTTGATGCTTATTAAGGATATCGACCAGACGTCTTTTGTTTGTTTGCGGCATCGTTCCGCCTAATGGATTTTGATAATGCGTCATTAGCCAACAGGCTTTAATTGGATATTTGCTCGCAATATCCTCTAATGCGTCAAGATCAATACCAAATAACGGGTCTGTTTTAATGGCAATGGCCTTAAGTTTTAACCGCTCAATTGCCTGAAGTGAACCATAGAATGCAGGAGATTCGATAACGACCCAATCCCCGGGCTGAGTCACCGATTGTAAACTCAAAACTAAAGATTCCATTGCCCCTGCTGTAATCACGATTTCATCCGGAGCGACATGGATCCCTTGGGTTGCATAACGCTGAGCAATGTTACGACGCAGTTGTTCATTACCAGGAGGCAAATTAGCCGGGGTATTAAATTTCGATAAGCGCCTAGCAACAGACGCAAGAGACTTCGCGAGTTTTGGATCATCCAATAAGGCGGGTTCTGGAAATGCAGAGCCAAATGGGATAATATTCGGGTCCTTACAAGCTTGTAGGACACCAAAAATAGAGGCATTAATCTCTACATTTTCATTCAAATGTAGCCCTTTTCCTCCTTTTGCGGCAGCAAATGCATTATTGCGGTTTGCCACGTAATACCCTGATTGCGGCCGAGCAACGACCCATCCTTGGCTTTCAAGTAACTGATATGCTTGCACAACAGTCATTAAACTTAAACCAGACTGTTTAACACTTTCCCTCAATGAAGGTAATCTGTCGCCCACTTGCCAGATATTGTCTTCAATTTGCTGACGAATTTGCGCTGCTAATTGTTCGTATCTCGTCATAGCCGCCTCAACTGTTATAGTTAATATCCCAATAATTGTTACTATTATAGTTTATCGTCTCATGTTCTACTTATCCACACATTCACCTGACTTTTTTTTAACTATAAGCACAAAAAATTTTTCGTTGAATTGCGGTTATTTTGCATTCAGGTGTGAGCAATTCCTTTTGCTAGGGATTAGCGCCTCAATTGCTCTCATCAAAACGTTAAATATTGCGTGCCATTAACATATCCACTCAGGGGTCAATATGTTTGGACTAACTGCGCTGGAACTTGCCCGTATACAATTTGCTTTTACGGTCTCGTTTCATATTATTTTTCCAGCCATTACTATTGGGCTAGCAAGTTACCTTGCGGTGCTACAAGGTCTATGGCTTAAAACTCGTGACGAGGACTATATAAAACTGTTCCATTTTTGGTCGAAAGTTTTTGCGGTTAATTTCGGAATGGGCGTTGTTTCTGGATTGGTGATGGCATACCAATTTGGTACCAACTGGAGTTTCTTTTCAGATTTTGCGGGTGGAATTACCGGCCCATTGCTCACGTATGAGGTATTAACCGCGTTCTTTCTTGAAGCCGGTTTCCTTGGTGTCATGCTGTTTGGCATGAACCGAGTGGGTGAAAAACTGCACTTTTTTGCCACCTGCATGGTTGCATTAGGTACCATTATTTCCACTTTCTGGATTTTGGCATCTAACAGTTTTATGCAAACACCGCAAGGTTTCGAAATCATCGATGGGCGTATCGTTCCTGTTGATTGGCTTGCGGTTATTTTCAACCCATCGTTTCCATACCGTTTATTGCACATGACCACGGCTGCTTTCCTTGCTGCGGCATTCTTTATTGGTGCTTCTGCGGCATGGCATTTACTCAAAGGCAATAAATCCAGTGCCATGAAAAAAATGTTTTCCATGTCCCTGTGGTTGATTTTAGTGTTAGCCCCTGTTCAAGCTTTAATCGGTGATGCTCACGGCCTAAACACACTTAAACATCAACCTGTTAAAGTGGCTGCAATGGAAGGACACTGGGAAAACAAACCCGGTGAAGCCACCCCACTGATTTTATTCGGTATTCCAAACCAAGAGAAAGAAAAAACCGAATATGCCATTGAGATCCCGTATCTGGCCAGCCTGATTTTGACGCACAGCATTGATAAACAAGTGCCTGCGTTGAAAGAATACGCACCGGAAGACAGGCCTAACGTGTTTATGGTGTTTTGGTCATTCCGCGTGATGGTCGGCTTAGGCCTGCTAATGATAGCCACGGGTGTTTGGGGCTTATGGCTGCGTTACCGTAAAAACCTTTACGAATCAAAAACATTTTTACGCTTTATGTTTCTAATGGCGCCATCAGGTTTGATTGCCATTTTAGCGGGTTGGTTTACCACGGAAATCGGTCGCCAGCCTTGGGTTGTTTATGGGTTACAACGAACCGCAGATGCCGTCAGTGCTCATGGTGAAATACATATGAGTATCAGCCTAATCGCCTTCTTTGTGGTTTATGGCAGCGTGTTTGGAATTGGCTACATGTACATGATGAAATTAATTCGTAAAGGCATCGCGGAGGACGCAGCTCATGGGCATTGATTTACCTCTCATTTGGTTTGTCATCATCGTATTTAGTATGTTGATGTATATTGTTATGGATGGGTTCGATTTAGGCATTGGGATCCTTTACCCTGCGCTAAAAGATAGCCAAGACCGTGATCTGATGATGAATAGTGTTGCCCCTGTGTGGGATGGCAATGAAACTTGGTTAGTTTTAGGTGGAGCCGCTTTATTTGGCGCCTTTCCTCTCGCTTATGCGATTGTCCTTGATGCCTTGTCAATTCCGTTAACTTTCATGTTATTGGCCTTGATTTTCCGTGGTGTCGCCTTTGAGTTTCGCTTTAGAGCGGATGAATCACACCGCCGCCATTGGGATCACGCCTTTATTTGGGGTTCAATTTTTGCCACCTTTGTTCAAGGTGTGGTAGTTGGTGCCTTTATCCAAGGCTTCCATGTGGAAAACCGTGTTTACATGGGGGGTTACTTCGATTGGTTCGCGCCTTTCCCACTATTTTGCGGATTTGGCCTCGTGGTCGCTTATGCACTACTAGCTTGTGGCTGGTTAATCATGAAAACTGAAGGCCACTTACGTAGCACAATGTATCGCGTTCTAAAACCATTAACATTACTGATGTTAGCGGTCATTGCGGTAATCAGCTTCTGGACCCCAATGTTAAATGAGGCAATCTTTGAGCGTTGGTTCTCACTGCCGAACCTGTTCTTCTTTTTACCTGTTCCGTTACTGGTATTAGCCTGTACTTGGTTGATCCTAAAAAACGCTAAGCGCCAACAACATGACAGCGTGCCATTCTTAGCGGCTTTAATGTTAATTTTCCTTGGGTTTACTGGTCTAGGTATCAGCATCTGGCCAACGCTCATTCCACCTGCAATAAGTTTCCGTGATGCCGCAGGCCCATCCGAAAGTTTAGGCTTTATGTTAGTGGGTGCGTTATTCATTATTCCTGTTATTTTGGTTTATACCTATTGGAGTTACTATGTCTTCAGAGGAAAAATTACCCCAGAACAAGGCTACCACTGATAACGTGGCAGCCTCCCCTTGGTGGAAAAAACTCGGTTGGATGGCCATCATTTGGTTAGGAAGTGTGGTCGCGTTATTCGCTTTCTCTTATGTGTTTAAACTGATGATGACCGCCGCTGGGATGAAAGTGAAGTAATCAACTTACTGAATGCCGCATAAATTTTTACGCGGCATTTTTAGACTTTTCAGGAAAGGCACTGTCGGGTGTGATGAATTTGACCGCCGCAAAAAAGACGCCTCGGCTAATTTATCCAAATCATTATACTTCCCATTATACACTTCAACCATATTATCGATATCTACCATGGTAATTTTATTTTCACCCAGTATTTCACTATTTTTTGTTTCAAGATAGCTTCCAATATTACTCCAATTTAAATCTTGAGCTAAATATTTACCTTTGCTATTCCAGTCAGCTATTTTTGTTTTTAAGAGGTCGTTATAGTCTTCTTTTTTACATACAATATTTGCCCATGGATCAATATTATAATCTTGCCCATTGATAGCAATTTGACAAAAAACATGATCAAAACGTTTATTTTTCACATCTATTAACCGGACAAAATTTGGATTAAGACCAGCATGACATGATAAAACATAACAAATTTCCGCTAATTCACCGCAATTCCCCGTTTTAGATTGAATGGCTGCGAGTAAAAAAGCTTTTTTATCTTTAATGGCTCTATTTTTGCTTAACTGTTCTAAACAATTTTGATGTTGTTGAACAGTACGATTTAACCTGATTTTATTTGCTGATTTATTAGGACTTCCCTTAAAATAAGAACGTGTTTGCAACAGGCAATCATCCGCTTTTTTTAATAATGTGATGTGTTTCTTATCGCTATCAGCCTTATATAATGAGTTTAATGAAGGTAGTGATGATAAATTTTTAATATTAACAATATGTGATTCAATTCTCGTCTCATTTCTGGGTGATAATTGTGAAAAACAGATATCCTGTGTTCTTTGTTTATTTATTCTCATGACGATTGTCTCTTATAATAGTGAATAACTGATACGCAGCATAAATCTATCACGCCTATTTGTATTTAAAGAAACGACACAAGACACTGCGATATATTTACCATAAGAACCGCTGATAGCACTAAACTCGCTCAAGTTCGTAGCCATCATTTATCAGCTGCAATCAGTGTTTCCCTCTTGCAACCTTTTAATTTATTCATGATAATGATAATAATTACCAAATAATAAAATTATCATTAACACATAGGAGAACGTCCGTGGCTACTGAACAGACAGTTGAAAAGAATATCTATCGCCCGGCTCCACCACAACTTATTCAAGTTAAATCGATTACCGATATCAGCCCATCTATTCGTAGTATTACTTTCACCGGTGAAAGACTCAATACATACCCAACAGATTGTGAAGGTGGGCACCTGAAAATATTTTTAGCCCCTGATTTAATCAGCCAGCCCACACTCCCTATCCTAAGTAAAGAAGGCCGTAGCTGGCCAGAAGACAAACCTCGCCCATTTGTTCGTACCTATACCGTCAGAGCCATCCGTCCAGAAGTTAGCGAGATAGATATTGAATTTGCTATGCATGATGGCGCAACTGGCCCTGCATATCTATTTGCTCGGGATGCAAAACCAGGAAATTGGATGGGAATTACCAATCCAGGTGGCCCAGACCCATTATTACCTGCCAGACAACATTACTTCATGGCTGGTGATTCAAGTTCCCTACCCGCTATCGCCGCATTATTAGAAAAAATGCCAGCGAATGCCCAAGGCAAAGTTGTACTACGATTAGATAACCCAAAAGACGTAAGAGAACTAAAAAAACCTGAACAAGTTGAGGTGATTTGGGTTTGTGGTGATATCACCAAAACCGCTGAATTAATTAGCACATTTAAGTCTTGGGACATCCCAAGCAGCGACTGCGCTTTCTGGATTGCGGGTGAAGACCAAATTATTCGTGATTTGCGTCGTTATATTCGTCGTGAAAAAGGTTTTGGTCGTGATGATATCTATGCGATCCCTTACTGGCGATATGGCTATGATGAGGAAGGTTACCATCATGAGCGCCATGCTGTAATGGATAATCCTGACGATTAACTTCACTTCAAATATTTAGTTCGCTTATTGGTTTATAAATTCTAATAAGCGAACTCATTTCCTGATCTTGCCTGTCTTCATCAAGTTGTTAACCATTATATTCCTCAACAATAAACTCCCTAAAATACTTTTCATATCCATAAATGTTATGTTATAACATAATAGTTTTTATGGTCGTTATATTCACTACAAAAATAGGAAAACCACTGTGTACAAAATGGCAATTTTAAAAACTAGTCTTTATATTGCATTAGCTCTCACTAGCTATACTGCTGCTGCTCATGGCTCACATAGTCACTCCCATCCACAATCAGAGAAAGCGCTACAAGCTTCAAAAGGGATTTTTGAAGATACTGACGTCAAAGATAGATCTCTTAGTGACTGGCAAGGCATCTGGGAATCTGTTAATCCATTGCTATTAAATGGAAAACTTGATGAGGTTCTAGAAAGTAAAGCGAAGAAAAATAAAGACAAAACTGTTGAAGAGTATCGTGAATATTATAAAAAAGGTTATGCCACTGATGTTGACAGTATTGGTATTGAAAACGATGTTATTGAGTTTACTCAAAATGGTACTGTAAGTAGCTGTAAATATGACTACGCCGGTTACAAAATTCTTCATTATACTTCAGGAAAAAAAGGCGTTCGTTACTTATTTGAATGCAAAGATACAAACTCAAAAGCGCCTAAATTTATCCAGTTTAGTGACCATATTATTGAACCACAAGCCTCGGGGCATTTTCACCTATATATGGGAAATGAATCTCAGGAAAAATTATTAAGTCAGCTAGAAAATTGGCCAACTTATTACCCATATACCCTCACAGATGAGCAAATCGTACATGAGATGCTCTATCACTAATCGGCTTCCTATATAGGAGTCTAACCTATGCCCCGTGGGTAAATCGCGGGGCATATAGTTAATAGCAATGCTAATTAGTGGTTATAAGCCAATAATGCCTTATGGCATAATTGTGATCTCACACAATCCTCTATAGTAAAATTCACCATTGAAACCATTTCATCACTACTAAAACGTTGTAATGCATCAGCTAACCCTGAAGACACACCTTCTGGTAAATCACACTGGGTCACATCACCATTGACTATCACCGTCACATTTTCACCAAGCCGAGTTAAAAACATTTTCATTTGAGTGACTGTGACATTCTGAGCCTCATCTAATATCACGACGGCATTTTCAAATGTTCGGCCTCGCATATAAGCAAATGGGGCTATTTCCACTTTAGCAATTTCGGGACGCAAACAATATTGCAAAAAAGATGCGCCGAGCCTTTTCACCAAGACGTCATAGACTGGGCGAAAGTAAGGCGCAAACTTTTCTGACATATCCCCCGGTAAAAAACCGAGATCTTCCTCCGCTTGAAGAACGGGCCTTGTCACAATGATCTTATTGATATCTTTATGAATTAACGCATCAGCCGCAAGTGCAGTACTGATGTAAGTTTTACCACATCCCGCTTCACCATTCGCAAAAATTAATTGCTTATGTTTAATGGAATTAATATAGAGTTTTTGAGCTTCATTTCTGGGCAATATAGGGGATTCATCACGCCGTTCTTTTGCCATACCGATAGCTTCAATGCCAGTAAATTCAGCAAATGATGCGACGTTATTGATATCAAAACGACCTGAGCGATCTTTGCGTGATGAACGTTTCATTTCACGGCGTGCCTTTGTTGCAGCTTTCTGTCTACTCATAGTATTAACCCTTCCAGGTATCAGTGATGTCAATTCAAATGACGGACTATTCAAAACAGAGGCGAGCTCCCTTCAAGCTCAAAGTTAATATCAAATATCTATTATGTGGCTGTAACTCCATGCCATAACTCGGCTAATAAAAAAACCGGTTACCAATCTCACCATGGAAATCTCATGATGGAGTGGTAACCGGCTTTGTATTCTCGTGTACAAACACTTATTTCCCATTAGTTTCTCCTGTAACAGCGATACTTTTAAACTAATGAATCTATGTGACAGTAATATGACGAACTGCAATATTTTTTGTGCCTCAATGAGTCCATGTTTTTATTGCAGTTTTCACTGCTTTAAATATAGCGTCATTTTTTTTGATAAAGCAACATTTTTCTAACAAAATTTTGGGCGTTTATTAAATTTTTTCGTTATCACACATAAAAACAAAAAAAGTAAAACCACAATAATCAGCTAGTTAACTATTGTGGTTTGAAAGGATAATTAGCGTATTTTACAATTTCCCGCTAACTCAAAACCTGCGGCTTTAGCCGATTGCTCGTCAGTGAAGATGACGGCATTTTTATCAGCGATGATATTGAAGCTAGCGCAATGTGAAAAATGATATTTTTTAGAATTACGATTACCTTTAATTTCAACCGCATCTGATACAATAGATTTATCTTCTATTACTTGAGGCTGATTTAAGGGTGAGACTGGTGAAATATTAACTCCCTCTGCGCTATTTTTATGATTTAAATTCCATTTTTTCTCCCCTGTCACAAATGGGTTATGATGCCCCATTACCTTAGCGATTCGATTATCTCGCTTGATTTCCCAAGAGGTTGGAGGATATTTATTATCCCAAGCCATCAATAACTGTTGTTGTTGACGTGACATAGACAAGTTATAGCGGTCATGCATATAAAAATATACTCGGGCTACCTGCCCTTTAGCTTCATCTCTTGGCTCAAAGACTTTTTGTTTAAAATCAACTCGGCTACGGCACATTCCGTATGGATACGGTGTATTAGTGGATAATTGCCCAAAACTAAAATTGCTTCTATCACCATTCACTTCACCAATAGAAGGCGCTAAATTATGCATATCTGCTTCCATTCGGCCAAAAATAGGGTCACTAGACACACAGTTTTTCCGCCCCCCTTTTTGCCAGCATTGCCTTTGATGACCAAACACCCATGCTGGAACAATATGCTCCCATTCAATACGCTCAGCTCGGTTCTGTTGTTTACGCACTTGGTAGCCACAAGAGGCTAAGTCAACCTTTCCCCCGCTTTTTCCTACCCATTCCCACTGGCAACCACAATATATTGTTCCCTCTCCTTGATGATTTTGATCTGCATAAACCTGCGTTTTACTTAGCACTTTAGCTTCTGTAAACGAATTTGGTGCGGAAAATGAAAAAGCAGAGAAAAGAAATAATAGAATCGAAAAAATGAATTGATAATATTTGGACAAGCTAAATTGTTTCAAAATAACACCACTAATAAGAATATATGCGAAGAATTAATATAAATGCATTAGTTTTTCCTCTAACACATTAATGCATAAGAAGAAATATCACATATTCTAATCAAATAGTAGCATAAATGATATCAGCGATGACCCAATTTTATGGCTCACCATCCATATCGGAATTTATGCAGCTTTAATAGGATATCTAAGTCTTATTAGTAAAAAGTAAAGTATGACTTACTCACATAACGAGAATGCCAGTAAGCCACACCATTAAAAATTACACGCTTGGTCTTTTGCGATATAACCATAAACCAGGTAAAGAAATACCAATAGACAAGGCTCCAACAATGAAAGAGGCTTTTAAAAAATTAGTCACTAAAATCTCAACTAATTCAGGGTTATAGCCAAATTGCGATATTTTCACGACTGAAATCATTGCAATATAGGCACTAATACCTGGGAACATCGGGATCACGGCAGCAACAGTAAACACTTTAGGATGAGCTAACCACCAACGCGACCACTGAATACCGATAATACCGATTAAAATTGCAGCAAGAAAACTTGCCCACTCAATTTGCAATCCTAATGTCATCAGTATCATTCTAAAGCCATAGCCAATAGCACCCAATAAGGCACAATATTTCAATGCCCTTACAGGCACATTAAATACCATAGCAAACCCTGCTGCCGGTATAGCGGCTAATAGCATTTTCTCACATAAAGAGAATAGAAATTCTATGCCCATTCTTTTAAACCCCAGATTGTCATTGCTAACACAACCCCAATACAGGTAGCCAAAGTGAGAAGGCTCGCCATTGTCCAACGCGCTAATCCTGTATTAACATGCCCTTTAAACATATCAGCGACTGCATTAATTAATGGAAAGCCGGGAACTAAAAGCAATACACTGGCAGCCATCGAAATTGTTTCAGTCACAGCCAAATACGGTATTTTCAATAATAAACCTGAGACCGTGGTAGCAACAAAGGCAGTAATACAAAAATTAATTAACGGATTCATTTGATGGGAAGTTAACACTTGCCGCACATACATTGCACAACCGCTGGCTAAAAATGTAATTAACGCACTCTCCCATCCACCTCCATTCAACCTACTAAAACAAGCACAAGATAGTGCCACCATCAGCACCATTAACCATCGAGGATAACGCAACGGTTTAATTGATAATAATTTCTTTTTTAATTGTTTTCGGTCTAACAAATGATGTTCGACTAGGATGACTGCATGCTGAACTTCAGTAACAACATGCATATTTATACCGCGGTCAATAATGCGTCGTGTTGACGTTAAGCAGCGACCATCAATTATAGTGGTTAAAACTAATGAATTAGATGAAATAGCACTATCGACTTGGCTTGCTCCAAGTGCAATACCCAAACGGGTCGTCAATTGTTCAACGAGCATACTTTCAGCGCCATGTTGCAATAACAATAAACCACACTCAATACATAGCCGAGTTACCTCACGTTGCTGATTAACAGGATCATCTTGGTCTGTTTTTTGCTCATTTAATACATGCTCTGTCATCTTGCCCCCAACATTGTGACAACCATTCAGATATCTACCTAAACATGTTAATCTTTATAAATATCATAAAGACAAATATCAGCTTAAATGATGATCTCTTTCAGGTAAATCTGTGATTGAGGTAACGTGATTTAAACTATTTCGTAAAATTTGTTATGTTATTTTCTTATTGAAGACAAATTGTAGGATTAACCATTCATGAATAGCCCTCTAAAAGCTAAAACCCCAAAAGGCCAACGTCGGCATCAGGCGTTGATCACTGCAGCAACTGAAATTTTTCTGCAATATGGGTTTGAAGGCGCAACTCTGGATATGATTATTGAACGTGCAGGGGGCTCTCGCTCAACCTTATATAAAAATTTTGGTGATAAAGAAGGGTTATTTGCTGCGGTTATTGCATCAATGATTGATGATATTTTTCAAGAGCCCGACGAAAAAACACCACCACTGGATACGATTGAGTCCATACTTTCTTTTTATGGTTCTCGATTTTTATTGAATGTGCTTAAGCCTGAATCCATTGGGTTATACCGGTTAATTTTAGGTGAATACAACCGTTTCCCAGAAATAACTCACGCATTTTTTGAGCAAGGTCCAGTAAAAAGCTATCGTCTGTTGACACAAAAATTGGCTTTGCTTCCTGACGTTAAAGTGGATGAAAAAACATTGTTAAGCATTTCTTCACGCTACCTAGAAATGCTAAAAGCGGATGTGTTTATCACCACTTTCTGTATTGCTGATTTCAAGCCCAGCGATGAATTTATTCAACAGCAAATTGCTATGTCTGTCGATATCATCGCTAGTTATATCCGTAAAATCAGTAAAACCACAGCCGACTAAGCTAGAACTGATTGGGCTTGTTCTTTGGCTGCCATGGAATTATTTGCGATTAAAACTTGAGGGCCGTACAACGCAGACAGCATGGGTGCCATTCGTTCCATTTCTTCTTGATCTCGCCCGTCAGGTTGTAGGGTAACAACCAGAGCACGACAATGTTGCTCCATCGCTTCTTTTGCATCTTTCAACCAACGACGTATATATTTCATGCTTTCCATATCTTCTAAGGATGGTTTTTCTTTTTTAACCACCGGAGGATATATCAATACAAACTCATTTCTTCTTGCCAATAGCATATCCATTTCCTCTAACCATAAACGGGTTTCATCCATCGTTGAAGGAAATACATTCATCTCACAGATTGGCCAGCTTTCTGTTTCTATCATCTTTTTGTTCATCATAATCATCTCTTTTGTCATCATTATTCAAAGTGTACTCAAATGTACACTTTTACATTGCACTCAGTCAAGAATGATTATCATTTGTGTTTTGCAAATTATGCTATTACCGCGAGTTACTAACAGGAATACTCTCAATATGCAGTAAAAATTTATCAATTAAAAACATTCACGTGTTCGAGTGATGCGTTTTTGAATATGGGATGTTATTCTGACGATATTATGAATTTTAAAAGCGAAAATATGATGAAAAAAACTCTTCCAATTGCATTTAGCCTTTTAATGGCTTTCGCTGCATTTAATGCAAATGCAGGTGCTACCTGTGATACTTATTTCAAAGAAATGAACGACCTTGTTAAGCAAGCTGAAGAACAATATAAAGATGAAGCCAATGCAGGTGAACAAATTGCATTAATGAAGTCACAATTAGAGGAAGCGAAAAAAGCCCTTGCTAGCTACCCTGATGATGCACAAGAGCAAGCTTGTAGCCAAGCACTTAAAGCAATTGAGCAAGCCAAAGAAGCGGTTAAAACCCCCTAGATTTGTTCGCTTTTAATAGACAAAAAATAGCCTGCTAAGCAGGCTATTTTATTTTATCGAACCACAAGAACCGAAATCTTAGCATAGGAAACAATCCCAGAAGCATTTGAACCTAATAAATGCGTTGAAATACTTGGATTGCGTGAGCCGATAACAATAAGATCAGCATCAATAGCTTCAGCTTCTGATAAAACTTTGTCTCTTGGTGAACCAAACTCAACCTTATAAGAGATTTTGTCTGACGGATAATCAATTTTTTCAATAATTTCTTTTAACTGTTCTTCTGAACGTTCAAGTGCTTTTTTAGCAAATGAGGACAATAAATCATAATGATAACTGTAGCTCATTGAAAATCTTGAAACATCCGGAACTGAGTGAAATAAGTGAATTTTCGCATCTGAAATTTTTGCTAAATAAATAGCATGTTTTAATGCATTATCTGTTAGTACATCTTCAGATATATCCACAGGAACCAAAATTGTTTTATACATATGATGCCCCTTATTAGTTATGTTTACATTTTTATTCAAGCTGTATTATTGTGTATTTTTACAACTTGGTTATTAGGCGTAGCGGGTGAATATTGTCCTTTTACTCTTCTAAGTATAGTCTTACTACACTAAAAAAGCTGTGAAGCCCCTTACTATTAGAACAAAAATTATTCTTCTAAATGCCATTTATGCAAAACGCGATGAATAAAAGGAGTTACGATTAATCCAATACTGATAATAAAAACGCTTTGTAAAAATAGACCATAAATAGCAATAAAGAAACGACCTCCTCGTGTAATAGGAGCCGGCTCAATAGCTTGTCCACTCAACATAGACAACGCATTAAGCATTGACTCAACAACTGAGTGACCTTCAATAAAATAAAAACCAACTATACCTGGTAATAAGCCAAGAAAAAAAATCAAAAGTGCGAGTAAATAAAAACGCAAAACTCTCAGAACAAAGTGTTCAACACGCAGTAATTCTTGCGAAAACTTTTCCATATTGACTCAAACTCACCTTGTTATAAGTAAGATCAATTAACTTGAGTACTAAAATTAATTAAATTGGCAATATAAATAATCAAATAACAAAGAACCCACCCGATAAGCAGGTTCTTCTCTAATTATTAACGTACAACCAGTACTGATGTTTCCGCGTAGCGCACTATTCCCGCGGCTGTTGACCCTAAAAGATGAGTTGTAATATTTGGACGACGAGAACCAATAACAATAATATCTGCATTAATGTCTTTTGCTGTATTAATCACTTCATCTCGCGGGGAACCAAACGTTATAGTATAACTAACATCATCATGAGGTAAATCAATTGAATCCATTAACATTTTCATGTCTTCTTCCGCTTTCACCGTCGCACGGTCTTTGATTTCCATGTAACCTAAGGCGTACGCATTAATAATTGCTGAAGAAATGGGTAAAACATGAATAAGATGAATTTTAGCACCGGATTGCTTTGCAAGATTAACCGCGTGACGGACTGCTTTACTGGTTAATTCATCTTCTGTTAAGTCGATAGGGACCAGAATCGTTTTATACATAACCCCTCCTAAAATAGTTAAAATGAAGTTCTACAACAAAATTATAAACAATTACTAATAAATGTCTCTTATCCACAAAGATAAATGAGATCTCTAACTACAAATAAAAACAAGCTATTCCCTTAGCCATGGCGTTACGGTTAAACCAACTAACATACCTTCAGGACTTAATAACCTTGTGACTGTTTGCCCCCAAGGTTCCATTCGGTTATTAACTAATAAGACATAACCTTCTTTAAGGCAAATTTTTGTAATTTTTTCAATGTCTGAAACCTCAAACTCCATCCAGCTTTGCGGAGTAGGTATGTTTTTAGGCCATTCACCTTGACCAAAACACGATTGAGCGGCTTGCTCTATAGGCCAAAGTGCAAAATGTTTGACACCTTCTAGCCCTTCTTGCTCACAAGTTAAATATTGGCTCCCTTCTTCAATTGGTTTTAAAGGTAGCTTTAACAACTCAAGATAAAAAGAGTGACTTTTTTTATAATCTGTAACTATTGGTCCAAATCCTGCAACAAACAATACATCAGAACTATCTTGTAAATGTATCATCTCGCGTTCCTATAAAGTAATGAGATACTAAAAATTTACTGCTTAATAAAATAGATAATGACTTTTAACATAGAAGATAATTAATCACTGATTGTATTCGCTGTAGATATCATCTTTTCAACCATTCTTTGAGCCTTCAAGCCCTCTTCGCCACTGACCAACGGTTGAGTTTGATTTGAAACAGAATCAATAAAATGGCGAATTGCACCATCAAAGCCGCGTTGAACTAAAATCGAATCCCAATTAGCCGGTTTTCTCTCGCTAATCCCAATGGCATTTTCGTTCCACCAATGGTTCATATTGGTTATTTGGTGAATACTGTCTTCAGCCACCACAATAAGTTGCTCTTGTTGGCTTCCTGCTTTGCGATGCATCGATGTTGTTAACCAACTTTGGCCAGCTTGCATATGGTGCTCTGCATAAAATAGCTCACCAGCATTTGTGTTATGAATACTACCACTGATTAATTCTACATTTTTTTGCGCTATCCACATTACAGTATCAACAACATGCAAATAATCATCTAATAACGTAAATCTAGCGTCATTCGGCCCTACGCTGTTCATACGGTGCTTATCCATACGAATAGACGTGATATTTTTAATATCCTGTTTAACTGCCAAATAAAATGGCGAGAAGCGGCGGTTAAACCCAACCATTAACATTTTCTGGCGTCGCGCTGCAAACTCAATTAATTGCTCGGATTGTTCAATTAATTCAGTCAATGGCTTATCAACATAGATATGGACGTTTGCCTCTAATAGCCGCTTGATTACTTCAAAATGGCTTTTCGTCGCACTATGAACAAAAATAGCATCACATTGCTGTGCTAGTGCGTCAATATTGCTAAACAGGGGGATTCGATAACTATCACAAACTAATTTTGCCTTTGATTGATTAGGAGAAAAAGCGCCAACTAACTGCCAATTTTCTTCTTTCGTTAAAACCGGTAAATACGCTTTTTGTGCAATAGAACCTAAGCCAACTACACCTAACTTTAATTTTCGCATCGTAAACACGCCTATTAATGATTAATCTGAGCAAGAATAATCTCATTAATATCAATTAAAAAATTTTTTTTTGGGTAATAACGTAATTTTAATTAGAAATAAATATACAACATTTTGTTTTTTATAAATAAAAAACAAAATCAAGTGAAGAATGAGAATGAGTAACTACATAAAAAAAAGGGTTGATTTCTTAAATGAGAATGGTTATCTTTTACCTCGTGAATACTTGAGTAAATCACTCAGGTTTATCACAAACGACATTGCTCACATTGCTTCCAGTTTAGCAGGCCAACTTTATATGTTGGCCTTTTTTTTGTTTAAAATTACACACTATTTTCTGCGTATTGCACTACTAAAGCTCCATGATTTCAAATGCCCAACATACGCTAGACGCTGGGTTGGCATGAAAGTTGGCACATCACCTGTACGCATATGTAATATATCCGCAGGTGTTATCCACGATGAGTTACCTTCAAATAAGGGAATACCTGCATATTTATAAGCATCGAGGACAAACTGTGAACAAAAGAAACCATTAGCTTGGTCTATATCATCGCCTAATTGAACTTTAGCTAAGGTTTTTAAGCAAAAATTACGTATCGTTTCACCAATTAATGGAAGCTCACATACCCTTTTTGTGATCATCCAAGGCGCTATCATCACAATACCTTTATAATTATATTTATTTCCATTATTTTGAACTGAAAACTCGCGTAATTTTTCTGCATGCAATGATGTTAAGCCTGTTTGCCTCAGCACTACCATGTTGTTAGAGTCTCTCACTGCTTGGTCTAATGTAATGATCCTAACGCCACTTCCAACAGACTCAGCTACTTCCCCCAAACCCAAGTAAATAGATGCGTGGCTTACCCCACTAATACTAAATAACCGAATTCCCCATGAATTTAACCCTGTAGCAGAAGATAAAAGAATATCGCCTGGCAACATGTCAGAAACCGCCAACGGCTCAACAGAATCCTTGATAGGAATCGTGTTTGCGTGTTGAATATTAAAATTTAAGCGATTAGTTTCTTCATCTGATTTGAATTGAGTTGAACACCCTGAAAGAGAAAAACAAAATAAAAATAGCAGGAAACAATAAAATTTCATTCAATAACACCCGATAGTCATCTTTCTTTTTAGTTTTTAATTAATGAAGATAATATCGCTTAATCTATTTTATGACTACTGTTTATTTCTATAATAGAAGAGTTAGAATATTACTCATATGAGTGGTGCATATTGAAATGAGCTAACGTAATCTAATGAAAAATTAGTTTTAACAACTTAAATTTAACCCTCTAGTAAACACTAGAGGGTTACATACATTCAATTAACTAATAACATATTCTGGGTAAAAAACGGTTACTGAATGATATGTCTTCTTTTCTGTCGCTTTATTCTTTTGTACTGCAACTGTAGTATTATCTTTAGAACCAAGCGAAACACGTATGTTTTTTTTAGAGCGACTTAATTTATAAGGCATACCTAATAAACGACGTGCATTATTATTACTAACCATTATCGACTCCTTAAACTACTAAATTAAAATTCATTAAAAAATGAACATCAAAAAATATAGTCATCGTTGACCACAAAGGCTTTCTTGTTTCATAAAATGACAAAACAAAATGTAACTCTTTTAGTATAGCACTAAATCACCAATATATAATCCAGTTTTATTTATTAATTTCTATCAGTTATCATTTTGCTGGTTACAGCTCTTCATAAAATAATCAAATTATAGTGCGTTAAAAATATTAGCATACGTCGTTCCCTACTCAAGTGGTGAGGCAGGACTTGAGCATTTATCATTCCAAATTTGGTTAACCTGTTCAGGCAATAATATTTCATGTCCTCCATCAATAAATGGAATTGAAATATCCATGCGACCTTCATCATTAGTATAAGCTTTAACAATAAAACGCTTAAATCCGTCAGGCTTATCATTTTTATATCGATAAACCTCCCCACAGACATAACCTACCTTACCATTATCTGCAGTGTAACGAGAAAAATGATATTCAATATTTCTAAACTTTGCTGCTTGTGGGTACGCTAGAACGTCATAAACATTCTTTTTCACTTGCTCAACTAAACTTAATTGAGTTGGTTTCATATATAGTGCTCCTAACAAAAATGCAGCACCAAAAATGAGTATCGCAATGATTACTTTGAAAAAATTCATTTTTATTCTCGCCATATATGACCAACTTTTTAGAAAAAATATTTTTTACGATGATAACCAGATATCAATTAAAATCCATCTTTAAAACGTAAATGTTCTTATATTTATCCTTTTTTAATTTAAAATATGTTAAATATAAAAACCCTTCCAAAAGTAATGTTAAGTTGTGTTTAATATTACAACTGTTTTTTACTTTTAATCATCTAGAAAATTTTTCTCATACTATTGTGTTCTTTTAGAAACTATCAGTATAGTAAGGAAAACATTACAATAATAGGAACTAAAAAATGAAAACAATAGGCCTTATTGGCGGCATGAGTTGGGAATCAACGTTACTTTACTATCAACAGCTTAACGAAGGTATCAAACAACAACTAGGTGGCCTGCATTCGGCTAAAATTGTTTTATATAGCGTTGATTTTTCTGAAATAGAACAATATCAATCTAGCGGGCGATGGGATTTAGCCGGCCAGTGTTTAGCTGATGCAGGAGAGAGTTTAAAGCTTGCAGGTGCTGATTTCCTTGTTCTTTGCACAAATACCATGCATAAAGTTGCACCACAAATTGAATCTCAAACAGGTCTTCCTTTATTACATATTGCTGATGCGACGGGTGAACGCATTATACAATCAGGTATAAAAAAAATTGGACTCCTAGGTACCGCTTTTACTATGGAGCAACCCTTCTATAAGCAAAGATTAATTGAAAAATTTAACGTGGATGTACTAATACCTAACCAGCAAGATAGGAAAATAGTTCATGATATTATCTATAATGAACTATGTTTAGGGATAATAAATGACAAATCTAAAAAAGAATATCAGCGTATAATGGCATCCCTTGTGGAAAACGGGGCTGAAGGTATTATTTTAGGCTGTACCGAGATAACATTACTAGTTAATCAGAATGATACGACCGTAGGAATATTTGATACTACTGCCATTCATACTCAAAAAACAGTAGAAGTCGCACTATCTGTTTAACCAACATTAAATCCTTTCTTTAGTAACTATTGTTAAATATAGCCATTGTTAAAGAATAGTATCAAAATTAACATATTATCTAGTGCAAAATTTCATTTAATACTATTAAAAAGAATTTTGCACCCATTAAACTTCATATTTAGATCATAATGTATAATAATATCTTTCCCTGTTGTTAATTATACTTGAGCTAATCTTATAAATATCATTTATACTTATTCACCTTACTTCATCCATCTTAAATTTACAGATTATTACCCATTGAATATTAATTTTCATCTAAGATAATAAAAAAATTTATTATCGAATTGACAATGGATCACTATGAATAAAAATAATGTTGGTAATGCCGTGTTGGGCAAATTTATTAAACAAAAACGTATAGAGCATCAAATTACGACAAAAAAAATGGCAGAATTAATATCTATCTCTGAAAAGTCATACATAAAATATGAAGATGGGAGTCTTTCCATATTCATTGAACATCTTATGGTAATATCTAACACATTGAATGTAGATGTTAAAACATTATTTGATACCTACGTCAACGCACAACCATGTACATAAGTATATTTCACTATCGTGCAAATTATGTTTTACATTGAAAGAGTAAGGTATAGGCCTCGACAAGCAAAAATAAGCTAGATAACATACAAACATAACTTCAACACGAGATAAGAAATCACTATGAGCCAATCAAAAGCGGAGAAACCTCCCTTCTAATAACAGTAACATTAACTTATTAGAAGGGAAAATTATGAATTATACTAAATTTAATATAGAGACATGGTTACGTAGAGAACATTACAATATTTACGAAAAAACCATAAATTGTGGGTTTAGTTTAACAACTAAGATAGATATCACAAACCTAAAAAAATATATAGATTCAAATGGTTATGAATTTCATCCATCAGTGATTTATTTATTATCACGGGTAGTTAATACCTATAAAGAATTTAGGTTTGCAAAAAAAAATGATGAACTAATTTTATGGGATGAAGTGTACCCTAGTTTTACTATCTTCCACAAAGATACCGAAACTTTTTCTTCATTATGGTGCAAGTATTCTTCAGAAATAACAACATTTATGGAGAACTACCACCAGCAATTAACGTTGCATAAAGATAATCTCGATTTGCACCCTCAGCCACAGCAAGTTGAAAATGTCTTCTATGTGTCATCTTTGCCTTGGGTTTCATTCGACAGTTTTAATCTAAATATTGCAGATATTACTAATGTTTTTACCCCGATTTTCACTATGGGAAAATACTATAGTGAGAATAATAAAATGTGGCTTCCTCTAGCTGTACAAGTGCATCATGCAGTTTGTGATGGCTTCCATGTAGGTCAGTTTTTAACTACTTAACAAAAGCTATGTGACGAATTAACCCATTAGCCTAGATTACTCTCAGTCATGAAGGAAGCTAGCCTTCCTTCATTTATAGGAAATTAACCTCGTTAAATGGATACTCTCATCATCTTTAATTCAAAAACAATAAGCTTATGTAAATGGCATCCCCAATAGCGTCACTTTGAATAAGATATTCCGTTGGAGTAATCACCATTTTAATGGTGTTGGCGAGTAAAGAAAAAATCAATTCAATAGGATCAGTTGCAGGCATGTTTCCTCCATATTTTTCTATACATTAAGTTCTCATTGGCGCTTATACAATAAGATAAAGGCTATAGCGAAGACACTATCCCCTAACAGATTTTCATCTTTTGATAAATCTCACTGATTAAAATTTAAGCATAGAATAATCATAACTTAAAAAACTGGGCCATTACCTATGGTAAGCTCCATTATATTAAATAATTATCAACCGAGGCTCTAGTTGGTACTCTTTACCTCAAAGATTTATAATACGTTCTGTAATTAAAGATATTAATTTCGATGTATCAACGTCAGTAATAATTTTGCATTTAGCTTCATTATACTTAGCTTTTGGGTCATGATTAATGGAGGTAGATGTGTAAGCAAAACTATGACCGAATAATTTATTAGACTCATATTCGATAGTAATTGAACCGTCAATACCTGAAAAAATTTCAGGTTTAATGAGGTATGCAATAACGCAGGGATCATGGAGAAATGGGTCAAACTCTGCATATCTTCGACACATTTCTGCAACAGTCTGAGCGATAAGGCCACCTTTTTCCAAAGGATTGCACAAACCAGCCCTTATATCAGCCTTACTTGTTACATCCAAACCAAGCATAGTAATATGGCGTGCACTATCAAAAACGATATGAGCAGCATGAGGATCCACATAAAAATTAAACTCAGCAGCTGGCGTTATATTCCCCTGTGTAAATGCAGCTCCGCCCATGACTACAATGTCTTTTACATTATCAACTAATTTTGGTTCTTTGATGATAGCGACTGCTATATTAGTAAGAGATGCTATTGTGCATAATGTTATTTCACCTGGATTTGACATTACCGTATCAATAATAAAATCTACGGCGTGACCAGAATAATTTGGATAATCTGATGCGGGAAGCAATACTCCAGCTAGACCATCAGTACCATGAACATGAGTTTTACTCCCACTTTTGGACATTAGTGGACGCTCACAACCTTTCACTAGAGGAATATCCTGCCTATTTGCTAACGCAAGTAATTGTCGTGCATTATTATGAACCTTTTCTAATTCTACATTACCTGCAACTGTGGTTATGCCTATTAATTCTATTTCTGGAGAAGCTAAAGCTAAAAAAATAGCCACAGCATCATCTACACCAGGATCACAATCAATTATTATTTTGTTCATTCTATTACTCCTTGATTTATATGTTATACAAAAATACCAACAATAGTCGCTGATAAACAACTGACTAAAGTTGAGCCAACAATCAATCTAAAACTATTTGATGCAATCATTTTTCCATGTTCTCGGCTTATACTTGTAACGCAACCGATAATCATTCCGATAGAGCCAAAATTTGCAAATGATATTAAAAATACGGACATAATTGCATCCGTTCGTGGTGTAATGCTTGTTAATTTCATATAGTCAATCATAGCAACAAACTCATTCGATAAAATTTTAGTCGCAATAATTGTTCCAAAAGTAACACTTTCATCCCATGAACTACCCAAAATGAAAGCTAAAGGTGAAAAAATATAACCAAGAATTCCTTGAAAACTAATTCCTAAAATATTTAAAAAAACATCATTCAGCATACTAATTAAGGCGACAAAACCGATAATTATGGGAACAATTGCAAGAATAAGCTTAAAGGCATCCTGCATGTGATCTGTCAACACCTCAAAAAATGAGCCCCTTTCACCTTTATTTGCCCCCAAAGGACAAGTTGTGATATTTGTGGGTTCACTTGGATTAATAATAGAAACAATAATAAAAGTACTAAAAAAATTGAGACTAACACCAATAAAAACATAGCGTGGCTCAACCATTTGTGTATATGCGCCTAGCAATGCAATATCTACTGTTGAGACAGTACATGCAGCAATAGTATACATCTGTGCTTTAGATAACCTTGGAATGTAATCTTTAATTGATACATAAGCAGGCATCATTCCGACTATCACAGCGCTAATAGCGGCAAAAGACTCTAATTTTCCAACTTTAGATATTTTGTTAATTAGAAAGCCTATAGTATTAATAATTAAATCTAGCGCACCGATATATTTAAACATTCCAATTATAGAGCAAATAAAAATCAAAGGTAAAAGAGCTACAACAACAAAAACCATAGAAGTTTTACTGCTTATATCTCCAAAAACAAAATCAATCCCCTTATTAGCATAATTAATTATATAATGAATACCTGATGCTATACCGTCAAGAGTAGCAAGCCCAATGGTAGTATTTAGCATGGTAGACGCGACAATAATCTCCAATGTTAACAATGTTAGTATCGATGGAAGTTTATGTTTTATGTTTTTTTTACTAAAACTAAGCAAATATGCTATAAGAAAAACAAAAATTAGACTAAAAAAGAATATAAGGTATTTCATAAATATCACCATGTTAATAGATTTTAATTATGATTAGTTGATTTAATGTCTCCTTAACCCACTAATTAAAAGCAAAAAAATAATTTTTAATTTCAATATATATGACCTTGCTTAAAAGGTACGATTTTAAGCATTTACATTCAATTTATAATTATATTTATAGTTCAAGCGCCAAACACCCAGGAACATAATAATTCAAATAAACTCTCATAGTTTGTATTTTTAAACATATAATTCTTAAAATGTGAATCATGTCGCACTTGCAAGCCATACTTAAAATAAAGCTTTTTCTTTTCACAAATAACTCAGAGCGTTAGTTATCTTATAATTTTTTCAATATCTTATTGTTATTAAGCGTTAATTTCTAATGGTCCTACAATTATACATTCACTCTATCTCGCTCTCTTTACCACTGCACTGGAAAACTTGCTAAGTTTAAATAGAAGAATATGTTCTATCTAAATATTATAAACATAGGCTTTATAATGCCCATATAATTCTTACCGTGATTAACAATTTATTAAGTTACTAAAATTTCTAGTGACTACTAAAAATATAAAATAGCCAGTGGGATAAATATTTATTACTTATCTACCCTGCTTATACTAAATAAGAATAAGAAAGACTCAATACAGCTATATTATTTTAGCTCAAAAATATATACTTTAGCCCCTAAAAAATGGAAAGTAATAATTGAAAAATTTATTGGTTCTGTATCTAGGCATAAAAACAATAGTATTGTTAACTCACATCTGAATAAGGCAGCTATAATTAGATTTTCTGACCTAAAACTTGCAGATGTCATGATGAAAAAGCTCAAATACTCAAGGGACATTGGGTTTCATGCACGAAAATTTATATTGCAGTAAATACGTTAAAACACTCAATATTATTAATGAAGAAACACACGAATGCTTAGTGATTTTGGTTGATACATCATTGCAGGCTAAAATATCATCAGAGCACTTGAAAGTTTAAATCAGCTTCCACCGGAGGCATATCGTCAACAGTTAGAAAACTCTATGTTTGTGTGTCTCTATTAAAGTGGGGTGGACACCAATTTTCACCTATTTTACCGAACTGGTATCACTCTTCCCTCATGTTCTGCTATCATGAGCCTCTTTTTATAACTCTCGCTGATTAGGCTTTAAGCATAAAACAATAATAATTTAAAAACCAAATGTACAATTATCCATCAGCAACATAAACCCCAGTAGCAGAACCTATAGAATGACGACCAATAAAGAACAGTACAACTTAAATAAGTTGCAAAAAAGAATTCGCCGCGATGTTGGCCAAGCAATCGCTGACTTTAATATGATAGAAGACGGTGACCGGATAATGGTTTGCTTATCTGGAGGTAAAGATAGTTACACACTACTTTCCATCCTGCAAAGCTTACAAAAAAGTGCCCCAATCCAGTTCTCATTAATTGCGGTTAATTTAGATCAAAAGCAACCCGGGTTCCCTGAGCATATTTTACCTGCATACCTTAATAAACTTGGTGTAGAGTACAAAATTGTTGAAGAAAACACCTATGGGATCGTAAAAGAAAAAATTCCTGAAGGGAAAACAACCTGCTCACTGTGCTCGCGTTTACGTCGTGGGATTTTATATCGTACAGCTACTGAACTAGGTGCAACTAAAATTGCTCTTGGTCACCACCGTGATGATATTTTACAGACTATGTTCTTGAATATGTTTTACGGTGGTAAGTTAAAAGGTATGCCTCCTAAATTGATGAGTGATGACGGAAAACACATTGTCATTCGCCCGCTCGCTTACTGTCGAGAAAAAGATATAGAGCGCTTTGCGCAGGCTAAAGAGTTTCCAATTATTCCATGTAACCTATGTGGTTCTCAGCCAAACCTGCAACGTCAAGTTATTAAAGAGATGCTACGTGATTGGGATAAGCGCTATCCCGGCCGTATCGAAACAATGTTCCGTGCTACTCAAAATATTGTACCGTCTCATTTATGTGATACCGAATTATTTGACTTCAAAAATATTTCTCATGGAGATGAAGTTATCAATGGCGGAGATCTTGCATTTGACAAAGAGGAGCTACCGCTTCAAACTTTTATAGATGAAGATGATAAGCCCGACTTTACAGCAGAACGCCTTGATATTATTGAAGTTAAATAAACATTTATTGATAACCTCCTCGTATGGAGGTTATTTTTGCTCGGATTAGATGCAAAAAAAAAGCCGATGTAAAATACATCGGCATTACAGTGGTCAATTATTCTGTATAAGAACTCAATATGAGAAAAACTACAATTATGGAGCACAACGTTCATCGCTCAACGTTGCATTCACCTGCAGGACTAATACTGCACTAAAACCTCAGTAGTTTTATTGATTTATCTCAAACTAGGTCCGGTTATCGCAAATAAGTCATCAATATTAGAGCCATCGGCTTTTTCTTAACCACCACAAAACGGTTCCAATTAAAACGGCTAATAAAACACAAAATACACTAAAGGCAAAACGGAACTCATTACCAGGGATCCCGCCTAAATTCACACCAAACAGTCCCGTTAAAAAAGTTGTTGGTAGGAATATCATGGCCATTAATGACATTGTATAAATGCGCCGATTCATCATCTCAGTCATCATATTCGTTATCTCGTCAGAAATAATCGCTGTACGTGCAATAAAACCATCGAGATCTTCAATACAACGTCCTAATCGGTCAGAAATCTCTTGAATTCGACGACGATTGGTTTCATCTAACCAAAGCAATTTTTCTGTTGTTAAACGGGAAAACATATCTCGCTGTGGAGCCATATAACGGCGTATCACAATAATTTGTTTACGAAGTAATGCTAATTCCCCTCTCTCAGGAATTTGGCTATTTAATATGAAATCTTCCATATCAATTAAACGCTCATGCAAAGAATCCGTAAAATCACTTATTTCATCTGTAATAGAATCAGCAACCTCAACTAACCAGTCACCTGTACTTTGGGCCCCGACTCCCTGCTTTAAATCATCAATAATAGAATCTAAGGAATTTACTTTTCGATGACGACTAGAAATAATTATCCGATTATTAATAAATACCCTAAACGCAACTAATTGCTCAGGCCGCTGGCCAGCATTGGTATTTAATGTTTGCAATGTTAATAAAATACCATCGCCAACACGAATCAATCGCCAACGTCCTGAATGCCCAGATAAAGCAGACTTAACTTGGTCATTAAAGAGATCTGATTGCTGAATCCAATTAAAACTTTGTGGGTCCTTATAATCATAATGAAGCCAAAACGGTGATTGCTGGTTTGCGCTAGCATTCACGTCAATAGGAAGTAACCCACCGTCTCCATTTAACTGAAATGCATGTACAGGATTTGAATTTTGGAATAAAGAACCATAAATCAGTCCCATGCAATATCTCCCTTTTATAATCAATACGGTATTTTTAGTCGAATAGTGACATATTTGTCATTATTTCAAGAATCGTTCTCACGATACATAAAATAACAAAAAAAAGATTGAGATTAATATCTCATAAAAACAGACAATTTCCCATAAATCACAAAATATCGCCATTTTTGCTAAATAACACTACATAATTGACACAAACGAGCAATAAAGTTCATGATGATTTTTTTATTATGAAAAGGTAGTGTTTATTCCTTTTTTGGTCCTCCTTCCCATTCTCCAGAGGAAGGAGCTTTTTTTCTTTCCTTTAGAAAAAGCAGCCCGTACCTTGCACAGGCTGTATCCTATTTTAATGTTTAATGATATAAAAACTGTGGCTATAAGCGACATCTTCGGGGTTGTTTATCGGGTACCCCTTCAGCCAAGGCTTAATTAAGCGTGCATTGGTATATTGGTAAATAGGCGCGATTGGAGCTTCTTTTGCAATGATTGCTTCCGCATTATTATAATAACGGTTGCGTAATTGTGCATTCGTTTCAATACTCGCCGACTCAATAACGCTATCATATGCAGGGTTATTAAATTTTGGTATATTGCCAGTATGTTGAGATGTAAGCAGAGACAAGAATGTTGAAGGCTCATTAAAATCACCTATCCATGATGCACGTATAACATCAAAATTTCCTGTATTGCGGCTATCTATATAAGTTTTCCATTCTTGATTAACTAATTTGACTTCAGCGCCTAATTTTTTCTTCCACATAGAAGCAATTGCAATCGCAATTTTCTGATGATTTTCTGAACTGTTGTACAACAATGTTAATTCTAATGGGTGATTTGGACCAAAACCTGCTTGCTGTAATAACACTTTTGCTTGCTGGTCTAATTCTTTTTGTGTGTAGCTATTGTAAAGCCCTTTTTCAGGTTTAAAGCCATCGGTGACATCGGGAGTAAAATAATTTGCAGGTTTTTCCCCTGTACCTAATACTTTATTAGCAATTAATTGGCGGTCAATCGCCATGGATAAGGCTTTTCTAACACGAACGTCATCCGTCGGTGCGCGTTGGGTATTAAATGCATAGTAATAGGTCCCTAATTGGTCTGGTGTAAAGACTTCATTAGGAATATCTTTCAATAATTTTTGATAGCGTTGTTTTGGAAATGATTCGGTAATATCCAAGTCTCCCGCTAAATAACGATTAGTTGCATGAGACTCTTGGTTAATCGGGACAAAAGTGACTTTAGTTATCACTGTATTTTGATGATCCCAATAATTTTTGTTTGGAACTAAAACAATTTTTTCATTAACCACTCTGTCAGATAAAACAAAAGCGCCATTTCCGACTAAATTACCTACTTTTATCCAGTCATTACCAAACTTTTCAACGGTTCCTTGGTGAACAGGAAATAAACTAAAATTAGCTGCTAATGAAGGGAAATAAGGTACTGGTTTATTTAAAGTAATCTTTAATGTATGCGCATCAACCGCTTCAACACCTAGCTGTTCAACAGGCAGTTTTCCATCAATAATAGCTTGCGCATTGTTAATACCTGCTAATGCTGCAAACCAAGCAAATGGTGATGATGTTACCGGTGAAACCAGTCGTTGCCAGCTATAAACAAAATCTTGAGCCGTGACAGGGTCACCATTCGACCAACGAGCATCAGTCCTCAGTGTAAATGTCCAAATCCGGTTATCTGTTGTATTCCAATTTTGGGCTACACCTGGGATAGGCTTTCCATGGTCATCCTGGTTAACAAGCCCTTCAAATAAATCACGCATGACTTGCGCTTCCGTTAACCCCACTGACTTTACCGGGTCCAAAGAAGCCGGCTCGTCTTTTAAATGACGCGTAACTTCTTGGTTTTCAGCTAAAACTGTGCCAGTGGGTATCACCGCACTAATAGCTTGTGTAGTAAAAATAACTGAAGAAATCAAAACAGCTAAAGATGTGAATGAATGTTTATGCATTTTATTTTCTATCTTGTTAGTATAAATAAAGTTAACTAAAAGCCTAGTTAAATGATTTCAAGTGAAGGTGCTATTGTTAGCAATATTACTGCATTTACGTCTTAAGTTTCATTTAGGTAAATTAATTATTGAAACATATTTCCGTATATCCATAAAAAACAATAGATTATAGAGCAAAAACTCACTCAGTTTAGATAATATCAAACAGCGATACACTTGAGTTATTCTGTAGTTTATCTTAATTTATCATATGCTGTCATATTTCAGAAATCTACATTTCTCTTGTAATCAATTGATTTACCTATCTAAATATACATAAACTAATACTCGCATTATACAATAATAGCTATGCCCATATCCTTGTCATTTTTCTGATCAGTAAATAATGACTAAAGAAATCAATACAGACAGATTTCCTTTTGTTACACTCCATAAGGCAATTTAAAAAGGTGCATAACAGAAAACGCAAGCATTGAAAAAGCTTAGCTGTTATATAATGATAATGCACCATACCCTAATAAAAAGTATGTAATATTACCTTACTTTGCCCCATGTAGAACTCAAAGTAAGTGATAAGGTTTCTGTATGAAATTTGGTCATTAGTAGAATGTAAAACTCAGCACTGTATAACTACTCATTAAAAAACCTTTAATCGCAAAGATTTTTTATTAGAAGTTAGATTAAGTTAACAGTGAATCACTTTATGAACGGGAGAAAAATTCATGTCGCAAACAGTTAAATTAAAAGGTAATGACATCACAGTTAATGGTGTTTTTTTACAAGCGGGTTCAAAAGCTAAGCCCCTTACCCTTGTCACCAAAGATCTCAGCGAAGCAACGCTGGAAACTTATGAAGGTAAAAGAAAAGTTTTAAATATTTTTCCAAGTGTAGACACTGGCGTATGCGCGGCATCAGTTCGCAAATTTAATAAGCTCGCAAACGAATTGGACAACACGGTTGTGTTATGCATTTCTGCTGACCTGCCTTTCGCACAAGCACGTTTTTGTGGTGCAGAAGGTTTAGATAATGTCGTTATGCTATCTTCTTTCCGTAGTGATTCATTTGCTAATGACTATGGTGTTGCTATCGCTAGTGGTCCATTAAAAGGCTTAAATGCACGTTCCGTTGTTGTCTTAGATGAAAATAATAACGTTATTTATAGCCAATTAGTTTCTGAAACTACTGAAGAACCTGATTACGACAGTGCATTAAACAGCCTTAAATAAGCTTTTTATATCATTTAACTCACTGTAATTAATAATGAAGCGGGAATTTCCCGCTTCATTACTCAATATAAAAACCACACTAATCTACGTGAGCCCAGTACAATGGCTGGTGGTTCTTCGCATTAACAACATTCGCAAATAACTTATTGTCACTCATTATAGAGATCAAAGTATGAGAAAGCGTACTCAATATTTTTAAGGCTTGATCCTGAGTGACAGGGCAACAAGATGTCAAAATATCAATAATAAGGTCTCGAGGCTTATAACCATTTTTCACCAATGCCTCCCACGTGAAACGATTTTTCTTCGTTAAATATTTTACTGCGGCTTTATTCATCAGATAAAGTTCGGCAGCTGAGGCAGCAGACTCAAACATATCATTTTTATAATGACTCTGGCTCATGTATTCGCGTAGCTTACGATTTACAATGAAATTAATAGTGAATTGGTCCATGGCAACTCCTTGTAGGCTGAAACCCATCAGATGAGATTACGATACCCTAAAACAGTAGCTGTCTTTGTTATATAGCAGGAAAATTCACCAATTAGCAATAGTATTAGTAAGGTTTTGCCATACTAAACACGAGCTAAAAAAGGTACGTCTTTAAAATAACATTGAATTAGTGCCCTATTCTCATAGATTTTACCGACTGTTCGTACTACAACATCTCGGCAATACTTATTCAAACCGTGGGTCGGTATTGTCGTTGCAATGTCAGAACCACTAAAAAACAAACCTATTGCTGTTAACACATAGGTTATTGTTTTGTTCATTTAAATTAGTTTTGCTCTTTTTTCGTATTGAGACCATATTCTCTCAATTTATTGGCAATTGCCGTATGAGAAATATCCAAGCGTTTAGCTAATTTACGGGTGCTCGGGTAATCACGATACAAGCGCGCTAATACTGACGCTTCATAGCGTTTAGTAATTTCATCTAGCGAACCATTGAGCGAATCTAAAGCCAGTGCGGGAGGATTTACTACATCAGGTAATTGGATATTCTCTGCTTCCAATATATTGCCATTAAGTTGAGTTAACCCTTGATAAAGGGCATTTCTCAGTTGCCTTACATTACCCGGCCAATAATAACTGCTTAAAAATTCGATTAGCGAAGGCGCCAATTTAGGCTCTGCAATATGAAGCTCTTTGGAAAAACTGGCTACAAATGTCTTGGTTAGCGGTAGAATATCTTCTTTACGTTCACGTAATGGAGGGATGGTTAATGTGAGTACATTTAAACGATAATAAAGGTCCTCTCTGAATTTTTTTTCTGCCACCAATTCAGGTAGATTTTTCTGTGTTGCACAAATTACACGGACATTAACCTTAACTTCTCGTTCCTCGCCAACACGCCTAAATGTTCCATCATTTAAAAAACGTAATAACTTAATTTGCATTTGAGGTGACATTTCAGCAATTTCATCAAGCAATACTGTTCCGCCATTTGCTTGTTCAAAAAAACCTTTTTTACCTTCAACTGCATTTGGATACGCCCCTGCTGCATAACCAAATAATTCACTTTCTACGACATCATCCGGCATCGAAGCACAATTTAAACCTAAAAACGGTTCTTTTCCTCGCGCACTATGCAAATGACAAGCTTTCGCTAAGATATCCTTCCCAGTCCCTGTTTCACCAACGAGTAATAATGGCTCATCCAGCATCGCAACACGTTTAGCCCGTTCAACCACATTTGCCATGACAGGGCTAACAGCAATAATTTGTTCAAAACCACTGCCATCTACCTCAATAACTTGTTTACGTTGCTTATCTAAAATTTCAGCCGATTTCAACAGCAACACAGCTCCTGTACAATGGAGTTTACCATTTTCATCTGCCAAAATAATAGGAGTCACTTGCATCAAATAGTCTTGGCCTTTAATGACGACTTTCTCTGTATAAGCTTCTGGTGACTCTCGTTCAAACCAACGTACCAGCCCTTGGCTACCGACTAACTGAGAAAAGGTTTTTTCTCGAATTTTTGCCTCATCATAACCAAATAATTGCAATGTCATTGGGTTAACCAACTCAATATTTAGCTTATTATCAATGGACAAAACAGGTTCTGGAAATGAGTTTAATAGCGCCCAAACAGCTTTATGCTCTCTTTCTGAAGGCATAAAATAAATTCGGCGAACATCAATAACACCATTGATACGCCGTATTTCTGCCATCAATGTGCTGAACACCTGAAAATCCACAGGTGTAAAATTTAGGTAAATCCTGCGTTGAGGAGATATTTCAATACCTTTTAAATCAATATTTTGTAGGACTAAAAGATCAAGTAATTCACGCGTTAAACCGATCCGGTCTTGGCAGGTCACTTCGAGGCGCATGGATAGGAACCTTCATCAAAAAAGCCGAGAGAATAAAGGTATTTTAGCCTTAAACATTAAGGGAATACAGTGTTTGTGTCACAAATTGTTGACAGCTTGTAAGCTTCATAGGTATTAACAAATAAAATCACTGCTTTCCTTAATTTTTTAAGGCTTGAAATAACAATAAGCATATTAATCAACAAATGATGCTGCTGAGTGAGTGAAAACTGTCAACTCACTCTGCCAGCGATATTTCTTTACGCTTTATCTTTTTTACTGGGAATAACATTCTTTAATTGGCCAATTAGCTGATGACGAAAATCGGCTAAACGAGGCTTGTTTTCAATCCAAGGTAGTGGTCGGCATAATTCCATCGCCTTAATACCTAAACGTGCAGTTAACAAACCCGCACCAATACCTTGTGCTGCACGTGTTGATAACCGTGCGGTAATGTCTTGAGATAACCAATCCATCCCCACTTCACGAATTAATTCAGATGCACCTGCAAAGGCAATATTAATGAGCACCATACGAAATAGCCGAATTCGGCTGTAATAACCGAGTTCAATACCATAGATTGCCGCGATCCGATTAATTAGACGAATATTTCGCCAAGCAATAAATGCCATATCCACCAGTGCTAACGGGCTCACTGCAATCATAATGGCCGATTCAGCGGAACAACGACTAATTTCTTTACGAGCTTGTTCATCAAGAATGGGCTGAACCATTCGACTATATAATTCAACAACTTCTCTATCATTATGAGAATCATGGAGAGTGGCTTGCCAATTAACAATCGCAGGATGTTGCATTGATAACGCAGATTGTTTTGCCAATTTTTCACAAAAAACCTTTCCTTGCCCCATTCCATGACTGTGCAATAATTCGCGAGCAAAGTCTCGTTCCTCTGCTCGTTCTCTTAAGCGATACAACCGCCGCCATTCACCAACGACTGACCCTACACCCGCCACAACAATTAAACCACCCGCAGCAGCAACACCTAACGCAGTCCAATCTTGTGTTACCCATGATTGGTGGATCCAAACGCCCAGTTGAGCAACGACACTGATCCCAAAAATTCCCGCAGCCGTGCCAACTAATTTTCTCCAAAAACTCCGTTTTGGTTTTAACGCTTCGTTAATCAGGCTTTCAACCTCACCCTCTTGGCTATCTTGTTCTGCTTCCAAAGAAACTGGAGTGAATTTTTCGAGTTCTCGTTCATCAAAAACTTGGGCTTTTTTCAGCGATTCTTTCGTATCATTTTCACTACTTTCAGCGAAATCTAGACGCTGTTTTAAAGGTTCATTCATTTCAGTTTATCTCCCAACAAAAATTCAAGCGCACTGTCCATACGAATATGTGGCAATGGTTGATCCATTGGCGTTGGCCTTGGTCTGAAATCTTCAAATTGAAAACCTTGAGTTTGCCAGAATTGCTCATTTGGCAACCGTTTTGGGACTTCACCAGGATAAAACATTAGCGGTTGTCCATCACTTAACCGATTCCCTTTTAACGCAGGTAATTTTTCACCTTTATAATCCACAAGGCCACTTTCGGTTGCTTGTATTGATGCTAAACCAACACAATCCATGCTGATCCCTTCAAATGCAGCATGCTGCCATGCCTCTTGCACTAATTGTTGCAATAAAGCCACTAAATTTGCATGCTGGTCTGGTGTTACATGGTCTGACTTGCTCGCCGCAAAGAGTAATTTATCAATACAAGGTGAAAATAAACGCCTCAATAATGTGCGTTTACCATAATGAAAACTACGCATTAATTGAGTTAACGCCATTCTCATATCATTAAATGCATCAACACCACTATTTAACGGTTGCAAACAATCAACTAAAACAATTTGTCGGTCAAAACGTTGGAAATAATCACGATAAAAACCCTTTACAACATGCTCACAATAATATTGATAGCGTTGCTGTAATGCGCCAATATTGGTGTTTTTTCCTGCCTGTGCGAGCTTTTTATCACCATATTTGGCTACATTCGGCCATGGGAAAAATTGGAGTGCGGGTGCTCCTGCTAATTCAGCCGGTAAAACGAAACGACCTGGTTGAATAAAATGTTGCCCTTGGGCCTTGCATTCAACTAAATACTGGGTGTAGGCAGCAGCAATTTCAGCCAGCAAATTTTCGTCAACAGGCGCTAAAGGGTCACATTTTTCACACAATGTCAGCCATGGTTGGGCTAAATGTGCACGCTCTCCCTTTATTAAGGTGTTCATTTGTTCAGACCATGCTAGATAATTTAAATCTAGCATGGGTAAATCCAACAACCATTCGCCGGGATAATCCACAATCTCTAAATATAATGATGAGTTATCGACAAAATGGCGCAAAAAAGAGTCTTCTGAACGGTAATGCAATTTAAGGCGTATTTCACTGACCCCCCGTGTTGGTGTTGGCCATTGCGGTGGTTCCCCATAAAGGGATGCAATACCTTCATCATACGCAAAGCGTGGTACTGACAAATCACGGTGAGGTATCCGTTTCACCCCTAACAACCGCTTATCACGCGCGGCAGAAAATAAAGGGAGCCGTGCGCCCGCATTCACATTCAATAATTGGTTCACCAGTGAAGTAATAAATGCGGTTTTTCCACTACGGCTAAGCCCTGTTACTGCGAGCCTAACATGACGATCAACACTTCTATTCATCAAATCAGTTAATTCACTGTGCAGTCGTTTCATGCTCCTCCCAAGACTTATCCTTTCAATTTAAACTCATTTTACGTCATATTGCGTTCTATAATTTAGCATAAAACAAATTGTATTAGGTTAACCGTTTAATTAGTACATTAAGCAACCATTTACTTGTCAATAACTTAATAAGTTTACCTATGAACCCTGCTGGGCCATACGTCATGAGCAACACTGCGGCTAATCGAATACCTTTTCGTAGCAAAAGTTTCTTTGCAAATTTTTTAATTCGATAACGAACGTTGTTTGCCATATTTCACTCACTTTTTTATCAAAAACAAAAGGGATTTGGTTTTGAAACCTAATCCCTTATCATGTGATGGCGATACGATTTATTATAGATTTCGAAATTTACTGTTCACTGTATAAGTATCTGACGTAACGTATCTTTCAATCTGGCGTAGCTTCATTTCACCTGATTTTAATTGTGTATCGATTTGGTTAATAAGACTACTGACTTCTGGGCCAATATCTTGCTGTGAACGGTAGCCACTTGGTGCCGTTTCTACGACAAAGCACATCACGATATACAAAATCAAAGTAATACCAAAACTGACAAATAGAGCCAATACGGCTAATGCTCTAACCAAAGCAACTGGAAGTTCTAAATACTCAGCAATACCCGAACACACACCACCGAACACACGTCTATCCGTTAAACGGTAAAGTTTGCGGTTGCGAAATTGAGTCATTATTTTTGCCTCCAATTTGGGTGTTCTGCATCCAAAATATCTTCAAGCGTTTTAATGCGTTGCTGCATCTGTGATGCTTGTTCTGCTAATTGCATCAAACGTTGTACTTCATTTTCAGTTAGCTGACTCCCCTGCCCACTGTTTTTTTTGCTGTAATGTAGCCACAGCCAAATAGGCAGAATAAAAATGAGAAAAATGATTAATACGAGAGACAGAAAAACGTAGCCCATCACATATCCTTATACATATGGTTAACCTATCTATGGCACTGATACGATATTACTAACGTACCAGTGCATCAAAATAACTGTTACTGATCTTTATTGATTTTAGCTTTAAGTGCCGCTAATTGCGCACTTATTTCGTCGTCTGCTTTTAACTCTGCAAACTGTTGATCCAGTGATTTTTGTTTCCCAATACCATAACTTTGGGCTTCACCTTCCATATGGTCTATACGGCGCTCAAACTGTTCAAAACGCGCCATTGCTTCATCCAGTTTGCCGCTATCCAGCTGACGACGTACATTACGACTAGATTGTGCGGCTTCCATACGAACAACCATTGATTGCTGTTTCGCACGAGTTTCTTGCAGTTTGTTTTCTAATTCAGTGATTTCACCTTTCAAGCGAGTCAAGGTTTCATCAACAATAATCAGCTCGTGTTTTAAGGTATCGACCATTGCACTCACTTTTTGCTTTTCAATCAGTGCCGCACGCGCTAAATCTTCTTTATCTTTCACCAGCGCTAATTCTGCTTTTTCTTGCCAATCAGCAACTTGTTTTTCGCCCATCTCAATGCGACGTTCTAAACCTTTCTTTTCTGCTAAAGTACGTGCTGATGTTGACCGGATTTCAACTAACATATCTTCCATTTCTTGAATCATCAGACGGATCATTTTTTGCGGATCTTCTGCTTTGTCTAACAAAGAAGCGATGTTTGCATTAATGATATCGGCAAAACGTGAAAAAATACCCATTGTTTATATCCCCTTGATGGATTTAATCATTCTGTAGCGCCTCGACCTGATTTGGCTTCCAACCCATACCTGACGCTCCGTAAGTCTAACAACAATTCGCATGTTGCTGTATTTAGCTACTGCTGTTACATATTTTAAATAGCAATTGGCGTGCCAACTTTTAAATTAATTCATATTGATATGATTTTAAAGAGAATAATTATAAGCTTCCCCTGAAAATCATTTTAGTCTATAGTTCAAATACAGGCATTTTAAACCAACTATTGGCGAAAAAAACCATGAAAGAAACCAATGAACCTATTCTTGGCGTTTCAAGTAATTTTCTCGATGTACTCGAACAAGCCTCTGAACTCGCACAACTCAATAAACCTGTTTTAGTTATCGGTGAACGCGGCACGGGTAAAGAGCTTATCGCAGATAGACTCCATTACCTTTCCCCTCGCTGGCAAGAAGCTTTTATCTCTCTCAATTGCAGCGGACTCAATGAGAATTTGCTGGATTCTGAATTATTTGGACATGAAGCGGGGTCTTTTACGGGAGCCCAAAAACGCCATCAAGGGCGCTTTGAACGAGCTGACAAAGGTTCTCTTTTTCTTGACGAACTCGCGACTGCACCTATGTCAGTTCAAGAGAAACTCCTGCGTGTCATTGAATATGGCGAGCTTGAACGTGTCGGTGGAAGCCAAGCTTTACACGTAGATGTGCGTTTAATCTGTGCCACAAATGCCAATTTACCCGAACTCGCCAAACAAGGTCGTTTTCGAGCCGACCTCTTAGATAGACTGGCTTTTGATGTCATTCGCCTTCCCCCATTACGTGAACGGCAACCTGATATATTATTATTAGCAGAGCATTTTGCTATTTTAATGTGTGGTGAATTAAAACGTTCGCACTTTACAGGTTTTACACTACATGCCCAACAAGCCCTGCAAAACTACCCATGGCCAGGTAATGTACGCGAATTAAAAAATGTCATTGAGCGTTCAATATACCGCCATGGAAATCATGCTGAACCCGTTGATAATATTATTTTCAATCCATTTGGTGAAAAACTTGCTGAGCTGCATGAATCACCAAGCCCCCAACCCATACAGCCTTCCCAACAAGCAAATACCATTTTACCTTCACTACCTTGTGACTTACGTCAGTGGCAGCAGCAATCTGAAAAAGCACTATTAGAACAAGCGCTAGCAGATTGTCATTTTAATCAGCGTAAAGCAGCACAACGGTTATCTCTAAGTTATGACCAACTGCGTGGTTTAATTAAAAAACATCAAATAAATATTGAAATTTAATAGTCATTAGTTCAAACAATCCAAATTTATTGTTTGAACTAATGCAATATACTTAGAGATAAAAAGTTTAAATTTGAAAATCGTGGGCTTTATTATTACTAAATGTTTCCAATTTCACATTGCACTTTTAAAT